>ERZ773100.1118-NODE-1118-length-12815-cov-8.107053_pt1 | contig 12815 bp, 7 predicted proteins | sample MGYA00511119_ERZ773100 | MGnify/ENA primary metagenome ERZ773100 (study PRJEB29015, sample SAMEA2738000) | human oral metagenome | biome: human oral; feature: human-associated habitat; material: dental | place: China | collected 2111 ...
TTGAAGGCCAATGCTTCAGACTCCTCAATCAGTGGATATACTACATATACTTGTCTCCCTTTGGCGATTTCATCATGGAGGAACTGATACACCTTTGCTCTATGGGTTTCATATTGGTGGATTGTCTTGATAGGCTTTCTCCCTGGCGGAAGTTCATCAATTACCGAGACGTCCAAATCCCCATAGAGACTCATGGCCAAGGTACGAGGAATAGGAGTAGCTGACATGATCAGCACATGAGGTGGTAGTTGGTTCTTATGCCAGAGCTTAGAGCGCTGTTCCACCCCGAAGCGATGCTGTTCGTCAATAATGGCTAAGCCCAAATTCTGAAACTTGACCTTGTCCTCCAGCAGCGCGTGAGTGCCCACAACAATCTGTAATTGGCCGTTTTCCAAGCCCTCATGGATCTCTCGGCGCTCCTTCGTCTTAGTACTTCCTGTAAGTAGGGCAATGCGTATATCCATAGGTGCGAGCAGCGAGGCAATACTCTCATAATGCTGCTGAGCGAGAATTTCGGTAGGTGCCATAAGGCAGGCTTGGAACTGATTGTCAAGGGCTAAGAGCATAGCAAATAGTGCTACTATGGTCTTACCTGCCCCCACATCTCCCTGCAGGAGTCGGTTCATCTGGGCACCTGAGGCCACATCGCTACGGATTTCCTTGATGACCCGTTTTTGGGCATTGGTCAAGGGAAAAGGAAGATACTGGTGGTAAAAAGTATTGAAATAATCACCTACCTTTGGGAAAATATATCCTTGAAGTTTTTTGTTTAGGTAATTCTTCTGTATGAGTTGTAGTTGTATATAAAAAAGCTCTTCCAGCTTGAGCCTGAATTGTGCCTTAGCCAAGAGTTCTTGGGACTGAGGAAAATGAATTTGGAAGAGTGCCTCTCCCTTGGGCAGTAGCCGTAGGGGTTGTATCATCTCATGGGGGAGTGTTTCCTGAAAGTGCTTGCCTACCTCAGTAAAAAGGTTCTCAAGGAGCTTGCGCATTACCCGTTGGCTGATGCCTTTTTTGGTGAGTTTTTCAGTAGAAGGATACACAGCTTGTATGTTCCCTTGCAGGGTATTTTGGTGCTCTTCGAGGGTTTCCATCTCAGGGTGAGCCATGGAGAAGACTCCAGCAAAGAGGGCACATTTGCCGAAGATCACATAAGGAACATTGATCAGCAAATGATCTTTGAGCCACTGGGAAGGGCGAAACCACACCAGCTCCATACTACCCGTATCATCAACAAAGGTAGCCACGAGCCGCTGTTGGGCTTTGCTTTTACCCTCTACAGTTTTCAGGTGAATGATACGCCCGATGATCTGAACCTCGGCCGAGGAATCCTGTAGGTCTTGGATTTTATAGTATTGTGTGCGGTCAATATAGCGCGTAGGAAACAAGTGTAGCAAATCCTGAAAATTGGCTACTTGAAGCTCATTCTTGAGTAGGGTAGCCCGCTGGGGGCCTACTCCTTTTAAGTATTCAATAGGAGTTTCCAAAACGCTCATATCTCTCAAGGGTTTATAAGATCCACTGTAACAATCCCATCTGTATCTATTTTCTTGAGCACCACAGGCTGTAGGGTATTGATCAGCTCAGGGTTGAAAGGCGTCTTTACTTTTACGTAATTCTCTGTAAATCCGTGCATAAAGCCGTCTTTGTTATCACTTTCAAAAAGCACTTCGCGAGTAGTACCGAGTTGTTTTTCATAGAAATGGTGTCGTTTCTTAGCCGAAAGCCCGCGAAGCATACGGCTACGCTTGGCACGAACCTCGCTTGGCACGACATCCTCCATCTCTACCGCTTCGGTATTGGCGCGTTCGGAGTAGGTAAAGACGTGTAAGTAAGAGACGTCCAACTCGTTAAGGAAATGGTAAGTCTCCAAGAAATGTTCGTCCGTCTCCCCAGGGAAGCCTACAATCACATCAACTCCTATACAGGCATCGGGCATCAGCTCACGGATTTTGGCTACGCGATTCTGGTAGAGTTCTCTTAGGTAGCGACGCTTCATCTTCTTGAGGATATCATTGCTACCACTCTGCAAAGGAATATGAAAGTGAGGGACAAAGGTACGGCTCTGGGAGACAAAAGCAATGGTCTCGTCCTTGAGTAAGTTTGGCTCAATGGAAGAAATACGCAAGCGCTCTATACCCTCTACCGTGTCTAAGGCTTGGATTAGTTCCAAGAAGGTATGTTCGTGCTTTTTGTTGCCAAACTCCCCCTTGCCATAGTCTCCTATATTGACGCCAGTAAGGACAATTTCCTTGATGTTGTTCTCGGATATTTTTTTGGCATTCTTCAGTATATTCTCAATGGTATCACTACGGGAGATACCACGCGCCATAGGAATAGTACAATAAGTACACTTGTAGTCACAACCGTCCTGAATCTTGAGAAAAGCACGGGTACGGTCGCCTATGGAGTAGCTCCCTACATAGAAATCAGCTTCGTTGATGTCACAGGAGTGAATCTGCCCCTTGTTGAGCTTGGTTAGGTCGTCTATATACTGGGTGATATTGAATTTCTCTTTGGCACCCAATACCAAATCCACCCCATCAACAGCGATGAGGTCTTCGGGCTTGAGCTGGGCATAACAGCCTATGGCGGCGATAAAAGCATTTTCGTTGTGCTTTAGGGCTTTACGTACAATTTGCTTGAACTGCTTGTCCGCATTCTCGGTAACAGAGCAGGTATTAATCACATAAATATCAGCAGGTTCCTCAAAATCTACCTTGTCATAGCCCTCATTCTCAAAGCTACGGGCAATAGTGGCTGTCTCAGCAAAATTCAGCTTGCAACCCAAGGTATAAAAGGCAACACGTTTTTTCATAAGGGTAAAAGAAATTTGGGGCAAAGATACAAAAAAAATAATAACAAATGATTAATAACAAGTGAATAGTGAATAGTGAAAAGAGATAAAAAAATGTAGGAAAGACCATTTTCTGAATAAAAATGAGTATCTTTGTACGCTGAAAGGAGGGTTATTATGGAGCAAGAACATGCTTTTTTAGATACTACAAATGGTGATTTCCTCTTGATAAAGGAAGGGGTGATTACCAGAGAGACTACCTATTCAAGTCTTCGGGCACAGTTTCCTACTCATGAGATATGGGAGGTAGGGACAGGCTACTATTGGATCTATTTTGACAAATGTTCTTTTGAAGGGAAGTTATTCCATGTGGCAGTTTGTTTTGAAGGAGAACGCCTGTTTTCTATAGAATTTTCCATGAACGAACGACAAACCTCTTGGGAGGATTGGAGTGAGGTGTATGAGTTACAAACCGAGAAGTATTACAAGCAATGGCTCATCTCCCAAATAGGAAAGATACATTCTTTTGATTGGGGGAGAGTAGGGGCTTATTATGACCGCAAAGGAGGGAGTACCTTTATGTGGGTTACTTATAAAAGGTAAAAAGTAAAAGGTAAAGCCAGCGAATATTGGAGCTGGATATATGAGTAAAAGATAACAGATGAAAAACAAGAAACTTATTCCCTATATAGAAGAGGCCTATAGACTTTTTGCCTCCTATAGTATAACCCCGCCACTAACGGTCTGTGATTGTGGAAACTGTATTACTGGGGAGGAAATAAAAGTATTGGTATCTACTCCCTTAAGAGAACTTTCAAGAGATTTGATAGATACTTATGTCAGTGCTATGTTTGAGAGTGAAAACAAGGCAATTATGGAGCTTCGGTATTTCTTACCACGTATGTTGGAACTTCTCTCCCAAGGAGAAATTTTATACATAGATGAAGGTTTTTCACTCTCTAAATGTCATTTTGAGCACACTCATATATGGAAAGAGGAAGAAATAGCTTTTATGGAGCGCTTTGCAAAAGCCTTTTTTGATGAGGTACTTGAGGAAGAGAGTCCTCATCTGTACAGTTCGGCGGAGGATTGGTTGGTTTGTTTTGGCTTGAGTGGCTTATCTATAACCCCTCTTTTGGATAGTTGGCTTCAACAGGCTGATAAGATAAAGGCATTGTACGACTTTCAGGAGCTTCTTTCTGATAGCTTACGCCCTATAGGAATAGTGTTCAAACATAGTTATTTTAAGGATAAGCGTCCAGAGCTCAATGAGCAAATAACCACTTGGCTTATGTCACCTCATACCCAGCAAACTTTTCTACAAGCTACAGAAAATCTACTCCTTTCTGATACTGTATTAGAAGAGGAAGTATTATTTTCCTTAGAAAACTTGTATAACCAACTAAGGTTAAATGAAAAGTGAAGAATTACCATTGTAACTTTTTACTTACTTAAGAAGAGCAAAATACTTGTATAGTAGAGGAGTTATTTTTTAGTTTTTTTCTTGTAAAGATGTGTTTTGAGTTCTTCGGTACTAATAAAAAAGTTGCCATAACCTTTTTCTGTAATCCCATTTACAAGTATTTTGTCAGAAGTCCAAATCTTATGTTTTACTTGTAAATGTAAAGCTATAAAAGGATAGTCATCATAATCAATGTCTTCTGTGATAAGTTCCGCCTTTTGAATATTACTTTTTTGCACTTCCTTTTTTATATTGATAATAGTAATCCCCTTTAATAATTCTTTCAAATCAGCCAAGAGCTGTTTTTTAGTTTTTTGATTTTTAAGGCGTTTTACTATATCAGGAATATGTTCTGTAACTTCTGTAATTAGATAATCAGGCACTATATATTGGATCTTTTTTCTTTCTGCTAAAATGGAAGCCGTTTCTCCATTAGGAGAAATCAAGGCACTCATAAAGATGTTACTATCTGCAATGATAATCATACCTATTTCTTTTTATAAGGAATATTAAAATCCTCACATACACGCTTGGTTATGTTATGATTTATCTTTTTAGACAACAACATTGTAAAGGCATAGTCTTCGGGAGACATTTTTTCCTTCTTGGCAGCTTCTACAATTTCATCAGGTGTCCATTTTAATTTTTCAGCAGCTTCCAAAACCTCCTGAGAAAACGCAGGCTTTTTAAGCCCCGTTTTAGCCTTAGCTTTGGTAGGGGCTTTTTCTTTAGGTACTGTTTCTGTGAATTTCACAAAACTAAGTGTTTTCAGATATTCAATAATAGCTAATGCTTGTTTGCTACTATTGTCAATAGTAAAAGTGTAGGCCATAAGATTCTTGTTTTGAGTACAAAGATACAAATTATTTTTTGTAGAGCACACAAAAATTGTACAAATAAAAAATCTGTCTATAACTCCTCTTAATATATATTTTACTTTGGTTTAAATTTTGTACCTTTGTACTGCCTAAAAATAACATTTGATGGATATAGCTCAGTATGTATTGGATTTTGTCAATCAGACCCATCGCTCTATTTTCCTAACGGGGAAAGCGGGGACAGGGAAAACGACTCTGTTGCACCAGATTATCGCTTCTACCTATAAGAATGTCATGGTCGCTGCTCCCACTGGGATTGCAGCACTCAATGCCAAAGGTGTGACGCTGCACTCCCTCTTTCAGTTACCAATAGCTACTTTTGTGCCTTCTACAGCAGTGGAGATGTCCCTTGCGGAGAATGTAAATGTGGTGACACCCAAAACCCTTATGCAGCGGCAGAAGATGAATGCTTATAAGCGGAAAACACTTAGGAAATTGGAGCTACTGATTATAGATGAGGTCAGTATGCTCCGTGCCGATACCTTGGACATGATCAACACCGTACTGAAATCGGTTAGGGGTTCATCAGCACCTTTTGGGGGCGTACAAGTACTTTTTATAGGTGACTTATTACAGCTCCCACCCGTAGTTAAGCCCCAAGAATGGGAACTCTTGCAGCGGTACTATAAGGGCATCTTCTTCTTTCATTCCAAGGTAATAGAGGAAAATCCTCCCTTGTACTTGGAGTTGGAAAAAGTGTATCGGCAGTCTGATGCTGATTTTGTAAAAATACTCAATCACCTACGTACCAATGAGATAAGTAGGGAAGACATGCAGGTGCTAAAGCCCTATATCCGTCCTTCTTTTAGGCCTCAGCACAACGACGGATATATCACCTTGACTACTCATAACTATAAGGCCGACCAGCTGAATGCGGCCGCTTTTGCCTCTATAAAAGGAAAGGAATACCACTATCAAGCGCAGGTAAAGGGAGATTTCCCTGAGTATCTTTATCCCTTGGATATGCAACTTTCGCTTAAAGTGGGTGCTCAAGTGATGTTTGTTAAGAATGACTTAGAAATACCCAAGCGTTATTACAATGGGAAGATAGGGGAGGTGGTCTATCTCTCGGAGGAAGAGATTCATGTAAGATTAGCCGATGAGGATACCATTATAGAAGTAGGCACTTATGTATGGGAGAATGTTCGCTATAAGAGTAAGTCCGATTCGGAGGAGATAGAGCAGGAGGTATTGGGTACTTTTGTTCAATACCCGTTGCGCTTGGCATGGGCTATTACAGTACATAAGAGTCAGGGACTTACCTTTGACAAGGCAGTGATAGATTTGGAAGATGTCTTCGCTTCTGGACAGGCCTATGTGGCGCTCTCTCGCTTGCGTAGCTTAGACGGACTGGTCTTACTTTCTCCTTTTCAGGACAAGGAACTACATACCTCACAGGATATTATCAACTATGCTGCTCAAAAAGTACAACCCGAATCCATAGAGGGCATATTATCCAAGGACAAGAAAGCATTCTTGGAGAAGGAAATTCTGCATGCTTTCTCTTGGTTTGAGGTAGCTACCCAGTGGAAGATACATGCCAACTCCTATAAGGCGGAGACAGGGAAAAGTCCTAAGAGCCAGTTCAGTAGCTGGGCTCAACAGCAGAGTGTGGCCTGTGATGGGATTATACTCCATTCGGAGAAATTCCTCAAGCAGCTCAGGGGTATCTTATCTACGCCTAATTATGATGTACATTTTCTTATGGAGCGCTTTGAAAAGGCTTATGACTATTTCTTTCCTCTATGGGAACGTATAGCCTATGATACTTTCTATACCCATTTTCAGATTAATGGAAAAAAGCAAATGAAGGCTTTTGCCGAAGAACTCACTGCACTGGAGGATATGGTGATAGAACTGATGGTGCGCCTGCTCAAGGATAAGGTTGTCTTCACCTCCTTATTGAATAAATCTCCCGATCCCAATTGGGAAAAAGCAGCCATTAATAAGGCGAATACCTATAGGGAGCGGCTCTTGGAGCGGGTATTGCAACAGTGGCGTGATGATACTCTAAGTGGCAAGCTCTTAGAAGAAGTCCCCGAAGTAGCCCAAAAGAAAGAAAAGAAAGAGAAAATCTCCACCTACGAGCAGACATTGTTATTATGGCAACAAAATAAGTCCATACAAGAGATTGCCGCTGAGCGAAAAATACATGAAAAGACCATCTATGAGCATATGGCTAAACTCGTGGCAGAGGGTAAAATAGCAGTTACAGAACTACTCACCGCCGATGAGATAAGTACACTGGAACTTGCTTTTGTACAGATTCCCCCCGATGCTACCCTTACAGCAATCAGGGAAGCTGTTGGAGAAGAATACTCATGGGAGACACTCAAAATATTTAGAGCATACTATAATAAAGTGAAAAAATGAAAAGTGAAGAATTTACTCTTCACTTTTCGTTTTTTATTCCTCTATGGGGATACTTTTTATGTTGCTTACAATGAAAGTAAGTTTCTCTTCGTTATCAGTATAATCCACCGAGATGGTATCGCCCTTTCTCACTTCACTAAGGACAATCTTTTCGGCGATTTCATCTTCTATATAGCGCTGAATGGTTCGCTTAAGCGGACGAGCACCATACTGCTTGTCGTAACCCTTTTCGGCGATAAACTCCTTAGCCTTATCGGTAAGGTAAAGGGAGTAACCAAGAGCTTTCATACGCTCTAATAGTTTTTCAAGCTCTACCTCTACGATGCCTTTGATATTCTCTTTGTCAAGAGCATTGAACATCACAATATCGTCAATACGGTTAAGGAACTCAGGGGCAAAGACCTTCTTGAGTGCACCTTCTACTATGGAGCGCTCATGCTCATCGGCTTGGGAGATCTTGGCAGCGGTGGAGAAACCTACGCCTTGTCCGAACTCTTTCACCTGACGAGCCCCTATGTTGGAGGTCATGATGATAATCGTATTGCGGAAATCCACTTTTCTATTGAGGCTATCGGTTAGGAATCCATCATCGAGCACCTGCAAGAGCATATTGAAAATATCGGGGTGTGCTTTTTCTATCTCATCGAGCAAGACCACGGAATAAGGTTTGCGACGTACTCGTTCAGTAAGTTGGCCGCCCTCCTCATGACCTACGTAGCCAGGAGGGGCACCGATAAGACGAGAGACGGTGAATTTTTCCATATATTCGCTCATATCCAAGCGGATTAGCGCATCTTCGGAGTCAAAAAGCTCACGGGCTAAAATCTTGGCTAACTGCGTTTTCCCAACCCCTGTCTGTCCGATAAAGATAAAGGAACCAATAGGGCGGTTCGGGTCTTTTAGTCCTGTACGGTTACGCTTGATGGCCTTGACAATCTTCTGTACAGCTTCCTCTTGTCCTATAACCTTCTGCTGGATAATTCTCTCCAATGAAGAGAGTTTGGTCATTTCGGATTGTTCCATACGAGTAATAGGCACGCCACTCATCATGGAGACCACTTGGGCAATATCCTCAAAGCCTACTTCGCTGCGATTTCGCAAAGATTCTTTTTCCCAAAGCTGTTTTTCGGCTTCCAATTGTTCCTTGAGCCTACGTTCTATATCACGATAGTTAGCCGCTTCCTCATAGCGCATTCCCCTTACAGCATCGTTCTTGAGCAATTGTATTTTCTCAATCTCTTCCTCTAAGTTCTCCACCTGTTTGGAGACTTTTATTTGGGAGATATACACACGAGCACCCGCTTCGTCCATAGCGTCTAAGGCCTTATCGGGAAGGAATCGGTCAGTGATGTATCGGGTAGTGAGTTTCACACAAGCCTCGATAGCTTCAGGGGTATATTTTACATGGTGATGGTCTTCGTATTTTTCCTTTACATTATTGAGGATTTCAATGGTTTCTTCATACGAAGTAGGTTCTATGATGACCTTTTGGAAACGACGTTCAAGGGCACCGTCCTTCTCTATAGATTCACGGTACTCATTCATGGTGGTAGCCCCTATACATTGGATTTCTCCACGCGCCAGTGCAGGCTTGAACATGTTGGATGCATCAAGGCTTCCAGAGGCACTACCAGCGCCCACGAGGGTATGTATTTCATCAATGAATAGGATAACGTCCTTGTTCTGTTCCAGTTCGTTCATGATCGCTTTCATACGCTCTTCGAACTGTCCGCGGTACTTAGTACCCGCTACAAGTGAGCCCAAGTCCAGTGTTACCACACGCTTATTGAACAAGGCACGTGATACCTTGCGCTCAATAATACGCATAGCAAGCCCTTCGGCCACAGCACTCTTTCCTACCCCTGGCTCTCCAATGAGTAAGGGGTTGTTCTTTTTCCTACGGCTGAGAATCTGGGAGACACGCTCTATTTCCTTAAAGCGGCCCACCACGGGGTCAAGCTTACCTTGGCGTGCCATAAGGGTTAAATCCTTCCCAAAATTATCTAAAACAGGTGTATTGGTTTTTTGGTTTGAGTTGTTTTTTTGAGGGGTAGAAGGTGACAAAATGTCAGATTTTTCATCTTCATCGTCATCTTCGTAGGCGTACGAACTTAGGAAAGTGCGTTCGTCTTGTTTTTTCTCATTATTAATCATCTCAAACTGTTGTCTCACATTCTCGTAATTAATCTTTTCTTGATTAAGGAGCTTAGTGGTTGGATCACTGTTATTTCTAAGGATACACAAGAGCAGATGAGCGGTCTTGATTTGGTCATTCTTGAAACTTTTTTGTTCAAGGACAGTGGCCTTCATCGCATTTTCTGCCTGTAGGGTAAGGGGGATACTCTTCTCAAGCTGAGAGGCAGCCATATCTGAATAGGAATTGATAGAATTGGCAAGTGATTCCGTTTTTCTCAGCAAGGTAGGTATGTTAGCATTCAGGGCAGCGAGCACTTCAAAAGCACTTCCATCCGTTTCTTTAAGGATACCCAATAGCAAATGCTCTGTCCCTACCACACTATGTTTCATACGGATAGCTTCAAGCTTTCCCGTATTGACTACATTTTTTACTCTTGGTGAAAAGTTATCGTTCATAAATAGGGTTGTCCTTTATTGTGGGGCTAAGTTATGATTTTTACTTCATATGGCAAAAATAATGCCACGAATTTTTTGTCAGTTTATCCCACTTTAACAAGCATAGACTGGGTTTGTTAAAGTAATTAGCGATTGGGGACTTATTTTAAGTTTTGCAAACTCTTCTGTAGCGTCTCAATCTTGGCCAAGGCATCGGCTTCTTTTTTACGCTCTGTCTCTATTACTTGTGCAGGAGCAGAGCTGACGAACCTCTCGTTGGAGAGCTTAGCACGTACCGATTTTAGGAATCCTTGTACATGAGCGAGTTCTTTTTCCAATTTCTTGATTTCTTCCTCTACATTGATCTTGTCCAAGATAGGAACAAAGTACTCATTGGCCTTTACACGGAAAGAAACAGCGCCTTCCACAGCAGTATCTGTATAGGAAATAGTAGGGATATTACCCAATTTCTGAATAATGCTATCCCAATGAGTAGGCATCTGCTCACTATTAATCACCGATAGGCTGATTTCGTCCTTGAAAGCAATGTTTTTCTCCTTACGAATGGTACGCACGCCAGAGATAACCTCCTGAACAAACTCAAACTCGGCCAAGATACCCTCGTCAAAAGCCTTTTGCTCAGGGTAAGAGGCCACTATAAGGGCTTCTTGAGGGGTTCTTGGAGCTATTTGTTGCCAAATTTCTTCGGTAACAAATGGCATGAATGGGTGTAAGAGCTTTAGATTATCCTCAAATAGCGCAATTACCTCTGTAAGAGTTTGGTTATCAATAGGTGCTCCATAAGCAGGCTTGATAATCTCCAAGAGCCATGAGCAGAAATCGTCCCATACAAGTTTGTATATTTTCATCAGCGCATCGGAAATACGGTATTTGCTAAAGTCGTCTTCAGTTTCACTCAGTACCTTTTGGAATCGGGCATTGAACCATGCAATAGCCCTTTTGGAGTGGTCAGGCTGAGGAATATCGGCTGTTTGCCAACCTTTGACAAGGCGGAAGGCATTCCATATCTTATTGGCAAAGCCACTACCTTGGTGGCATAAGGCTTCGTCAAAGAGCAAGTCATTCCCCGCCGAAGAAGATAGGAGCAAGCCTACACGTACCCCATCGGCACCAAAGTCCTTGATCAGTTGTAAGGCATCTGGGGAGTTACCCAAGGACTTGGACATCTTGCGACGGAGCTTATCCCTTACCAGTCCTGTGAGATATACATTGGTAAAAGGCTTGTCACCAGCAAACTCATAGCCTGCGATGATCATTCTGGCTACCCAGAAGAAGAGAATATCAGGCCCTGTAACTAAATCCTGAGTAGGGTAGTAGTACTTGAAATCCTCATTCTCAGAGTCTAAAACACCATTGAATACACTCATAGGCCAAAGCCATGAGGAGAACCAAGTATCTAGTGCATCTTCGTCTTGGCGTAGGTCGTGCAAGGTAAGGGCAGGATTATGGCTCTTTTCTTTAGCTAAAGTTAAGGCTTCTTCTTTAGACTCAGCCACGACAAAGTCTTCTTTGCCAGAGCCATAGTAGTAAGCAGGAATCTGTTGTCCCCACCAGAGTTGGCGAGAGATATTCCAGTCGCGAACATTCTCCAACCAGTGGCGGTAAGTATTGTCAAAACGCTTAGGATAGAGTTTGATTTCTTCGGTTTCCACCACTGCCTTAAGCGCAGGCTTTACCAGCTCTTCCATCTTAAGGAACCACTGGTCTAAGGGACGCTGTTCCACTACCGCACCTGTACGTTCGGAGGTGCCTATATTATTGGTATAGTCTTCTGTTTTGGAAAGAAGAGCATTGGCTTCCAATTCTTTAACAATTTCCTTGCGTACCACAAATCGGTCTTTGCCTTGGTAGTGCTTACCATGTTCGTTGAGCTTACCTTCGTCGGTGAAAGTATCTAAGATAGGCAGTTGGTGTCTTAGGCCTATTTCATAGTCATTGATATCATGGGCAGGAGTGATTTTCAGTGCCCCTGTACCAAACTCCATATCTACATAGTCATCTTGGATAATAGGCACGGCACGTCCTACCACAGGGACAATTACTCTTTTGCCCTGTAGGTGCTTGTAGCGCTCATCATTAGGATTGACACACACTGCCACGTCCCCAAAAATCGTTTCAGGACGAGTGGTGGCCACTGTAAGAAATTCGTCAGAGTCCTCTACCTTATATATAAGGTAATATAGCTTCCCGTTTTGTTCCTTGTAGATTACCTCCTCATCGGAAAGGGTAGTCTTGGCCTCTGGATCCCAATTGACCATGCGATAACCACGATATATGTACCCCTTATTATATAGCTCTACAAATACTTTGATCACGGAGCGATATAGCTCATCGTCCATAGTGAATTTGGTGCGATTCCAGTCACAAGAGCAGCCCAATTTCTTGAGTTGTTCGAGGATGACACCCCCGTACTGGTGCGTCCATTCCCAAGCGTGCTTAAGGAACTCCTCACGCGAGAGGTCACTCTTTTGGATACCTTGTTCCTTGAGCTTGGCCACCACCTTGGCTTCGGTAGCGATAGAGGCATGGTCGGTACCAGGTACCCAACAAGCATTGAAACCCTTGAGGCGTGCACGGCGAATGAGCACATCCTGTATAGTATTGTTCAGCATATGCCCCATGTGTAACACTCCAGTTACGTTGGGAGGGGGGATAACGATGGTGTAAGGTACTCGTTTGTCGGGAGTTGAGCTAAAAAATCCGTGCTCCATCC
>ERZ773100.1121-NODE-1121-length-12803-cov-4.491685_pt1 | contig 12803 bp, 10 predicted proteins | sample MGYA00511119_ERZ773100 | MGnify/ENA primary metagenome ERZ773100 (study PRJEB29015, sample SAMEA2738000) | human oral metagenome | biome: human oral; feature: human-associated habitat; material: dental | place: China | collected 2111 ...
CAGCCAATGAATATTTTGGTGCCAGTCTTTGGCAGCTTTATAAAGGAATTGATTCGCCTTATAAATCGGTGCTGAAAATTTTACTGTTGGAAGCCTATTCCAAAGAATATCCGAATACCCGTTTGATTGCTCGCCAATTCAAAGAAGATCTGTTTGCCGGCAACACCACGCCGTCTCATCATTTTGATCCGTATATCGCCATGCTTGCCAAAGTGACGGATTATTTAACCGAACTTGCCGAATTTAAACGATTGGATTTTGTGCGCTGTTGTTTTTATGTAAAAGCCACCGAAGATTTGGCACTATGCCAAATTCATAACTGGCGCACCAATTATTTGCAAATTTTGGCGCAAGAATGGGGTTGGAGTGACGATACCATTCGCGAACTCAATCGTCGTCCATTTTGGAAAATCAAACGAGTGAAGGAAAGTCACGAGAATTTGGTGAAATTCCTGATGCTGAGTTATCACAATTTGGTCAATTTTGCGCGTAAACACAAAATTCATTCCCGTGTAGCACCGCAAGATATTAATATTCTTACGCGTAAACTTTACACCGCATTTGAAGCGTTGCCCGGCAAAGTGATTTTGCTTAATACGCAAATTTCTCGCGATTTGTCGGAACGCCACATCAGTTTCTTAGAAGTACGTGGCAACAAACATTTTAAAGACGGTTGGTATCTGATTAACCAACCGCCGAGCGCGATGATGTTCTCGGAAAATCGTGTCATCGAATATAGCGAGAGCTTGAATAAATTGGTGGCTTGGGCGTATTTTAACCGCTTACTTACTGCCGAAACCGAGCTATATTTATTCAGTCGAACCGTAAGTATCGAAACCTTACGTAATTTTGTGGCGGATCTGCGCTTATCCTTTTCGCGCGCCATTACCGCAGCCGACAGCGGTGCCCTGGCGACACCGTGTGAAATTCGCAATATCGTAATTGCGGTGAATTTAACGGTGGATCCCACCGCCCATTTAACTGAATTGAAAGCCCAGCTTTCCGCCAGTGATTTGTTTAGTTTTGGTCCGCTCGAACAAAATTTAGTCGGTAGCATTGATTTCACTTATCGCAATATATGGAACGAAATTCGCACCCTGCATTTTGAGGGGCCGCATGCGATTTTGATGGCTTTAAAAGTGCTTTCCAATAAAATTTATCGCGGTGCCGGCAGTCCGCGTTCCGTACAGGTTTTTTGTTATAGTCAATATTATCGACGCGCTTTACGTAGCCTAGTGAACGCCTTGGTTAATCGTTGCATCAGTATTCAATTGGGTGACAGCCAAGCGTGCCGTACGCCGCGTTTACGCGTGGCCGGTAAAAACTGGCAATTCTTTTTCGAAGATCGCGGCATCAGTTTGCAAGAAGTGGATAGTGACGCGCAAAATGCAGCAGATTTTGATGACGTGCTGCAAAGTCCGGTGGAAGAAAAAGACGAACTTCCCGCACCGGATCGTCGATATCCGCCGGAAATTGATCACTTCGCCAGCGAAGGTTTCTTACAATTTTTCTTTGAAGATAACAAAGACGACAGCTTCAATGTTTATCTGTTAAACGAAGCTAATCACTTGGAAATTTATCGCCATTGCGACGGTTCGAAAGACGAGAAAGTACGCGAAATTAACCGACTTTATCAGGCTTCGTGCTTGGAAGGCGGCGAGAATCCGTATCACATCGAGTCGCGCAATTTCAATTATCCGCAGTTTTACCAAATTCAACGTTGTCCGCAAGGTCGCGTGCAGATTTTACCGTTTAAATATCAACGCAAAGCCGTTTAATCCGAGTTTTCTCATCGGGAATTAATGTGCTAAATCAACTTTCATCATTTTTTACATTGGAAGATCGTTAAAATCTCGTTAAAATAACGCGATTTTTTCGTCAAATCTTCGCCTAGGGGGGAATATGCAAGAAACATTGAAAGTCTTATTGATAGACGATCACCCGCTAATGCGTCGCGGCATTAAGCAGCTTGTGGAATTGGACGATAACTTTGAAGTGATTGCCGACGTTGGTAGCGGTGCGGAAGGGATTTCCGTTGCATTACAAACATCACCGGATTTGATCATTTTAGATCTGAACATGAAAGGGCTTTCGGGGTTAGATACATTAAAAGGCTTACGGGCGGAAGGGGTGGACGCGCGCATTGTGATTCTCACCGTATCCGATGCGAAAAATGATATTTTCGCCTTGGTGGATGCCGGTGCAGACGGTTATCTACTCAAAGACACCGAGCCGGATACCTTGCTCGAACAACTTAAAGCCATCGCGCAAGGCGAAGTGATTTTAAGCGATTCGATTAAAAATTTGTTGGTTGAACGCGAGCATCGCCAAGATCCGATGGATTCTTTAACGGAGCGCGAAATGGACGTATTACGTTTAATCGCCACCGGGTTATCGAACAAACAAATTGCCGGACAATTATTTATTTCGGAAGAAACCGTAAAAGTGCACATTCGCAATTTATTGCGCAAACTTAACGTCCATTCCCGCGTCGCAGCTACGGTATTATATTTCGAATATAACGGACGTTAATGCGGTTCAAAATAAAAATGTACGGTCGGAAATTCGTGAGTTTTCCGACCGTATTTTTTTGTCTTTAAAAAATGCTGAAGGCGAAGATCGCTTTCAGCACCGCATTGAACCCTTGTCCAGCAAGGCTTCAATGCGGTGCTATCGGGCAACCTCAACGCGGTACGCCGCGCAGCAATGGCACCGGTTCAAAGGGGGCGACCGAGGTTGGCGCCGGAATATCGTTGAAAATCAAGATAAAGGGTTTGCTCGGCACGAAAGCTTCGTCGCGCCATAAACTGCCTATTCCGACTAACTGTATATCCGCCGGTAAATTAGCCAAACCTTGTTGCAGCACCGCAACGGTATTCGGCCGTGGATGGCCGATCGCGATGGCCGTGCCACGCTTGCGTGCGTATTGAAGGGCGGCTTGGAATTGATGTTGCACATCAGCCGGTTCATTGCTGTCGTCTAAAAAAATATGACGTTCGAGCACGCGCACGCCTTGTTCGCGCCCGATTCTGCCCGCTACGGATTTGCCGCTGGTGCGACTATCCAGGAAAAATAAATGCTGCGCGCGCAACGCGTTCATTAAATGACTCATCAATAGGTTGTCTGCCGTGGCGGCGCTCCCCATATGATTATTCATTCCAATGGCGTGCGGCACGATATTTCTCGCCGTTTGTACACGATTTGTCACCTGTTCTGCCGACATACCCAAATGCAAGCCGCCGGATTCAATTTTTATCGAACTCACGGGTTGCATCGGCATATGAATCAAAATATCGCGCCCTTGCGCAAAGGCTTCGCGGTCGCGTGCTGCAGCGTAAGGCGCGGCGGGAATAATGGCGACGGAAATCTCGCGCGGCATTGCCAAAATTGCCGCGTCTTGTTTTGGATGATAGCCCACATCGTCAATTACGATGGCGAGTTTATGTTGCGCGAAAGTTAATGAGGAATAAAGCGCGGCGGAAAAAACAAGCAGATTTTTGCGCGCGTTTTTCAGTAAGCCGAACATTATTTAATCCACCCCGCCGGGTTCACCGGCACGCCCTTACGGCTGATGCCGAAATAAAGCGCCGGACGCGAAACTTCGCCGCTGTCGCCCACTTGCGCGATGGTTTGTCCGGCAGAGACCAGTTGCCCTGCTTGCACAAATACCGCTTGATTAAAACCGTACAGACTCAAATCGCTGTCGCCATGTTTAACGATCACCATATAGCCGTAACCATTTAATTGCCCGGCTAAAATTACCCGCCCGCCGGCGATGGCGCGTACCGGTGTACCCCGCGGTGCCGCGATTACCATGCCTTTCCAACGCGCTTCGCCCGCTTGTGTGGAGCCAAACGAATACAGTGTGGAACCGCTTACCGGTTTTTGATATTGCCGCGCTGCCGCGCCTAAGCCGTTAGCGCTGTTAATCAAGCGACGTTCTTGTTCTGTCGGTTGATAAGGTTTGGCGGTGCGTTTTTCTTCTGCTTGTTTGCGCTGTGCCAAGGCCTCACGTTCTTGTTGTTCTTGCGCTCGCACCGTTTGTTCTGCCCGCTGAATCTCTTGTCGCAAGGCGGCTTCGTTAGCGCGCAAAGTGGCTAGTTTATTTTGATCTTTATCGATATTTTTATTGATTTCGTTTAACGTTGATTGACGCTCGCGCTGCGCTTTTTCTAATTCCTGTTGCTGTTTTTTTTGCGTTGAAAGCTGCGCTTTATGACTTTGTTGACGGCTTAAAATCTCTTCTTTTTGTTTGGCGATTTGCGCTTGCGTAGCGTTAATATTTTCAATCGTCTCAATGCGTACGCGGTTTAAATGTTCATAATACACTTTCATTCGCGCCGCTTTTTGAGCATCCTCGGAAAACATTCGTTGCAACACGGAAGGATTCAAACCGGAACGATAAATCGCATCCATTTGTCTTGCTAGCTTGGCTTTTTGCTCGCGTTCTTTTTTCTCAAGTTGCTTGATTTGCCCGTCTGCCTCGGCGATTTGCTTGCGAATTTCTTGCAGGCTCAGTTCGGTATCGCGCAATTCACCCGCCACAGAATTGATTTTACTTTCTTGATTTTTCAGCGTGGATTGTAATTTGGCCTGTGCGCGTTTTTGCTCGGCCAGTTTGGATTCTTGTTGCTTGATTTGTTGTTGAATTTGATTGAGATCGGCGGCCTCGCCCGTCGGCGCATAGCCCGAAATAGTGCCACACAAAAGCGCGGTCACGATAGATATTTTCCCATATAAGGCAAACCGCGACATAACCCGTCCCCATTCACAAAATTGCGCGAATCTTATCATATTTGTCAAAAGGCGAAAAAGTTTCCCACGGATTTTTGCGAAAGATCAGGAAATGCCGCCTTTTCGCTTTAACATGGTGGTTTTTTTTGCTATAAAATGCGCGTTTTTAATTTACCTACAACAAGGAGAATCCTATGGAATTAGTCTTTATTCGTCATGGTTTCAGTGAATGGAACGCAAAAAACCTATTCACCGGCTGGCGCGACGTCAATCTTACTGAACGCGGCGTGGAAGAAGCCAAAGCGGCCGGTAAAAAATTATTCGAAGCCGGCTATGAATTTGACATTGCCTTCACCTCCGTCCTCACCCGCGCCATCAAAACCTGTAACATTGTATTGGAAGAATCTCACCAATTATGGATTCCACAAGTGAAAAACTGGCGCTTGAATGAACGTCACTACGGCGCGCTACAAGGTTTGGACAAAAAAGCCACCGCTGAACAATACGGTGACGAACAAGTGCACATCTGGCGCCGTTCTTACGACATCTCCCCACCGGATTTAGACCCGGCAGATCCGAATTCCGCCCATAATGACCGTCGTTACGCCAACTTACCAAAAGACATCGTACCGAATGCTGAAAACTTAAAATTAACCTTAGAGCGCGCCCTCCCATTCTGGGAAGATCAAATTGCTCCGGCCTTACTCGCCGGCAAACGTGCATTGGTGGTCGCGCACGGCAATTCCTTACGCGCTTTGGCAAAACACATCATCGGCATTTCCGACGCGGAAATTATGGATTTTGAAATCCCGACCGGCCAACCACTTGTGTTAAAACTTGATGAAAAGTTAAACTATTTAGGCCATTACTATCTTTAATCTTTCATTCGGTGAAAAAAGTGCGGTTTCCTTGTCGCACTTTGTTTACACGAACAAACGAAAACCGCAGGTGAAAACCTGCGGTTTTTTGTGGCTGCAAGGTGAGAAATGAAAGCGCTGAAGTGGCTAATCAGCACCGCATTGAGTTAGAGAATTTATTTGGTTTGAAAATCCTTTTCCGACAATACACGCAGCGGTTGCATATCGCTGTCGCCCATAATCACGCGGCTTGGGTCGGAACGTAAACAACTGCCGCCGTAATGCCCGCCGACGGTAAAAGTGCAGATTTGTAAATATTGATCTTCCACTTTCGGTAAACACCAAAGCTGTTGGTAAATGTTTTCTTGTTTGCCGAAACGTCCATCCGTGCTATTTAACACCAAATTGTCATCGCCGAACAATTTCACGTTGTCGCCGCGGCGGCCGGCAATCGGTTTTTGCGCGTAACCGTTTTTGATTAATTCCGGTGTCAGTTCGAAACTCGCTTCCAACAAATAACGATGATTCGGGAACAACGACCACAACACCGGCAAAATCGCTTTATTGCTTGGAATCGCGGTCCAAAGCGGTTCGTAAACTTGCACTTCCGGCCGCAACAAAACGTCGATTAGGCGCACTTTATCTTCCGCATAGCCGGTCCGAATCGGCGGCGCCACTTCTCGTCCTGTCGCATCTTCGCGCAATTGCTCCAACATGGTTTCCCATGCCCAAGTTTTCCACACGCTTTGGATTTGGTGGTTTTCATCGTCCAACAAGCGACCGCGATTATCCCAATGCAGCCCTTCCGTGCCGTGAATAATTTTCGCTTGAAAGCCGCCTTGGATCAGTGCTTGGCGCATAAACAGCGCGTGATAATCTTCTTCATCGTCGTGATCTTGCAAAATATGCACTAATTTGCTGGCGCGGCTGTGTTGCCAACAATCCGCCAAGGCATTGCGCAAACCTTCACCGGGGTTTTCTCCTAGCTTAAGTCCCGCCTGTTGTGCCCAACGATTCATTATTTCGCCGGCCTCGGCGTGGCAAGATGCGGAATCCGCATTATATTCGTACACTTTTAGCCCACGCTCGTCCAGACAAAAATCCAAACGGCCTGTGATGGTTTGATAACGACGATTCTGCCAAGACAAACGCAAGCGTGGCCAAAGCAGTTTAGGAATATTGAAATATTGCAGTAATTTATCGTCTTGCAGCACTTTGTCGGTGGCGTGCAAATACATTAAATGCAGTTCGTTGGTAGCACGAATCAGTTCATGTTGAGCGTTTTCGGAAATGGCGAAATAACGATATTGATCCGAACGGCTGACGCGATGGCCGTGCATCGCTTTCACGTAAGCGGCATCAAACGGCTTCGATTCATCCAGCCAATGGCCTTCAAATTGACCTTTATTTGCAATATGTCCTGCTTTAATCACCAAATCTTCCGGTTTTGGCGTCGGCTGTGGCAGGCTGTATTGCGTATCCGCGGTTTGAATCATCCAGCCTAAAATTTCCGTATCGTCGAAGGTATCTTGCAACAGATAACCGTTTGAGCACCGCATTGGCAGCTCGCGCGTCCATTGTTGCCCGCTCGGCAGACGTGAGTGAATCACATTTTGCTCGGCGATGCGGATTTTATCGTCTAATACTTCGGTAATAATCGCTACATGACCGGTATGTTTAAATTCACCACCTTCTTGCCAAATCAAAAGCGCACCGGCTTCGGGTTTGCGTTTGCTGCCGTTGGCGAAAGCTTGCAACGGTAACAAGGCGTCGTTCGTCACTTGGCGCAGAAAACGTAACGAAAAAATTTCATAGGCCATGCCCACATCGGTAAACACCATGCCGTGATTGAGATATAAATAACGGCGCGCAAATTCCACACATTGCCATTTGTAGCCCATATATTCGCGTCCTAAATAACTGCGAAAGGCGGCATCATCGGGGAATTCTGCTTCGTCGGCCGTGGTGTAATCGGAAGAATAAATGGCAACGCCGCCCGGTGCGTAACCGAGCAGGCTGCCGAAAGGATCGTGAGTGGTAATATTGGTAGAACGTTCCGGCATAAAAACTCCGAGTAAAATAACAAACGGGCATAGTATAAATCTTTTGCTTTGCGCCCCCAAATGTTTTGCGTTCAATCGGTAGCGCATCGGTGTCCGCCGCCACGAGCTCGTCGTAGAGCACCGCATTGAAGCCCCGCCATAACCAAAAGGTTTTCTGCCGTCTTATGCTCAACGCTTGGTTGATTTGGCGACCTTTCAGCGCGCATTGGGACGCTTCGGTAGGGCTTTCAATGCGGTGCTCATTTGAAGGTTCAGAGGAATGTTGCGGACTGCGTTGTGGAAAAGATTTGCCGGATAAGAATTAGTCGAAAACGGCGAAAATTCATTCGGCATTGTGACGAAAAAAAGCTTTTTTCTGTCAATCTGCCGGGGAAATATTGTAAACTAGCCCATTCTTAAAATGGCTGATAGAAATTGCAGAGATAAATTATGTTAATCAATAAATTCAAACGTGCCGAGCAAAACATCCGAAACTTACCTTTTTTGCCGTTAGAAAAAACGCAAGTGGAATTTTTGTTCAGCCCGGCCGAATTTAAAACGCAGATTATTGAATTGATTCGAAATGCCAAAAAACGCATTTATATCACCGCACTTTACTGGCAAAAAGACGATGCGGGGCAAGAAATTTTGGACGAAATCTATCGGGCGAAGCAACGATACCCGGATTTGGATGTAAAAATTTTAGTGGATTGGCATCGTGCCCAGCGCAATTTATTGGGTGCTGAAAAATCGGCCACCAATGCCGATTGGTATTGCGAGCAACGTCAAACCTACCAACTGCCTGACGATCCGAATATGTTTTTCGGTGTGCCGATTAATACGCGCGAAGTGTTCGGCGTGTTGCATATCAAAGGTTTTGTGTTTGACGACAGCGTGCTGTATAGCGGCGCCAGCATTAATAATGTGTATTTGCAACAACAGGACAAATATCGTTACGACCGCTACCAAAAAATTACCAATGCGGTGCTGGCGGACGCGATGGTGAATTTTATCAACGACTATTTATTGGATTTCAATGCGGTGTTCCCGCTTGATGTTGGTAATCGCCCGCGGACTAAGGAAATTCGTGCGGCGATTCGTGCGTATCGTAAAAATCTGGCCAACCACGCCGAATACAATTTGCCAAATACGGGCGAATGTTCCGACGTTTTAAGTGTTTCGCCGTTATTTGGTTTGGGCGCATCGGGCAACGAACTCAATCAAGTAATCAAAAAATTGTTCCTGAAAACGCAACAAAATTTGATTATTTGCACGCCGTATTTTAATTTTCCGCGCACCTTGCAACAAAAAATCGCTGCGTTGTTGGAGCAGGGCAAGCAAGTGGAAATTATCGTGGGTGACAAGGTGGCGAATGATTTTTACATTCCGCCGACACAGCCGTTCAAAATGGCGGGCGCTTTGCCTTATTTATACGAAAGTAATTTGCGTCGTTTTTGCGAAAAATTTGAAGGCGAAATCGAACGCGGTCAGCTTTGCGTTCGCTTATGGAAAGACGGCGACAATACCTATCATTTAAAAGGCGTGTGGGTGGATAATGATTATATTTTACTCACCGGTAATAATTTGAATCCGCGCGCTTGGCGTTTGGATGCGGAAAACGGTTTGTTGATTCGTGATCCGCAGCACGAATTACGGCCGCAAGTTGCCAAAGAATTGCAACATATTCGCCGACATACCACCGTGTTAAAGCATTATTCCGAGCTTGAAGAGCTTTCTCAGTATCCGGAACCGGTGCAAAAATTACTGAAAAAATTCGCCCGCATTCAAGCGGATAAGTTAGTGAAAATGATTTTATAACAGTAAGGGGAAATGTCGCGTTTCCCCTTAAAATTTCCTTAAGTGTAAAAATATTATGCGTGTTTCCGATTTTTATTTTGATTTGCCGGATGAACTGATCGCCCGTTATCCGAAAGAAGATCGTTCTTCTTGCCGACTATTGCAATTAAACGGCGAAACCGGCGAACTTTTCCATCGTACTTTTACCGATGTGCTCGACTTGATTAACGAAGGTGATTTGTTAATTTTCAACGACACACGGGTGATTCCCGCACGTATGTTTGGACGTAAAGCCAGCGGCGGCAAAATCGAGGTGCTGGTGGAGCGGATGTTGGATGAGCAGCGCTTTCTGGCGCATATTCGTTCTTCCAAAGCACCGAAACCAGGTACCGAATTATTTTTAGGCGAAGACAAGCTCGGCGAAAACAACGGCGTTAAAGCAATAATGAATGCCCGTCACGGCGCGTTGTTTGAAGTGGAATTAGCCGACAAATCCGGTACGCTGCTAAACGCGTTGCAACAAATCGGCCATATGCCGCTGCCGCCTTATATTGATCGCCCTGACGAAGAAGCGGATCAAGAATGTTATCAAACGGTTTATGGTAAGGTGCCCGGTGCGGTGGCCGCACCGACTGCCGGATTGCATTTCGACGATGAATTATTGGAAAAACTGCGCGCCAAAGGCGTGAATTTCCAATTCGTTACGCTACACGTCGGGGCCGGAACGTTCCAACCGGTACGCGTGGCAAATATTGAAGAGCATATTATGCATGCGGAATATGTAGAACTTTCGCAAGAAGTCTGCAATGCGATCATTGAGACTAAAAAAGCGGGCAAACGCGTGATTGCGGTGGGTACTACATCCGTGCGCTCCGTTGAAACAGCGGCATTGTCGGCGCAGGAAAACGGCAATGGCGAGATGATCGAACCTTATTTTTCCGATACGTCGATTTTTATTTATCCCGGCAAAAAATTTCGCGTCGTGGATTGTTTGATTACCAACTTCCATTTGCCGGAAAGCACGCTGATTATGTTGGTTTCCGCCTTTGCCGGTTTTTCGCATACGATGAATGCCTATAAAAGTGCGGTGGAAAATCGTTATCGTTTTTTCAGTTACGGTGATGCGATGTTTATTTCCAAGAATCCTGAGGTGAAGGCTTGGAAATAAGCGGTTTGACTTATTCCCGAGTACTCCATAAAATGCGCAGAGCCTGTATCAACAGGCTTTTTTATTGGCTAAAACCTTCGAACTGTTTATTCGTTGAGGAAAAAATGAAGTATGAATTAGATAAAATCAGCGGTAATGCCCGTCGCGGTCGTCTGATTTTTGAACGTCCACAAGGCACCTTTAGCGTTGAAACGCCGGCGTTTATGCCGGTGGGAACTTACGGTACGGTAAAAGGCATGACGCCGGAAGAAGTGCGCGCCACCGGTGCGGAAATTTTGCTCGGTAACACGTTCCATTTATGGCTTCGCCCGGGGCAAGAAGTCATGCGTAAACACGGCGATTTGCACGATTTTATGCAGTGGCATCGCCCGATTCTCACGGATTCCGGCGGTTTCCAAGTGTTCAGTTTGGGCAAATTACGCAAAATTACCGAAGAAGGCGTAAAATTCCAAAACCCGATCAATGGCGAACGCATTTTTCTTTCCCCTGAAAAATCAATGGAAATTCAATATGATTTGGGGTCCGACATTGTGATGATTTTCGACGAATGCACGCCTTATCCCGCCACTTTTGATTACGCCAAGCAATCTATGGAAATGTCCTTACGCTGGGCGCAACGCAGTCGCAAACGTTTTGACGAATTGGGCAATAAAAATGCCTTGTTCGGCATTATTCAAGGCGGCACCTTTGAAGAATTGCGTAAGGTTTCCTTGGAAGGCTTAGTGAACATCGGTTTTGATGGCTATGCCGTGGGCGGTTTGGCCGTGGGTGAACCAAAAGAAGATATGCACCGCATTTTGGAATACATTTGCCCGCAAATTCCTGCCGATAAACCGCGTTATTTAATGGGCGTGGGCAAACCGGAAGATTTGGTGGAGGGCGTGCGGCGCGGGATCGATATGTTTGATTGCGTGATGCCGACCCGCAACGCGCGGAACGGACATTTATTCGTCACCGATGGTATTGTAAAAATCCGCAATGCCAAATATCGCGATGACACCAGCCCATTGGATCCGCACTGCGATTGTTACACCTGCAAACATTACAGCAAAGCCTATTTGTATCATTTGGACAAATGCGGCGAAATCTTAGGCGCGCGTCTTAATACTATTCACAATTTACGTTATTACCAACGCTTAATGGCGGAAATCCGTCAAGCAATCGAAGCGGATCGTTTTGAGGATTTTGTGGTGGCGTTTTATGCGCGAATTGGCAAACCCGTTCCGCCGTTACAATTAGCTGAAACAGCGCAATAATCAGTGAAAAGTGTGGTTATTTTTAAAAACGTTTTGAAATCGACCGCACTTTTCCAATAACAGGAGTATGTATGCAAATTCTAGAACCCCAACAATTCGCTAGCTGGAACGAACCCATTGAAATGCTGTACGCTTGCCACGGTAAAGTGAAGCGTTTTTGTCGACAGCTGACGATTTTGCCTGATTATTTGACGAAACACGGTTGCAATCAGGTGGGAAAAAACGATGTCCGGCAAATTCTGAATTATTTCAATCAATCCGCGCCGCTGCATCATGACGATGAGGAAAAGGATTTTTTCCCCGCCCTGATTGCCAAAGTGCCTGAAGCGAAAGCGAAGGTGGATGAATTGGAACGCCAACATGTTGATTTGCATGAAAATTGGCGTCTACTTGCGGCACAACTCGAAAGTCTTGTTGCGCAACAATGTGACAAGGTGGATGCGGTGCTGATTCAGCGTTTCGTTGCGGCTTACGACCGGCATATCGCTATTGAAGAACCATTGTTTGAATTGGGAAAACGTTATTTGAGCGAGGCGGAATTAAAGGCGATGGGCGCGATTATGTCAAAACGGCGCCTTGTGTAATGTATGGATTATCTACTCGATACCCGCGATTATCGTTGCCCGTTGCCGCTATTGATGGTGAAGCAAGCGCTGTTGCGACTAACGGCGGAGGATAAATTATCGGTTTTACTTTCCGGCGACAGTGATTGGCGCGAAATCCAACGACTTTGTGAAATGTACCTTTGCCATTGCCAATACGAGGCAGATCAGACATTAATAATCCGTAAACGTTAATTTGTTGCCGCCCTTTTTTATCCAGCCGTGCCGACCATAAACACATTCGACGACGCTTTTTGCGAGCTTCATTTTTGGCACCGCATTGAAGTCTCAAACGAGCACTGCATTGAAGTCTCAAATAAGCACCGCATTGAATGAGCCGTGTTCAA
>ERZ773100.1122-NODE-1122-length-12802-cov-6.601710_pt1 | contig 12802 bp, 8 predicted proteins | sample MGYA00511119_ERZ773100 | MGnify/ENA primary metagenome ERZ773100 (study PRJEB29015, sample SAMEA2738000) | human oral metagenome | biome: human oral; feature: human-associated habitat; material: dental | place: China | collected 2111 ...
GGCCGGGGGCGAGCAGCAGGTGGCCGCGCTGGAGACGGCACTGGCGGGCTATGGCCAGGCTGGTCGCTGGGATCAGGTACTGGAAACGGTCCGTCAGCTCACACGTCGGGGCAAGCTGGCCGCCAATGAGGCGGACAACCTGCGGCTGGCTGCCTATCGGCAGCTGCTGGCGCGCCGCGCCGGCGATGCCGAGGCGCTCAATGCGCTCTGGAAGTCGCTCTCGGCCGATGAACGCAAGAAGGGCATGCTGGCTGCTCCCACCATGACGGCCCTGGCGGAAGCCAATGCCACGGCCGATGCACGCCGTATCGGCATCGGACTGCTTGACGTCGACTACGACGAGGGCGTGCTGGAAGCCTATGCCTCCCTGGAGGCCCTGCCGGCACGCCAGCGGCTGGAGCAGCTGGAGCGCTGGCGCCTGCGCCACGGCGAGAAGCCACGGCTGCTGGAAATGCTGGGGCGCATCTGCGCATCCGAGCGCCTTTGGGGCAAGGCCGAAGGCTATCTGGTGGATTCGCTGTTGGCCGGCGATGCCGTCTCGGCACGGGTTGCCTTGGCCCAGCTCTATGAATCGGTCGGTCGTCCGCAGGAAGCCGCGCTGCAGTTCCAGTACGCTGCTCGCCTGTCGCTGGGTGAGCGCCCCCCGCTGCCCGAGCCGATCGGTGCTGCGTCGTTGACGGGCGTCGCCGGTGCAGGTGCGGGCGCACGAGGCGGCAGTTCGCCGTTGCCGCCGGATATTCCCGCACCCCGACTGCAGGGGCAGTCCGCACCTCATACCGCCCCTCTGGGACAGGGCGGGGCACCCCTGCAGGCCTCGGCCCAGGAAGTCGAGGCTGCCCGCGGCACCCTGACGCAGGCGACGACGCCGGCTTCGATGTCTCCGGCTTCAGGCGCTGCGCCGACGTCCGCCCAGACCTCCGCAGGCAGCACGGCGCAGCCCGCCTCAACCAGCTCGGCACGGTCCACCGCTGCCGGCACGGCGCAGTCCACTGCTGCCAGCACGACAGGCATCCCCGCTGCATCCCGGCCGTCGTCCGGTGTGGCAGCCACTTCCTCTTCCTCAACTCCTTCCACAGACAGGAAATCATGAATCTCGATCGCGTCGGTCCCGGCAAGAAGCTGCCCGAAGAATTCAACGTCATCATCGAAATCCCGATGAACTCCGATCCCGTCAAGTACGAGGTCGACGAGGAAACGGGTGCCCTGTTCGTGGACCGTTTCGTGGCCACCAACATGCGCTATCCGCACAATTATGGCTACATCCCCGAGACCATCGCCGAGGATGGTGACCCGGTGGACGTGCTGGTGATCACGCCGTACCCGCTGGTGCATGGCTGCGTAGTGCGCTGCCGCGCCCTGGGCCTGCTGAACATGGAAGACGAGGGCGGTGGCGATGCCAAGCTGCTGGCCGTGCCCATCGACAAGCTGCTGGCCACCAACAAGAACGTGAAGACGGTCGATGACCTGAACCCGCTGGTTCTGGCCCAGATCAAGCACTTCTTCGAGCATTACAAGGATCTGGAGCCCGGCAAGTGGGTCAAGGTCGGTGCCTGGGAAGGTCCCGAAGCCGCTGCCAAGGAAATCCTAGCCGGCATCGAGCGCGGCAAGGCCCACAAGTCGGCCTGATCGCGTCCTGCCCACCCTGTCCCCGGATATTCTTCGATGAGCCTGAAGATCGCGTGCGCCCAGCTGAACCAGCGTGTGGGCGACATGGCCGGCAATGCCGAACGCATCATCGCCGCTGCGGCGCGCGCAGCCGGGGAGGGCGCCCAGGTGCTGCTCACCCCTGAGCTGTCGCTGTGCGGCTATCTGCCGGGGGACAATCTGTTCCGGCCCGCCTTCCAGCAGCAGGTCGATGCCGCCGTCGAGACCATTCGACAGGCCTCGGCGCAGCAACCCGGGCTGCACTGGGTGGTGGGATATCCGGTACTGCGCGAAGGTCGGCGCCACAGTGCCGCCGGCGTCTTCCATCAGGGACGCCAGGTGGCCGAATACCTGAAGGCCGAGCTGCCTGATTACGGGGTCTTCGACGAGACACGCTACTTCCAGCCGCAGGCCGATGCCACCGTCTTCACGGTGGCAGGCGTGCGCTGCGCACTGCTGATCTGCGAGGACACTTGGCTGCCGGCTGCGCCAGCCCGCGCCCGGGCCGCCGGGGCCGAGCTGGTGCTCAGCCTCCATGCATCGCCGTTCCAGTCGGCCAAGGGCGACCTGCGGGCCGACACGCTGCGCACCAACGTCTGCGCACAGGGCATGGCCGTCGTGGCCTGCAACCTGGTGGGCGGTCAGGATGAGCTCGTCTTCGACGGCCAGAGTCTGGCGCTGGACGCCCAGGGGCGTCTGGCGGCCCGGGCACCGTCCTTTGTCGAGGATCTGCTGGTGGTCACGGTCGAACGGGGTGCCGATGGCGCGCTGGCACTTGCCGGCAGCATGGCCCCGGCGCTGGAGCGTCTGCCCGAGATCTATCAGGCCCTGGTGCTGGGCATCCGCGACTACATCGGCAAGAACGGGTTTGGCGGGGTGGTGCTGGGGCTGTCGGGCGGCATCGATTCGGCGCTGACGCTGGCCCTGGCGGTGGATGCGCTGGGGGCCGATCGGGTACGCACCGTCATGATGCCGTCGCCCTATACGGCCGACATCTCGCTGGCCGATGCCAAGGACATGGCGGCCCGCCTGGGGGTGAAGCACGAGGTGCTGCCCATTGCGCCGTGCTTCGACGCCTTCCGCGGGACGCTGGCCAACACCTTCGCCGGCCTGCCCGAGGACCTGACCGAAGAGAACATCCAGGCCCGCATCCGGGGCACGCTCCTGATGGCCATTTCCAACAAGACGGGCTGGCTGGTGCTCACCACCGGCAACAAGTCCGAGCTGGCCGTCGGTTACAGCACCCTCTATGGCGACATGGCCGGGGGCTTCGCGCCGCTCAAGGACGTGCTCAAGACGGTTGTCTATCAGCTGTCCAACTGGCGCAATGCCCAGTCGCCCGTCATTCCCGAGCGCATCATCACCCGACCGCCCAGCGCCGAGCTGCGTCCCGACCAGACCGACCAGGACTCCCTGCCGCCCTACGATGTGCTGGACCGCATCATCCAGGGCTACATGGAGCAGGATCGCCCGGCTGCCTCGCTGGTGGCCGAGGGTCTGCCGGCCGACGCCGTGGCCCAGGTGGTCCGTCTGCTGCGGCTGGCCGAGTACAAGCGTCAGCAGGGGCCGGTGGGTCCGCGTGTCACGGCCCGGGCCTTCGGTCGTGACTGGCGCTATCCCATCACATCAGCCTTCCGTGAACCAGTCGGCGGACAGGGCGCCTGAAAGGGGTTAGGCTAGCCGGGTCACGTGTCGACAGTCTGAACGTCCCGGCCTACAACGAATTGGAGAGATTCATGAAAGAGATCACGGCAGTCATCAAGCCGTTCAAACTCGATGAAGTCCGTGAAGCCCTGGCCGCGGTCGGTGTCACCGGCCTGACGGTCACCGAAGTGAAGGGGTTCGGGCGCCAGAAAGGGCATACCGAACTGTATCGCGGCGCCGAATACGTGGTCGACTTCCTGCCCAAGCTGAAGATCGACGTGGTGGTTTCCGACGAGAACCTTGATGCCGTCATCGACGCCATCGTCAAGGCCGCGCGGACGGGCCGCATCGGCGACGGCAAGATCTTCGTGCGCAGCGTCGAGCAGGTCATCCGCATCCGGACCGGCGAGATCGACGAAGCGGCCGTCTGACTCAGCCCGCCTCCTGCGGCCGGCTGGCCTGCCGCAGCAGCACCAGCAGCGCGCCGCTACCTCCCATGGAGGGCGGCGCCTGGCAGAAGGCGATCACCTCCTTCTGCTGCGGCAGCCAGCGCAGCACCTTGTCCTTCAGCACCGGCTGACGCCCCTCCGATCCCAGCCCCTTGCCGTGGATCACCCGCACGCAGCGCAAGCCGTTCCGGCGTGCCTGGCTGATGAAATACACCACCTGCTCGCGCGCCTCATCGGTGCGCAGCCCGTGCAGGTCCAGCTGGGCCTGCACCGTCCAGTGTCCCCGGCGCAGCCGCGCCAGCGCATCCTGTCCCACACCGGCGCGCCGAAAGGAAAGCGCCTCGTCCGCCTCCAGCAGCTGCTCGATGTCGATCTCGTCCGACAGCGACTGCGCCAGCGCCTGCTGCTCGTCCTGCTGGCGCTGACGCGCCTGGGGCGAACGGTGGCGCGTTTCCGGCTCGCGGCGTCCGGTGGGCCGCAGGGGCGTCACGTCCGCCACCTCGCGCAGGAAGACTTCCGCCTCGGCCTTGAGTCGTGCAGCCTCGCGCCGGCAGGCTTCGGCCTGGGCGCGCTCGGCGGCGGCCCGGGCCTTCATCTCGCCGGCCAGCCGGCCCAGGTCTTCCAGCCGCAGCCGGATCGGCATCAGTCCTGGCCTTCCAGGTAGCGCTGGGCGTCCAGCGCTGCCATGCAGCCCGTGGCTGCACTGGTGATGGCCTGCCGATAGATGTGGTCCTGCACGTCGCCGGCAGCAAACACGCCAGGCACGCTGGTGGCCGTGGCATTGCCGTCCAGGCCGCTGCGCGTGCGGATGTAGCCGTTGTTCATCTCCAGCTGGCCTGTGAACAGCTCGCTGTTGGGCGTGTGGCCAATGGCGATGAACACCCCGGTGAGCGGCACCGTGCTTTCCTCGCCGGTCTTGTTGTTCTTGACGCGCATGCCGGTCACGCCGCTGGCATCACCCAGCACTTCCTGCAGCTCGCTGTCCCACAGCATGCGCACCTTGCCCTCGGCTTCCTTCTCCATCAGCCGGTCGATCATGATCGGCTCGGCGCGCAGCCGGTCACGCCGGTGCACCACCGTCACGCGGCTGGCGATGTTGCTCAGGTAGAGCGCCTCTTCCACGGCCGTGTTGCCGCCACCGATCACGGCCACTTCCTGGTTGCGGTAGAAGAAGCCGTCACAGGTGGCGCAGGCCGAGACGCCCTTGCCGGCAAAGGCAGTTTCGGACTCCAGGCCGAGGTAGCGTGCCGAGGCGCCGGTGGCGATGATCAGCGCATCGCACGTGTAGGTGCCGCTGTCACCCGTCAGCACGAAGGGACGCTGCGACAGGTCCGCCTTGTTGATGTGGTCGAAGACGAGCTCGGCCTCGAAGCGCTCGGCGTGGGCCTGAAAGCGCGCCATCAGCTCCGGGCCCTGGACCCCGTTCACGTCGGCAGGCCAGTTGTCCACCTCGGTCGTTGTGGTCAGCTGTCCCCCCTGGATGAGGCCGGTGATCAGTAGCGGCTTCAGGTTGGCGCGTGCCGCATAGATGGCGGCAGTGTAGCCGGCCGGGCCGGAGCCCAGGATCAGCAGACGGGTATGACGTGGGGCGCTCATCGAAAGGCTCTCCTTGGCTGAACGTTGCAGAAATTCCAAAAAAACAACCACTGGGCGGCCAGAAGGCCGTAGGTGTCGGACCCATCGACCGCCGGACGGAAATTATAAGAAGCTATCGTCCATGTACCTGAAGGCGAAGGTCGTCGTTTTCAACTTTCATACATCCAGGGGGCATTCCGGACAGGTTCCTGTCGCTGCCGCATCGGCGGCACAACAGGTCCATGACACCTTTCCGGAACGCCCGACCACCTGGAACCATCGAGAACTGGCATGTCACAAGAGCAGAACATTGCATTCCTGCGGCGGGTACCGCTGTTTTCCGGCCTGACCGAGCAGCAGATCGAGCGTCTGGCCGCCGGCAGTGTCCGCCGCAACTTTCCCCGGGGCCGGGTCATCGTCACCGAAGGCGAGCCTTCGCAGTCCCTCTACATCCTGCTGTCGGGCCGTGCCAAGGTGCAGCGTTCCGACACCGAGGGCAAGGAAGTCATCCTGGCCGTCATCGGCCCGGGCGAGTGCTTCGGCGAAATGAGCCTGATCGACGACTCGCCGCGCTCGGCCAGCGTCATCACCATCGACACCAGTGATTTCATGGCCATCAACAAGGAGAGCTTCAAGTCGATGATGCTCTCCAGCCCCGAGATGTCCCTGCGCATCATGGCCGGTCTGGTGCGCCGCCTGCGCGAGGCCGACAAGAAGATCGAGACGCTGGCGCTGCTGGATGTCTATGGCCGTGTCGCCCGCGTGCTGCTGGACATGTCCGAGAAGGTCGGCGAGGAGCGCATGATCCGCAGCCGCCTGCCGCGCCAGGAGATCGCCAAGATGATCGGTGCCTCCCGCGAGATGGTCTCGCGCGTCATGAAGGGTCTGGAAACCGAGGGCTACATCGTGCCGCTACCCGAGGGCAAGGTGCTGCTGCGCGAGAAACTCAGCAGCTATCTGGCCTGAACGATAGCCCACACACGACCGAAACCCCCGGAGGATTCGTCCCGTCCCCAGTCAAGGCGGTATGATCAGGGGTTCCACCCAATTTCCGGAGGACAAGGGAACGATGGCGCGCAGCGCAGCTCAGGCAACCGCCAATGAACACTGGGCCAGTCGGCATATCGGGCTTTCCGGGCGGGCCATCCGCCTGTTGCGGGAAGCCCGCTGGATCGTCCTGTGCTTCCTTGCCATCTTTCTCTTTCTGATCCTGCTCAGCTACAACCCGGTCGATCCGGGCTGGTCGCACGCCGTCACCACCCGCCAGGTCCACAACCTGGGTGGGCGCATCGGTGCCTGGTTCGCTGACCTCATCCTGTACCTGTTCGGGCTCTCGGCCTACCTGTTCTCGTTCTTTCTCATGCTGCGGGTGCTGGCCAGCTACCGGCGCCTGCACCAGGAAGCCCAGCTGGCACGCACGCTGCCGCTGGCCGATGCCAAGCCGGCCAGTCGCGGCCGCACGGTCCGCCAGAGTGCCGATGCGCCGGAGGCACTGCCGCCTTCCCGCTTTGCCTGGGAACGCTGGATCGGCTTCATCCTTCTGCTGGTCGGGTGCAGCGCCCTGGAAGGCTCGCGTCTCTACAACCTGAGCGCCAATCTGCCGCTGGCCCCCGGAGGGCTGCTGGGGGCACTGGTTGCCGGTCCCGTCCACGTCATGCTGGGTGCCGTCGGTGGCACGCTGGCGCTTCTGCTGCTCATCGCCATCGGCTTCAGCCTGGCCACGGGTGTCTCCTGGATGTCCATCTTCGAGCGCACCGGAGCCGTCCTGGAAGGCAGCATCGACTACATCCGCCAGAAACTGGTTGCGCGTGCCGATCGTCAGGCCGGCGCGCGTGCGGCCCGCCAGCGGGGCAACCTGCTGGGACGCGCGCCCGTGGATCTGGACGGTGACGAGAGCGGTGCGCCGCTGATCCGTCCCGCCCGACTGACCCAGGGCAGCACCGCCAGCACGGACGAACCCGACGAAGACGACATCTATCTGGATGACGACACCCTGCCGGCTCCGGGTCGCAGGGCAGGGCGCAGCAGCCGTGATGCCGGCGGTCCCGACACCGTGACGGGCAGCATGGCCGGTGCATCGCCCAGCCTGGATGGTCCTGCCACCGGGACTGCCCATGGGGGGCAGGGCGTGCATGCCGCAGACCCTGAGGATGCCGAGGGTGCATCGGGCAGCCACCTCGCTGGCGCGACGGATGCCGACGAGGCCCCGGCCCGTGGAGGCCTGTTCGGCGGCCTTCTGAGTCGCGTCGCGGGTGCCGCCAAGGATGCCGTCTCCGGCAGCCGGGAAGGCGTTGCCGATCGCCATGGCGCCGTCGAGCCCACCATTGCCGGCTTTGGCGAGCCAGTGCAGGATGATTCCGACATGCCTGTTTCCCGCGGCGCCACCGCAGGCGCAGCATGGCATGAACCGCATCCCGCCCCGTCGGGGCACGGATCGGAGGGCGCAGCCCAGCCCGTCAGTGCCAGCCCTGCAGCCACCGGAAACGTTTCGCATGGCGGCGCCCCGCACGGCAATGCCTACGTCGGCCAGACCGTCGGCGTCCAGCGCGAGCCCGTGCGCGAAAGCACCACCATCAGCAAGCCTCAGCCCGCGCCGGTGTACCGTCACCAGAGCGAAGACTCTCCGCTGCCCGACCTGGCGCTGCTGGATGCGCCGCCGGCCACCGTCGAGACGATGTCGCCCGAGACGCTGGAATACACCTCGCGCCTCATCGAGAAGAAGCTCTCCGACTTCGGCATTTCGGCCACGGTCGTCCACGCCTACCCGGGCCCTGTCATCACCCGTTACGAGATCGAGCCCGCCACCGGCGTCAAGGGCAGCCAGATCGTCAACCTGGCCAAGGACCTGGCCCGGTCGCTGTCCGTCATCTCGCTGCGTGTCGTCGAGACCATCCCCGGCAAGAACCTCATGGGGCTGGAGCTGCCCAACCCCCGCCGCCAGGGCGTGCGCCTCTCGGAGATCATCGGCTCGCGCGCCTACGTCGACGCCAAGTCCCCCGTCACCGTCTCGCTGGGCAAGGACATCGCCGGCAACCCCGTCGTCGCCGATCTGGCGAAGATGCCCCACCTGCTGGTGGCCGGCACCACCGGCTCCGGCAAGTCCGTGGGCATCAACGCCATGCTGATGTCCATCCTCTACAAGGCTGACCCCTCCCAGGTCCGGATGATCCTCATCGATCCCAAGATGCTGGAGATGAGCGTCTACGAAGGTATCCCCCACCTGCTGGCGCCCGTCGTCACCGACATGCGCCAGGCCGGCCACGCCCTGAACTGGTGCGTTGGCGAGATGGAGCGCCGCTACAAGCTGATGAGCAAGCTTGGCGTGCGCAACCTGGCGGGCTACAACGCCAAGATCGCCGATGCCGAAAAGCGCGAAGAGTTCATTCCCAACCCCTTCTCGCTGACCCCGGACGCGCCCGAGCCGCTCTCCAGGCTGCCCATCATCGTCGTTGTCATCGACGAACTGGCCGACCTGATGATGGTCGTCGGCAAGAAGATCGAGGAACTTATCGCCCGTCTGGCGCAGAAAGCCCGTGCCGCCGGCATCCACCTCGTCCTGGCCACCCAGCGTCCTTCCGTCGATGTCATCACCGGCCTCATCAAGGCCAACATCCCGTCGCGGATTGCCTTCCAGGTCTCCTCCAAGATCGACTCGCGCACCATCCTTGACCAGATGGGGGCCGAGACCCTGCTGGGTCAGGGCGACATGCTCTACCTGCCCGCCGGCACCAACCTGCCGCAGCGCGTTCACGGCGCCTACGTCGCCGATGACGAAGTCCACAAGGTCGTCACCAGCTGGCGCGAAGTCGGTGGCGAGCCCGACTACATCGAAGGCATCCTCGAAGGTGGCGTTCCCGAAGAGACCAACACCGGCAGCGCCGTCGGCTTCGGCGGTCTCTCCAGCACCCTGGCCGAAGCCGGCATGGATGGCGAAAGCGACCCCATGTATGACCAGGCCGTCGCCATCGTCCTGCAGCACCGTCGTGCCTCCATCTCGCTGGTGCAGCGTCACCTGCGCATCGGCTACAACCGCGCCGCCCGCCTGCTGGAACAGATGGAGCGCTCCGGCATCGTTTCGCCCATGACCAGCAACGGCAACCGGGACATCCTGGTGCCGGCCAACGGGGGGCGGGGTGAGGGGGAGGGGTGATGAGAGGCGAATAAAGGCTATCGGGGTGGATCATCCACCCCGATGGACTGGCGGTTGCTGTGGGGTACCAGACTCAGTTTCCTGAAAGGTTTCCAGTATTTGGTTTTTCGTGAACTTCAACTTGGTCCCCAATGGAGCGGTGATCAAGATCGAAAACTGAATTGAAGATGAATCCGGAAAAAACGACAAATCCGCCAGAAACGCCAAATAGAATATAAAGGTTCTGGACGCCAATGAACTCACCCAAGGGGGTTGCCAGTGCAAGCCCAAACGGAGACGCAATTGCCGTCACTGTGCTGAACAACGAAAGAACACGCCCCTGAATGACATTTGGAATCGTTGACTGCAGTAGAGCCATCAATGACGAGTATCCCATCATGTTGACCATGGAGCTGACAAAGAAAACTGCGACAGCCAGCCAGAACAGATCATGAGGAACGACTGCCAGGGCAGACATCAGAAAGCATGTCAACGCAAAGCAAACGAGAACCCACGGCATCTTTCTTGCAGGGGCAATCCACGCGATGATGCCCCCCCCAAAAATCATTCCAATACCAAATGAACTTTCGAACATGGCTACGTCGGAGGCGCCGCCACCAAAATAGTTCTTGACAAGAACTGGAATCATGATGGAAAGCGGTGAGAACGTAAGAACTGCACAGGTGGCCAGCACATAAAGTGTTCTCAACGGTCGGTCGTTGCACACCGCGTTTATGCCATCCCTCAGATTGTGCCAGATTCTCTCACTGCGACTGCCTGCCAGCTTCTGAGGAATGGATACAAAAAGGAGGGGCGTTATACCGATAGCAGCGGTCAGTACATCGATTCCAAGGGCCCATCCCACCGGCATGATACTCATGACGAAAGCCCCAAGGGGAGCCGCGCCAACGGTGGTGATTCCCTGCATCATCTGGTTGAGACCGGCTGCCCTGGGAAGAAAGTCAGACGGAACGAGCATTGCCATGCTTGCGGTGGACGCGGGCATCTGAAATGCCTGCATGGCACTTCGTATCGCAATCATCGTGTAAATCTCTTCAAGACTTGGCATTCCTAGCTGAAACCGCACCATCAATGCAACTATGCAGGCTGCACTGACCAAGTCCGATACGGCCATAATGAGCTGACGGCTATACCGGTCAGCAAAAACGCCACCGATAGGCCCAAGAAGCGCCATCGGCACACTTGCCGCAAGCCCGGCGACGCCAAGTGCGGAAACACTTCCGGTGGTGTCGGTGATCCACCAGATGAGCACGAACTGTGTGAGTCCGGATCCTATTAAAGAAAATGCCTGGCCAATGAATATGGACCAAAATCGGGATTTCCATGGCCCGGAAAGATTGGACTCTTTGAGGTCTGCCATTCTCGTTGAGTTCGGTTGAAATGATGTCCTAAGGGAGCCAGGGTGCCGTGGAGTGTCATCAGCTCAGAAGTAAAAACGCCTAACGGGTAATTTCCTCTCTCTCTCGACATATCTTATGGGTCCGCAGATGGCGATATTACGTCTGAGTCACGCCAACTGCTTGGCAGGCCGCAGAATCGTCAGATCACACATGCCTAACATGCCTGGTCATCCCCGCTCTGTGGGATGAGCTAACCCCCTGCTCGCCAGCACCTCAGCCGTGAACGAGTGCATCGATGATCTGGCTTCCACTGAACTTTAACTTTCCTATTATGGAGCGATCTTCTCAGAAACTGAAGTCTCTTCCAGGCTAGAAGTGGCTTAATACCTGAAAAAATTTGTAGGTTTGATAGCTAGCAAAAATGTGGATAGTGTTTTTGGTTGCATGGGGATAACATGTAGGTCTTTGGGCATGACGATATTGAATGGGCTTTAGATTCAATTCGATGAGTAGTAAATCAATGAAAAACTTGCGACAAGGGTATTTGAGTCATATGAAAAAGATGGCAAATGGGAGTGCTTTCGTGAGTTCTGATTCATGTCCATTGACTGAAAATCAACGCGGGATATGGATGGCCCAGGTGCGTTCTCCGAGTAGTTCGCATTTCAATATCGGATTTCGCGCTCACATAAAAGGGGCATTCTCGGTCGGACTGCTCGTCAATGCCATTCAAGCTGTCGTTGCTGGTAATGATGCCCTGAGACTCGTCATTGATGGGGGGGGCAGAAATGTGGCATGTCAGCGTCTGTTGGATGATGTTGATGTTCATGTCGAGGAAATCGACATTTCCGGGGCGCGTCATGATGAGGTGTCACTGGACAAGCTTGTTCGTGAAATTGCGACTCGTTCATTTTCATTTGATGAATCCCCGTTGTTCCGAAATGTAGTTTTTCGTCTCGGGGGCGAAGATTTTCTGTGGGTTTCCTGTTTCCATCACGTCATCGTTGATGGTATTGGGGGAATGAATTTCTATAACCAAGTCGCGAAAGTATACGAAGGGCTTGTCAAAGGAGAGGATGTTGCAAGGGCTAGGTCTTCATTTCTTGAGTACGTGAAGGAGGCCGTTTCATTTGATAATCCGGGCAGACGGGAAAAGGATCTTCAGTACTGGAAGAACAAGTTTGTCAATGCTCCTGACGAGGTGCTTGCCCCTGAGCTACGATCTTCCACGGGCAACCGTTCTCGCGGTGGGTTGATTCGCCATCCAGTACACAGAGGGCTTGTCGATGAAGCTTCCCGCTTGTGCAATGCAAACGGATGTTCGTTCGTTCATTTCATGCTTGCGGTCATAGCAAGCTATTTCTACAAGACCGAACGACCTCATTGCTTTTCCATTGGCTCAACGGCTCATGGAAGGAGCAATCGGGGACTCAAGGATGTTATTGGCATGTTCTCATCGGTTATCCCGGTGCGCATCAAGGCCGATGACGGAATGTCTTTCGGCGATCTGGTTTGCTTCATTTCAAACGACATGAGGCGTTCCTATCGGCATCAGCGCGTTCCTATAGATGAAATTCAGCGGGTTTCTGGCGCCGATTGCGGACTGGTTGACATCAGTTTCTCCTTTGATCAGTTTCCGCTGGAGAGTTCGTTTGGTGGGTGTGAATCCAAGGTCCTCCGGGTATACGGAGACAAGGAGATCGGCAAGCTTGCTATTGCTATTAGTGACTATTACTTGAATGAATCCCCCCTTATTGAATACTCATTCAATCAGAACTGCCTTTCTGAATCAAGGGTTGTCGATATTTCGCAGAGAATCGAGGAGATCATGAAGCAGGCCGTTCAGGGGTGGGATAGACCTCTGGGCGAGCTCAGCATGCTTCATGAAGGTGAGTTCGAACGGTTGGTGTATGAGTTCAACAATACCTTTTCTAAGTATCCGAAAGAGGCGCTGATTCATGAGCTCTTCGAGCAGCAGGTGGAGAGGACGCCGGATGCAG
>ERZ773100.1128-NODE-1128-length-12777-cov-2.724021_pt1 | contig 12777 bp, 12 predicted proteins | sample MGYA00511119_ERZ773100 | MGnify/ENA primary metagenome ERZ773100 (study PRJEB29015, sample SAMEA2738000) | human oral metagenome | biome: human oral; feature: human-associated habitat; material: dental | place: China | collected 2111 ...
AACGGAATCATACTGCCCGTCATGTTGGACACTTCTGCGGTAAGCCCACGCGGGTCAAACAAGTAAGAGGGACTGGTGAGACGGTCGAGGATCCCCATATCGCTATACGTATTCAATACGCCGGAGCGTCGCGCGTTCTCTGCCGCATGCTGGTTGAGGTCAATCGCGCGGTCAACGAGCCATTTGCCGAGTAAGCCTCCTCGTTCGTCAGCACGTCCTTCCTCATATCCTGCCTTCAGCATCGTGCCCGCCGTATCCGCAAGACCACCGACCATTCCTTCCATGCCGCCCCAGAGATTATCCCAAGCGCTTCCAAGCAGCCCGCGCGGTTCTTCACCGATGTGGCGTCCCGCGTCAAGTTGTTCCGGCGTACGTCTCACATAGTTGTATGTTCGATTTCGTTCAAAGCCTTCACGGCTGACTTGTGCCATATTTATTCTCCTTCTATCCCTACAAGCGCGGATTTAACGGATTATAAGCCCCCGCCGTAAAATAATTAAACTCATTTTGCGGCTCCTTCAACGTATTCTGTACGTGAGCCTTTTCGCCCGCGTCCTGCCCGGAGAGCCATTGGTAAATATCGTTCAGTGTCGTGTAATCTGGATTATTAGTGTCGTTGAGGTAGTCGTCACTGAAATTACTCCAAATCCTACGAGCTGCTTCTTTTTCGCCAAAGCGAGCAGCATACATGAGCTGAACAAGATTACTCCTGTCACGGAAATACGTTGCGTCATCCGAGCTGATCGTGCCGTCAGCAATCCCCTTCTCAACGCTTTCATTGAACGCGTCCGCAACTGCACTCATATCTTCACGCGAGACTTCTCCTTCTTTGTTCCAAAGCTCATACGCATCGTTGAACTGATTGCCGTACATGGAATCTATTTTCTCTGCGGCTTCACTCTTCTTCCCGTCAGAGCCTTTCCCTCTCCCCGACATAGCGGCATGGGCAAGACCGTACTGTCCGTTGATGTTCGCCACATCACGCGCAGTCTGTGCATGCGTGTCAATACCGTAGTAGTCCTTGTTCAGCCTGCCATAACCAAGCTGCAGCTGCGCAATTTCATTTGGCGAAAGCGTCACCGGAAGCGCCTGTGCACCGCCCTGTACGCGCCCTTTTGCATCGCGAGTCATAGCGACTTTGGTGCCGCCGAGGTCAATGGTTTCAAACTTCATATCAGGATTCGTTGCATTGATCAGCCCAGAAATATCCGAGAGCTTCGTATTCGGGTCTGCTGCCGCTGCAGCGATTAGATACGCCATCTGCGGCGAAGAGGATGCTGCCGCCGCTTGCGCGAGGGCGTTCTTCTTCATCTGCTCCTGCATCTGCTGTTTCTGCTCTGCCATAACGAATTTCGCGACATCAGTCGGAACGCCGCTCTCCTTGAGGTATTTGCGTATCTCACGGTCGTCCATCTTTGCCGCACGCTGCTGTGCAAACGCCTTTGCAATATCCTCCACTTCCTCCGCGTATGTCCGCTCCTTCGGAATCGCGCCGCGATCCTGAAGGTATTTGAACACATCAGCCCCCGAGATAGCCCGACCAAGGGAATTGTTTTGGTCGGGCAGGATAGGGTTTGCGGTTCCCTGCATGCCGAAACCCGCATTCGGATCAAAGCCGATGAGGCTCGTTCCCTGCGGCGCATAGCCGCCGATCTGTGCGGCGGGCGGTGTCATGGGTGCTACACCGGACACAGGCTGCGGGTTTACGGGCTGTGGGTCCGCCTGATTGGATATCGGTGCAATCGGCGTAACCCCTTGTCCGATCTGTCCATTGAGGATATCCCGCGCCGTCTGTCCCGCCCATGTGTTCCGCTTTTCCATTTGCTCTTGAAGTTGTGGGTACTGTTGATACATCATCGGTGCAATCCCGCGATTCACAGCGTTCTTGAGATCGGCAAGCCCCATGCCCGTCCCAACGTTGGTAAGGTCAACACCCGTGCTCTTGCCGAGACCGCGCAGAAACTCTGCCTTCCCGTGCGCTTTCGACTGTATCTCGCGGAACTTCTGCACATCGGGTGAATCCTCCGCATAACCGTTATCGAGGAGATACTGCGCATCGTTGTCCGCCTGCATCCAGTCCCGTTTTGCTTGCAAGAGAAGCGTTTCGGGATTCTGCCCGACAAGACCGTTGCCGTAGTGCGCGTCCGCAATCATCTGCGCTCTTTTTCGTTCCTCCGCATTCGGGTCGCCAATCCCCGCGAGGATATCGCGCGCCTTATTCCTGCCACGCTCGATATAGTTGTTTCCCCATCTCGCTCCAAAGGGAGCGCCAACCATGAATCCGATTTGTTCCCAGTCCATAAATATCAGCTCCTTCAAATAGGATTTTATTGCAACAATACGTTATATGACGTATAATATTTCCAAGGAGGGTACGCTTATGCCGATGACGCCGAAAGAAATGGTTCGTCTTCTGAAGAAGCACGGATTCATCTACATCAAGAGCAACAACGGCTCACACCAAAAATATCATCATCCCGCGTGCAACATCACACTCAGCGTCCCGATGCACGCAAAGGAACTCAAGAAGGGCATCGAGCAGCAGCTTCTCAAGGAAGCGGGACTGAAGCCCTTACAGAACGGAGGAAAGTCATGAAGCACATTTATTTCTACCCTGCAATTTTCCAGACAGAGGAAACAGGCTATTCCGTCTTTATCCCCGACATTCCCGGCTGCATGACGCAGGGGGAAACGATGGAGGAGGCGCTTACGATGGCGCAGGACGCAATCGGGCTGATGCTCGAAGACGTTTCTCCCGCCGATTACCCCGCCCCTTCGCTCCCGCAGGATTTGCCGCTTGAGCGTGACCAATTCGCCGTTATGGTGCCGTTTGACAAGCTCGCATACGACCGTATGTATAACGCAAAATCCGTGAAGAAAACGCTCTCGCTTCCCAAGTGGCTGGACACGCTCGCAACGCAAAACAACATCAACTTCTCGAACATTCTCCAAAACGCCCTTATGCGTGAGCTGGGCGTCACGAAGGCATAACCATAAAAGCGCTGTACACTCTCACAGCGCTTTTTGTATGCCCTCACTCCTGCCACATCCTCCGGTCGCCGCCCTTTGCAACGAATCCGTCCGCGATATAGGTGTTCGCTCCGCTGACCTCAATGTCGTGCACGGGACGATTGCCGCTGTAAACGAGGCCGTATACCGCCCCAACACCATAGAGCACATCGCCGATGCACATCTCTCCGAGCGTCTTGTACGTTCCGTCCTCCATGAGGAACGGCTGTGAGAGCGTCGCCATTGTGTGCGCAAGCTGACACTGAATGTTGTAGACATCCGCAAAGTGCCGATTCATCACATGGACGACCTCTGCTTCCTTCTCCGCACCGTCCGCATACGACATGACCTTTTCGCCCGTCTCGATATGTTCAACGCTCTTTTCCGAGCCGTCCGCCATCTTGATCTTCGTCCCGGGCGGAAAACAGAAGAGTCCTGCGCCAAGCGCCTGCCCCGCACCGCCGAGCGCACCGCCGAGGAGCCCGCCGAAGAAGCCGCCGAATCCACCGCCACCAGACTGATGTGTGGTCTGTGTGCTCGTTCCCTTGCCCGCAATTCCGGCAAGGGCCTGTGTGTTCGCTCCGTTGAGGCCCATCGACGCGTTCCATGCACGGAACGCCGGATTCTGTGCCGCCTCCTGTGCGGCGGCGGCAAGCGCAATTCGTGACCCTGCCATATTCGCAAGGTTCCCATATAGGGCACTGTTCTGACCGTTGTTGCCCTGCGTATTGGCAAGTTGCTGCTGCGCAAGGTTTGCTTGTTGTCCAAGTGCATTCATGCCCTGCGTATACTGCGTGTTGTAGAGATTGCCAAGATTTCCCGCAAGCGCCGCCGCGTTCGCATTCTTCTGCTGCGCGAGGTTTGCCTGTTGCCCAAGCGCATTCATGCCCTGTGAATACTGCGTGTTATACAGGTTGCCGATATTGCCTGCCATGGCGTTCGTGTTGCCGAGTTGCTGCTGCGCAAGGTTCGCCTGCTGATTGAGCGCACCTTGCAGAAGTCCGTACTGATTGTTGTAGAGGCCGCCAAGGCTGTTTGCAAGTGCATTTGTATTTGCGTTCTGTTGTTGTGCATAGCCCGCAATCGTATTCGCTGCCTGTGCCGCGTTTGCGTTCTGCTGCTGCGCGAGTCCTGCAACCTGATTGATATTTGCCTGATACTGCCGTGCCACTTCATTGGCGGCATTCTTCTGGATATCGCTCATCGCGCCCGTTGTCACAGAGGAATTTAGCACGCCGCGATTGCCAAGATTCGCGAGTGTCTTGCCCGTGGTGTTTTGAAGCGCAGAGCTGATACTCTTCTCCATATTCGCCTGATAAGCAGAGGGGAGAACCCCGTTTGCAAGTGAGGCGAGCGTCCCATTCGCGGAAGCGGCCGCCTGTCCAACCGTACTCCCTGCACCACCGAGCACGCTGTTTGCGTTCTCCGCGCCACTCCGATAAAGACCTTCGAGTCCACCCATGCGCCCAGCACTCTGATGTGCAAGTGCACCCGTCATATTCGACGCATTCGCGAGCGCCCCGTTTGCCGATGCCGTACCGCCCTGATAGACGCCCGCGAGCGTTCCAAGACGCGCTGCGTTCTGTGCGGTCATGTCGCCCATCTTCTGTCCGGCGGCGCCAAGGGCGCTGTTCGCCTCTGCCGCACCACTCTTGTAGAGGCCTCCCAGTGTCCCGAGACGCCCGGCATTCTGCCCGGTAAGCTGTCCTATCTGCCCCGCAATATTTCCGAGTGTGCCGTTTGCCGCCGCCGTCGCCGCATTGTTCGAGCCGATCAGCCCGCCCATCCCCTTCATTGCGTCCGCGCTCTGCTGTTGTGCCTGTTGATTGAGCGAATTAAAGTCCACCTGCACCGCACCGAGCGAATTCTGCAAAAGAGAACGCCCAAGATCATTGAGGTAGTACGCATTCGGCGCAACCTTCTTTGCGTAGTCCGCCGCCGCCTGTGAGAGATGCTTTTCTCCCTCAGACGGCGTATAGGAGTTTGTGACCGTCGTACTGCTCCCGCCCTTGTAACGCACCAAGCGCCCATAGCAGCGCTCTACGTAGGCGTTCTTCTCTTCCTGCCAGCACCACGGTTCCCCATCATCAAGAGGGCTTCGGTACAATTTCATGTTGTCACTCCTTTAGATTTCCCATGTGATGAGATAGGCAAGTTCCCCCGTCTTGTCGTACGTGAATGCAGGAGATACTTGTCCCCATTTCCCCGTCTCTCGATGGGAGCAGAAATATCTCTTTGTCCCATCCGGCAGATGCTCCGTCCGGTCGATGCGATAGCCAAAGAGCCGAATGTAGGCACGTATTTCTTTGCGGATGCAGAGTGTGCCGCCCTCGCGAATGTCCATTTTACGGGCGGCTTCCTCCACCTTTTCCTTGAAGAAACGCGCATCGCCCGCAATCTGCCCGATGATGACCATGCCACCAAGAAAACGGACTTCACAAAATCCCTTATCCGCAACAAAAAAGAACGTGAATCCCTCCGTTGGTTTGAATGGATCCTCCGGGTTCTTGCGATTATAAAAGGCGATCCACTCATAGAGCGTCATAGATCAGCCACCTCCAAGATGAGGTGCTTGATCTGAAACGGGATATTCGCGCTCACCGTTGTCTGTACGCGCGGCGAAGAATGATTGCAGCGCACCTTGCGGCGGGCATTGGACGGCATCTTGAGCTTCACATTGTCAACCTCCACACACACCTCCCCCGCCTGCGCCGCAGCCATCGAAGAGTCCACGCTACGCACAAGAATCTTCTCCGCAGCGATCAGGTCTTTCGGGCGCAATCGGAATTCAATGGGCGTATTCCCGTCCTTTAGGTTCTCTTCCTCCAACTCATAGAGTGTGTTGCCCGAGATAACGACGACCGTATCCATCGTCTCCCCAATCGCTGTGATCGGAACAGGGAATTTGAGTGTTGTCGCCGCTCGCACGGCATAGTTATAGGCGATGAGCGTGTTGCTCTTCCCTTTGGGTTGGATAAGCAGGAGCTTTCGTCGCCGCAGATGAAAAAGAGCAGGTTCATACAGCCCGCTCGTTACAAGGATATTCCATTTTTCGCCGAGGTTGCCCTGCGCGATGTTGCCGTAGTCCATTGTTGTGGACATCGTTTTCACGCCCTGACGGCTGATGAATACAACATCATTTCCGACCGCCTCCGCACAGTTCCTCCCAACGGCATCCGTCTGTGTTGCTACGCGGTAGACGACCCATGAAGGGATTTCTCTATCTCCCGTGAGCTGATAAATCATCCCGTTATTCTTGAGGATGAGGAGATCGGTGGCAAGCGGAACGACCGCGATCATGTCCGCGCTGTCCCCGTAGCCGACATCCAGCCACGCACCCGTAGAGGCATCGTTATCATCCGTATTCCACTGCTCCCCATCGCCCACGCCTGAAAGATAGAGACGATCCGTTCCCGTCCGCGCTGCACAGAGCCGCGCCCCGCGCTCAAATACAATGTCACACACAGGACCGTTCGGGACGGTCTGCACGCTGTTCTCCTCCGAAAAATTGTAGGATTGCAGCTTGTCCCCCGAGGCGATCCAGATGCGGTTTTGGAATTTCGCGCAGATCGGGCGCCTGCCGCCCGTGAGTCTGCCAATCTTCTCCGGCGGAACATGGAGTGTCGGCACATGATAAATGCTGCCGTCCAGGAGAAATACGAGGAAGGTGTTGCTGTCAATGTCATAGTATGTCCCCATCACATCTCCGGGAAACGCCATGAGCGGCTTTGAGAGACCTCCGCGTGCTGTCAGTGACCGCTGATACCCGAGAAAACAGAAATTTTGGCATTCCTGCATTTCATTCTGCGCGATGAGATCGCCCTCGCTCATGACATTGATACCGCCAGAGAAGTCATTGAACACGAACTGTGTCGCGTTATGCTTCATCGTCCGCCGCATAAAATCACCTTCTTCAGCTCGTCGGCAGGGTAATATTCACGACATTGAGTTCTGCATGTCCGTTCGCCGCCCGTGCAAAGATCGTTCCCTTGAACGGATACGGTTTCAGCGGCGGCAGGATAAAGCCGGAGCCGTTCACCTTTTCCGTGGAGATTTCAACTGCACGCTCGGGCACATAGAGCGTCCCCTGCTTCTCTGTGATCGGTGTCCATTCATCCTTTAGCTTGTACTGCATGGCAATCTCCTTTCGTTATGTAGGTGCGCTCTTTACATACGCGCCGTAGAGTTGACAGTCCTCCATCGCAATAAAGCGGTCTGGGTAGTTCTCCCAAAAATCCTGCGTCTTATACGTCGCAATCATCGCACGTGGCACGATAAAGCGGCATCCTGAGGGCAGATCGGCAAGAATATCCGTGAAGAGTTGGAACATGAATTCTGTCCCATCGATGATGAGATAGCGCAGGTTTCGGCATCCAGCGAATACCCCATCCATGTTGTAGCGTTCTACAAGTGTCCCCCCAACATATTCCGATCTCTTCCCGATGTGCCGCGTATCGAAATTCCGCAGCCGTATAGACGTGCCAAGCCATCCGCTGAACAGCCACATCACATTTGTAACGCTGCCCATATCCATCGAGAAATCAATGAAGTCTGCGCCGTTTGCCGCATAGAACATCCGGGAGATTCTCTGCACCTTCGGAGTAGATACATGGAAGATCAGACCACGTGAAATCTGATCTTTCACTCCTGTAAATTTATCATTCAGCGTACAATTCACGGCATATACGCTCTCGAACATCCCCGACATATCCTCGACCGAGGAAAAGTCAAACGCTGTGAAAATGGTCTTCTTGCACGATGCTGGAAAAGTCGTTCCATAATCATTAATTGTATAGTCTGTTCCGATCACAGACGGTTGATACTCAGCTCCGTCAATCACAGGCTCTGCGTCCGCCCAGAAATTCAGAAACATATTGTCCATGTTCTTACATTTTGAAGTCTTGCGCATCTTCTCGCCAATGGTGAGTTGACATCTAGCGTAGGCAAACATATGAGACGTGGTCTCCACATTGGAGAGGTCAAACGCAGAGAGATCAAGTTTCAACGGAATCACATGAACAGCGGCAAAATCGCCAGAGCCTTCATGAGCCACCGGTGAATTCCCACAGCTGCGGAACATCCCGCCCATCGCTATCGCCTTCGACGTATCCCATGTGATCAAGTTCAACCCACGCAGCCTGTGACAGTCGCGGAACATCTCGGCAAAGTCCGTACATTCACTCACGTTCCACTTTGAAACATCAATGGATTCGAGAGCCTGGCACCGATAGAACATTCGGCACATGTTCGTTGCACGTCCTGTTTTCCACTGCGACATATCCAGCACCTTGATAGAACGGCAGTTGCTGAACATCTCCATGAAATTTTCGATATTCCCTGCCTTGAATCCCGTCACATCGAGAACAGAGAGCGCCGTGCATTCCGAGAACATCCCATGCACGTCCCTGACGACGTGGCTCGGCGGCAGGTTCAAATTGAGTACCGTCTTGAGCGACACGCAGTCGTGGAACATCTTGCTCATGTTCGTTACATATGCACCTGTCCCAAGATCGGCAAAGTCCACCACCTCAACGCTCAGGGCACGGTTGAACAGTCCGCTCCAATCCGTGAGCCGCCCGAGCGCCTCCCTTCCGATAAACGCAAGGTATTTCTGCGCATTGACAATATCCCCGCCGCTCGCCTCAACCGCCCATTCGAGAGGATCTATCGACACAAGCGTGTACGTCTTCTTCTCATCCGTACGGAAGCACTTCATCCCGAGCACGAGATTCTCCGTTGGGAATGCCTCGCCCGCATGCGTAGAACGAATGGTGTTGAAATTGTCGTTGACCATCGTGCGCATTTCCTGCACGGTGTTCGATGCGAGAACATCTCTGTATTCCTGCATGGGTTCACCTCCGTTGCTGCACTATGCATTCTATTCCTGATTCACGACAATCTCCCCGTTGACAAGCTGAATCTGCCCGATATCAAGAGTCTCCGCGCTCTCTTGCGCCATTTCTCCGCGCGTTGCAAGATCGTCCATGTTCGGTCTGCCGTCACAGCTTGCAATACAACTGCCGTTTTTATCAAAAATGTAGTACATTATTTCACCCCAATTACAATGTAGTTTGCTATCGCGGGCCTTACTATGAGATGATTTGCCCCACTCACAAAAAAATGACAAACTACCGTTCTTCCATTTGTATAGCAATCAAATGCAAAAGTTGCCTCTCCGTCATATTTCCGCTGCCTCATTGATACCAGCCACTTGCACTGTGCCTCGCTATACCCATCGGGGAGAGGAATCGTTTCACCATCATTAATTGTCCCGGAAAGAACTGCCACCCTTGAACTTTCGTTTCTGATCTGTTCAACCGACTTCCCACCGACGGTTCCCGCATTGTTTGAATAACCAGCACGATCAGCATATCCCGCAGCATCCGCACGCTCCGCACTTTTTGCTCGTTGCGCCCCGTCTGCCCATCCCGCACTCTCTGCACGTTTGGCATTATCCGCCCATCCTGCACTGTCCGCATACTTTGCCTTGTTGGAATTATCTGCCTGTCCAGCGTTATTCGAGCGTCCTGCATTATCCGCGTAGCCAGCACCGTCCGCACGTTTGGCTTTTTCCGCATACCCCGATGTATAGTTTGCCGCATCTGCGTGTTTTGCATTGTCAGCGGACTCAGCACGTTTCGCAGAGTCCGCCCATCCTGCCGTGTTTGCTCTGCCTGCCGTATTTGCCGAACCTGCAGAGTTCGCCGTGTTGGCATGGTTGACGCTGAAGTTTGACGGATTCCAGACGTAGGCATCGTTCGGGTTGTTTCCTCCCCAGAGCCACGACGGCTGTCCGCCTTGTCCGTTCCAGTGAAAACGCATACTTGCGCCATCGTTGCCGACGCGGTCAGCGACATTCGCGACTTCCGCTCGACCTCCGATGTTAATTCCCCACGTCCCGTATGCGCCCGCACCGTTCTTCGGGGCGTAGGTTGCGGCAATGTTCGCCCCGTTGCCGTCTGCGCCCGCCTTGTCTGCGGTATAGGAACGCTCAGAGATCGACGCAGTGCCTTCAACTCTAGGAACTGAAAGCGTACCTGTCACAGGGTTATACACGAAGTTATTCGCATATTCCCGCTGCGTCTCGTTGTTTATCCCGGAGAACCACACATGACGCGGAGCGTTCTGCGAGGAGATTGCACCTCTCACGTTGAACGCCACCGTCGCTGTAGCGGAGTTGCCATTGCACACGTCCGCTTCCACTCGGGTGATGTTGATGACGGCATCCGCAGAACCGTCAAACGCGATTTTCTCTGACTGCACCTTCCCTGTAAGGCTGATGTTTCGCGCGTTTTTCAGCCGGTCAGGCGTATCCTCATCCCATCGCACAGGGTCAAGCTGTCGCAGGGTATAGGTCTTTTTCTCCCCCGTGTGGTAGAAATTCATCCCAACAAATAGATTGGATGTAGGGAACGCATCTCCCGCGAAATTGCTTGCGATGCTCTCAAAGTTTTCATTGAGCGTAAGGCGCGTTTCAAAGACATTTTGTTGTCCTTGAATTGGACGATATTTCTGCATCTGCTATCCTCCTTTAGTATCCAACCGCCGTCCACGAGATCGTCCCCGCCGCTGCAGAGCCGTCTCGCTTGCGCAGAACACAGGTAAAGGACTCCGTGCCAATCGCCGTAATCTCAGGCAGCACAATGCCATCTGCCGTGTTTCCGCCCATGATTGTCGCCGTGACCTCAGGCTTCGTGTAATAATGCTTATGGAACGGCACGACCGTCTCCTCAGCCTTCATCTGCGCGGTGCCGCGATCCACGGTGTCGTCGATATCCACATTCATAGCGACATCATAAATCTCCGGAATCGCACCAAAACTGCCCGCTGTTATCGAAATCCGCACAAGTGCCTTTTCATACTCATAGTCACCGACATGGAACGGGCGGAATTCCTCATATCCGACGGAACGAATGATGTACTTCTTGAAATCCTCGAGCGTCATGCCTGTACCAATCACAACACCGGACAAAGACGCATCGCTTGCCCGCAAAACACCATCATAGATAGAGATGTGCTCCGTAAATTCAGAACGCGGAGCAGGAATGATCTCACCATGAATACCGATGCGTTCGATATGTGTCTGTTCGATACGCATGGCATGCGTCACATGCAGCGGTATTCTCTCCACAAAGGTACGCTGCGCCCTGAATTCCCTGTCGTGCTTCTCCCGCAAGGAAATCCCTGATGTATGCTCACGAGAAATCTGGTTTGTTTTCTTCTCTGTTATGGAGAGTTTTCTTTCGGTACGTGTTTCAAGCATTGGTGTATGTGGATGAGAGAGCCCAATACTCTCCACGAAAATAGAGAATAAGGACGGTTTAATCTCGTAGGATTCCGATACAGCAACCTTCTCTTCGAATTCGCGCCGATATTCCACCGCCCGGGAATACTCTTCTGCCACACCAATGGGCACCATAACCTCCTGTGTGAATTCTGCATCTCCAAAGCAAGCAATCGAACGCTTACAACGCGGGTCTGTGAAGTCAAAGGTGCATTCATCAAACGGATATGGACGAAGCAGTTTCATATTCAGTTGGACGGATTCACCCATGCCTCACACCTCCCGCCTCAGCCTTTGAGCTCCCCAAGAACAAACTTGAACTTGCAAACGTATACGTCGTCCAACTCTTTGTTGACGACCGGGAACGTCACACGGTCAAATATGCCGTAGTTATTGGTGTTTGTCGGAACACCATCGGGGCAGAAACACACCGCAGCCTCCGTGATCGCGCCGATTGCCTGCCCCGTTCCAAATGTTGCAACGAGCTTGCATTCCTTTGTCCCTGCGGTATGGAAATACTCTGCCGTACATGCCGCAAGGAACGCCGACAGCTTCGTCTGTTCCACACTTGGCACGTTTGCTCCCGTACCGACGGCGATGTATTGCAGCACCTTGTTGCTGCTGCTGTCATTCTGATCTCGAAAAAGGCGGTCAAAAATGAAGTCAAAGCCCGCGTCGACAATCATGTTGTCCTTACGCGTGATCTCCTCCGTGCCATCCGCATGGCGAAGAATGCCCTCAAAACTGCCTTTGATACGCACTCCGGTATCGATCTTCATATCCATCACTCCTATCTGATATTTCCTGAGAAAATGATCTGCTCAAAACTTCTAAGCGGACGCGCCGATGCGCTTACCTCCGCGTACACATCTCCTGAAAGGCTGTATAAAAAAAGCCGCCTCACTGCGGCTTCCTGCACAATACCAACGGCAATGCAGTCATTCGGTCGAAATGCGATTGTCGCTCGTACATAGACGCCATCCGAGCCAATCAACTGAAACTCGTTGAGGCGGCGATCATATTCAAGCACAAGTCTGTTGGCACCCGTCAGTGCAAGTATCCGCGTGTCCGGCAGACCATCGTACAGACGAATCCAGAACATCATCGAAAACTGCTCCGGAATCTGTACCCGATAGGACACGTCACTCTTCCATGAGAGATGCAGGCCCTGTGTCCATCGCGAAGTCGCATAGGTTACATTCTTTTGTCGGTCGATTGTTGCCCCGGTCGCCGCAAGACTCCCATCCAGCGGAATAACAACAAGGAAGCGCGCTATATCCAATGTATTTTGGCGTGCAATCTCATATAGCACCTCAACACCGCGCAAGTCACCTATAGTGCCGTTCCACGTTGTGTTTTGGGCTTCCTCGCTGTCCCATGTAAACTTCAGATCATCGAATAGGAGATTATTATTCGTTTCCCCGATGACACTTGCCCGAGCCGTTGGGCCCCATGATGGCGTGGACCTGATTGGAGTCGATGGT
>ERZ773100.1132-NODE-1132-length-12735-cov-2.285962_pt1 | contig 12735 bp, 9 predicted proteins | sample MGYA00511119_ERZ773100 | MGnify/ENA primary metagenome ERZ773100 (study PRJEB29015, sample SAMEA2738000) | human oral metagenome | biome: human oral; feature: human-associated habitat; material: dental | place: China | collected 2111 ...
AGGAACTCGTGGCCGATGCGGTCAAGCTCCTCGGTGGTGACGCCGGGTGCGATGGCCGCGCCGACGGCCTCGATGGCACCCGCCGCGATACGTCCGGCCTCGCGAATCTTCGCGATGGTCTCGGGGCTCTTGATCTCCGAGGCGGTGACGCGCTCGGGTCCGTCGTGGAACATGTACTCGGGGCGCTCGATGTGCTCGGGGACCGCACGCATCGGTGAGACGCGTCCCGGCTTCAAAGTGCCCAAAGGGGCGCGGCGAGCGAGTGCGGATGCTTCCATGTGTCTTCCTCTTCTCAGCGGGTGGCGTCAGTCGTTCTTGTAGTTGTCGGGTCCGGGGAAGGAGCGCTCGCGCACGGCCTCCACGTACTCTGATGCAGCCTCGCGCAGGGCTGCTCCGAGCTGGCCGAACTTGCGAACGAATGACGGCGTCCACTCGGAGTAGCCAGCCATATCGGACCAGACGAGCACCTGGCCGTCCGTGTTCGGACCTGCGCCGATACCGATGGTCGGGATACTCAGGCTCTCGGTCAATTCGGTGGCAATCGATGCTGGTACCATCTCGAAGACGACGGCGAAGGCGCCGGCCTTCTCGATGGCCTCGGCGTCTCGGCGAAGCGCATCGGCGCCGGCTCCACGGCCCTGCATGCGGGGGCCACCCAGGGTGTTTTCGGACTGGGGCGTGTAGCCCAGGTGTGCGCACACGGGGATACCAGCCGAGACGAGGCCCGCAATGATATGGGCGCGGCTCTGCCCGCCCTCTAGCTTCACTGCGTGTGCCCCGGCCTTCATGAGACGCGTTGCGGAGGCAAAAGCATGCTCAGCCGTGTCCTCGTACGTGCCAAAAGGCAGATCCGCCACGATCATGGCGCGCGAGGTCGAACGAGCAACGGCGGCGGTGGCGCGCTCCATGTCCTCCAGGGTGACGGGCAGCGTCGAGCTGTGGCCGAGAATCACGTTGCCGAGCGAATCGCCGACGAGCAGCATGTCCACGCCCGCAGCCTCGAGAATGGGGGCGGTGAGAGCGTCGTAGGCGGTGAGCATCGTGAGGGGAATGCCTTCGGCCTTAGCGCGCGCGATGTGCTGGATGCGCACGCGCTGAGCGGAAAACAGGGCTGGCGTCTGCGACGAGGCTGGGGCCCCGCCCTCCGGTTGCGAAATGTGGGACACGGAAATCCTTCGGTGAGCTGTTGGAGCGCGAGAGCGCATTCACGTCTTACAGGGTAGCGCGCCCGTGGATCCGGTGAGCTGTGAGGAGAGGCGAACGGGTAGGATGGTGGGCGGTGCGCGTGATGCGCGCAGTAATGACCCCAGATGGAAAGAAGAAGGAAGCAGGACATGGCTGGCAATGCCCCTGACCTTGATCCTCTTGACGAGGCAGCCGTTAACGCCGTTCGCGAGGCCGGCCTCGCCGATATCGAAGCCGCGGATTCGCTTGACGCACTGAAGGCCGTCCGAGCTGCGATCCTTGGCGATCAGGCTCCGCTCGTGACCGCGAATCGTACGATCGGCTCGCTGGAACCCGCGCAGCGCGGTCTCGCCGGTAAGAACCTCGGACAGGCGCGCAAGGCTCTGACCGAAGCGCTCGAGGAGCGCAAGGCCGTTCTCGCCGCTGAGCATGAGGCTCGCATGCTGGTCGAGGAGTCCGTCGACGTGACGCTGCCGACCACGCGTCGCCCGGCGGGTGCACGTCATCCCCTCGAGACCCTTATGGAGGAGATCTCCGACTTCTTCGTCGCGATGGGCTGGGAGATCGCCGAGGGGCCCGAGATCGAGCACGAGTGGTTCAACTTCGACTCCCTGAACTTCGACATCGATCACCCCGCGCGCCAGATGCAGGACACGCTCTACATCGATGGCCGTAGTGTCGGCGCCGAGACCGAGGACGGAGCGCACCTGGTGATGCGCACTCACACCTCTCCGGTTCAGTCGCACGCGATGCTGTCGCGCGGCGTGCCGCTCTACGTTGCCTGCCCCGGCAAAGTCTTCCGCTCCGATGCGCTCGACGCGACCCACACGCCGGTGTTCCACCAGGTGGAGGGCCTCGCCGTCGATAAGGGTCTGACGATGGCTCACCTGAAGGGCGTTCTCGACCACTTTGCCAAGACCATGTTCGGCCCCGAGGCGAAGACCCGTCTGCGTCCCTCGTACTTCCCGTTCACGGAGCCCAGCGCCGAGATGGACCTGTGGTTCCCCCAGAAGAAGGGCGGGCCCGGCTGGATCGAGTGGGGCGGCTGCGGCATGGTCAACCCGAACGTGCTGCGCGCCAACGGTGTCGACCCCGAGGTCTACTCGGGCTTCGCGTTCGGCATGGGTATCGAGCGCACGCTGATGCTGCGTCACGGCATCGCCGACATGCATGACATCGTTGAGGGAGACGTTCGTTTCTCCCAGCAGTTCGGAGTGAATGGAAGGGGTAACTGACATGCCTATGGTTCCGCTGAGCTGGCTGTCCGACCACGTTGACGTCCCCGAGGGGACAGATGCACAGGCGCTTGCCGCCGCCCTCGTGAAGGTTGGCCTGGAAGAAGAAGACGTTCACCGCCCCTCTGATGAGCTGTCCGGCCCGATTGTGGTTGGTCAGGTGCTCTCGATGGAGCCGGAGACCCATTCGAACGGCAAGACCGTGAACTGGTGCCAGGTGCGTGTGGTTCCGGAAGGCCAGGAGCAGACTCTGACCGGTAAGGGCATTGAGCCTTCCGGCGTTCAGGGCATTATTTGTGGTGCCCACAATTTCACAAGGTTGTTGTGACCCTGCCCGGCGCTGTTCTGCCCGGTGGTTTCGAGATTACCGCTCGTAAGACTTACGGCCACAAGTCGGCTGGCATGATTGCCTCGACTCGTGAGCTGGGTATTGGCGATGATCACGGCGGCATCCTGGTGCTTTCGACCCTGGGTCTGGACCCGGAGATTGGCACCGACGCGATGGAGCTGCTGGGCCTGTACGATCAGGCTGCTGAGGTGAACGTGACCCCGGATCGCGGTTACGCGTTCTCTCTGCGCGGTATTGCTCGCGAGTGGTGCCACGCGACCGGTTCTTCCTTTGAGGATTTTGTGCTGGCGTACGGCGAGCGCGCCCCGGAGGCTAACGACGCCGGTCACCCGGTTTCTCTGCGTGATGACGCCCCGATTCACGGTAACCCCGCATGCACTCGTTTCGTGATGCGTGAGGTGTCGGGCGTGAAGGCGGATGCGCCGGTTCCGACCTGGATGTCTTCGCGTCTGCGTCTGGCGGGTGTGCGCTCGCTGTCGTTGCCGGTGGATATTTCGAACTACGTGATGCTGGAGACCGGTCAGCCGTTGCACTTCTATGATGCTGACAAGGTTCAGGGTGAGATTGTGGTGCGTCGCGCCGCTGCTGGTGAGAAGCTGGTGACCCTGGATGGTGTTGAGCGTACTCTGCACCCCGAGGATATTGTCATTGCTGATGATTCCGGCGTGATTGGTCTTGCCGGTGTGATGGGCGGTGCCTCGACTGAGGTGACCGATTCGACCACCCGCATTCTGGTGGAGTCTGCTCGTTTTGATGAGGTGTCGGTGGCTCGTACTGCTCGCCGTCACAAGCTGATTTCTGAGTCCTCGAAGCGTTTTGAGCGTGGCGTGGATCCGCAGATTCAGGCTGCGGCTGCTCAGCGTGCGGTTGAGCTGCTGGTTGAGCTGGCTGGTGCCCAGGCTGAGCCGGGCGTTACCGATGTGTCGCTCGGCTATGAGCCGGTCGTGATTGATCTGCCGGCTGATTACACTGCTGGTCGTATTGGCGTGGATTACTCGCCGGAGCAGATTGAGTCTTGCCTGCGTGAGATTGGTTGCTCGGTGGAGCGTACCGAGTCTGGCTACGCGGTGACTGTCCCGTCGTGGCGTACTGACCTGCGTGCAAAGGAAGACCTGACTGAGGAAATCGCACGTATTGACGGTTACGAGAACATCCCGTCGACTCTGCCGGTGGCTCCTGCGGGTCGCGGTTACACTCCGGAGCAGGCGGGTAAGCGTCGTGCGCTGAACGCGCTGGCGGCTTCGGGTCTGACTGAGGTTTTCGCGTACCCCTTCGTGTCGGCTGATGCGAACAACCTGTGGTCGGCTCCGTGGGTGAGCACCCCTGAGAACCCGGTGACTGAGGTTCCTTCGGTTCGCCTGGAGAACCCGATTTCTTCGGCTGAGGGCTGGATGCGCCGCTCGCTGTTGCCTGGCCTGGTTGAGGTTCTGAAGCGTAACCTGTCTCGCGGTTTCAAGAACCTGGCTATTTTTGAGGCGGGCCACGTGTTCATTCCGGGTGAGCAGCTGGGTTCGGAGTCCATTCCGCCGCTGGGTGCTCGTCCTTCGGATGAGGTTCTGGCTGATTTGAATGCTGGTATTCCGCAGCAGCCCACGTTCTTTGCTGGCCTGTTTGCTGGTACTGAGCATGAGGTGATGCCGGGTGCTGCTCCGCGCGCTTACGATTGGCGTGATGCTTTGGACGCTGTGCGTCTGGTGGCTGACGCTGTTTCGGCTGAGGTTCAGTTCCGTAATGGTGTGCATACTGCGTTCCACCCGGGCCGTGTGGCTGAGGTTCTGAACGCTGACGGTGAGCGTGTTGGTTTTGCTGGTGAGCTGCATCCGAAGCTTTTGCAGGAGCTGAACCTGCCTGAGCGTACTTGTGCGTTTGAGCTGGATTTCTCGGCGCTGTTTGCTGGTCGTGTTGAGGCGCGTCAGGCTACTCCGGTGCTGACTTTCCCGGCTGCTACTCAGGATGTGGCGCTTCTGGTGGACCGCGATCTGCCTGCTTCTGAGGTGGAGCGTGTTCTGCGTGAGGGCGCTGGTGAGCTGCTGGAGGATATCCGCGTCTTTGACGATTACCGCGGTGTCGGTATTGATGAGTCGAAGAAGTCTTTGGCGTTTGCTCTGCGTTTCCGCGCGCCGGATCGTACGCTGACTGCTGATGAGGCGTCGGCTGCTCGTGAGGCTGCTGTGGCTGCGGCTGTTGAGCAGCTGGGTGCGGAACCGCGTGTCTAACCGGGGCTGACCCTATGGCGTAATGCCTAGTGCTGACGGGGTGGGAGTTGTTGGCTCCCACCCCGTAGCTTTTGGTGTTGTGTAGCGAGTTTACCGGTGGGGTTGGTTTATGAAGCGTTGATAAGCGCTTTCGTTGGTGAACTCATGTGGTTATGGGTACCCTAGAAGATAGATGAAGTGAGGGAGAGAGTAATGGCTAATCGAGAGAACTCGCGCGAGCAGGATGAACTGTCGCAGTCTGAGGTCGAAGAAACCTACTTTGAAGATTCTGAATATGAGGATTCTGAGTACGGTGATTCTCAGTACGAGGATTCTGAGTATGAGGAGTACGACGAGTACGAGGATTACGATGATGAGGAAGAGAACTCCTCTCTTTTCGCGATGAGTGAGGAAGAGCTGGATGACCGTCCGGGCGTGAACTGGCTGTCGGTTCTTTCTGCAGCGGTTGCGGTTATTCTTTCCATTGTTTTGGCTGTTGTGGGTGTCCGCGCTTTTGCGTCGGTGAATAATAACGCTGAGTATGCCGGCAAGAGCTGGGTTATTCAGGGCACTTATCAGGATTTGACTCCTGACCTGATTACGAAGGGTAATGTGGCTCGTTATAAGGGCAACCTGCCGGCTGATGACGCTCTGAATGGTAAGACGTATGTGTCGAATCTGAAGGATAAGTATCAGGTGACTTCGGGGGCTCCGATTGAGTTCCGTGGTTCGCAGACTGGTGATGTTCCCTCCGAGTTCCCGCGTGAGGTGGACGGCCTGCTGGTGGAGAAGAACGGTAGCCTTGAGGTTGTCTACACCGCTGAGAAGGGCACGTTGAAGCCTGTGACTGAGGACAGCGTGAATGCTGAGCGTTTTGCCGGTATCGCAAGTATTGTTGGTGCGGTGCTGGTGCTTCTGCTGGGTCTGGGTTTTGCTGTGTGGCTGAACCGCCGTTCGCGCGATGTTGAGTATGAGGACCTGGATGGTCTGGTGGAGGATGAGCGCTAGGCGTTCTGAAGCCTAAGGACTCACCGGTCAAGGTTTTGTTGAGGGGGCCTGTTTCCGGCGCATGTGGTGCGCTGGAGGCGGGCTCCTTTTTCGTGCTCGCCTACCGGAGGTTTCTTGATCGGTGTGGCGCACCAGCCCACAATGTTCTTGCACGCTATGCATTCATTGCGAGGTTATGCGCCCGAATGTGTAGATACACGTTACATTCGCGGCGTTTTGCGTGACAGCTGGTGAGATAAACCCTGAAAAATCCCCCATATCTTGGAATAATCCGTATTTGGTGCGCATATTTATGTGCATATGTATTATCTTGGGTAGTAAAGAATGTTGCGCTGCGCCACCGTTGGGCAGCTCCGTTCTGAATTCGTGATTGGCACCGTAGGAAGAAGAGATATTATGCCTTTCCCCTCGACCAAGATCGCGCGTCAGGCACGCATCGTTGAATTGCTGCAGACCCGACGTGTCCGCTCCCAGGCTGAACTGGCGCAGTACCTGACCGATGATGGTATGAAGGTTACTCAGGCGACCCTTTCCCGTGATCTTGTTGAAATTGGCGCTGAGCGCATCCGCGATGAAGGCGCCGGCCTGATTTATGCTGTGCCGAATTACCCTGCTCGTCGTGGCGGTGGTACTGCACCTGATGCCCGTATGATTTCCCTGTTTAAGGAACTGCTGATTACCGCTGAGGGTTCGGCAAATATTACGGTTCTGCGTACTCCTCCGGGTGCTGCGCAGTTCTTGGCGTCGTCGATTGATCAGGGCGGTCTTGAAGCGATTATGGGCACTATTGCCGGTGACGATACGGTCATAGTGGTTACTCGTGACCCCAATGGTGGGGCTGCACTTGCCGAGAGCTTCTTGGACTGGTCTGCTGCTCAGTAGTAGCTGGGGCGTATCTTGCGCTGTTCTTCTGATGTGTCGGGGGAGCGGTTGAAGATACGCCCTTCTGCTGTCTTCGGGCTCTTTTCCGGGCTTCTGGCTCGGCTTCTCCTTTTCTAGATATACCGATTTTTCTGTGGTGAAAGTTTTCTATCATGTCTGAAATGCACGATTCAGCGAACAATATTGCCTACCTTTTGGCGGAGGCTGGTTCTGGTTCTGCTTCTGGTTCTGGTTCTGCTTCTGGTTCTGATTCTGATTCTGCGGCTAAGGCGGCTTTGGCGATTCCGGCTTCTGACTCTGCTGATGTGCAGGTGGTGAGCTACGCGCAGTTGGCGTCTGCGGCCGCGCAGGTTCAGCGTCATGTGGCGGCGCTCGGTGTTGAGCGTGGCGACCGTGTTGCGTTGTCTATGCCGAACGTGGCGTTGATGCCGGTGCTGTATTACGGCATTGTGGCTGCGGGTGCGATTTGTGTTCCGTTGAATCCGCTGTTGTCGGGTGCTGAGCTGGAGTATCATCTGCGCGATAGCGGGGCGAAGGTGCTTTTTGCTTTTGCGGGTACTCGTCTGGCGTCGGAGGCTTCCTCGACGGTGCCGGTGAAGAACGGTTCGGTTCGTTGTGAGATTTTCACCGGGGGAGAGGGTTCGCCGGTGGCTCCTTTTGATGCGCCTGCCGATAGCGCGCCGGCGGATGCTGTTCCGTCGGCTGCTGTTCTGGAGCCTGTCCCGGTGGCGGCGAGTGACCCGGCGATTATTCTGTACACGTCGGGTACGACGGGCCGTCCGAAGGGCGCGACGCTGACTCACGCGAATATCCTCTCGAATGCTCGTAGCTGCGTGAGCGTTTTTGGTTTCACCGCTGAAGACGTCATTTTTGGTGGTCTTCCGCTGTTCCATGCGTTTGGTCAGACGGTGTCGATGAACGCGGCGTTTGCGGCATCGGCTACGGTTGCTTTGCTGCCGCGTTTTACCCCTGATGGTGCGCTGAATCTGATGGAGCGTGCGGGGGTGTCGGTGTTGGCGGCGGTCCCGAGCATGTATGTGTCGTTAGCGGCGGCGCTGGAGGCTGAGCCTGAGCGTGCGCGCTCGCTGCGCGGTCGCATCCGTTTCGGCATTTCGGGCGGTTCGCCGCTGCCTGCGCCGGTGCATTCTGCGTTGAAAACGCTGATTGAGTGCCCGGTGTATGAGGGCTACGGTTTGAGTGAGACGTCGCCGGTGGTTTCGTTTAATCAGGCGGAGTTTGGCATGGTGCTCGGTTCGGTGGGTCGTGTGCTGCCGGGCGTGCAGGTGCAGGTCCGTTGCCCGCAAGGTTCCGAGTGCGCACCGGGTGTGAGCGGTCAGCTGTGGGTGCGCGGTGAGAACGTGATGGCTGGCTACTGGAATAATCCGGCGGCTACTGCTGAGGTTTTTGACGGCGAGTGGTTTGCGACCGGCGATGTTGCTCGTGTTGATGAGCAGGGCAATATTTTTATTGTGGACCGTATCAAGGACATGGTTCTGCGTAACGGCTATTCGGTGTATCCGCGTGAGATTGAGGATGTTCTCTATACCCATGAACAGGTGCAGTCGGTAGCGGTGTTGGGTGTGCCGGATGAGCGCGTGGGCGAGGAGGTCGTCGCCGTGGTGATGCCGCGTCCGGGTGCTGATGAGGGTGTGCTACAGGCGGAGTTGAATGCGTTGGCGCGTACTCGTTTGGCGGCGTATAAGTATCCTCGCCGCTACGTGATGGTGGAGAGCATGCCGCTGGGCCCGACCGGCAAGATTCTTAAGCGTGACTTGCGGGTTTTGATTCAGCGGGGCTAATCCCGGCAGGCGGTTCTTGGCGTTCATCTGAGGACAACCGCGGGTGAAGGGGGTAGAATCTTGTAGGCGGCTTCTACCGCGTTATTGTTCCCGGGTGTTTTTTCCGGGGCTATCCCCTTCACGAAAGAGAGAGCATGAGCGTTCCCGCTTCTGAGGCTTCGCGAACCCCTATTGAGCAGTTGATTCCGGCTGCTTGCGCTACGATTCCGAATTACCCGCACGAGGGTATCCTCTTTTACGATGTGACCACTCTCTTCGCTAATGCTGAGGTGTTCAAGGCGTGCATTGATGAGCTGGCTGCTCGTTTTGAGGGTCAGTTTGATGTGGTGGCTGGTGTTGAGGCTCGCGGTTTCTTGCTGGCTTCTGCGCTCGCCCACGCTACCGGCACTGGCGTTATGACGGTTCGTTAGGCGGGTAAGCTTCCGCGTGAGACGTACCGTGAGGAGTATGCGCTGGAGTACGGTAGCGCGGCGATTGAGATTCACTGTAATGATTTCGCGCCGGGCACTCGTGTTCTTCTGCTGGATGACCTGCTGGCGACTGGCGGTACCCTGGTGGCTGCCGCAAAGCTGGTGGAGCGCGCGAACCTGAAGGTCGCCGGCGTTGGCGCTCTTCTGGAGCTGGAGGGCCTGGGCGGCCGTGAGGCGCTGGACGGTTACCGTCTTGAGACGCTGAGCTTGGTGTCTGAGTACCCGTTGCCGTCGAAGTAGTTTATAGAGTTTGAGGCTAACCACCCTTTGGGCGTGGGCAGCTGATATTGATGAGGGGTGCCCCGCCGGTTGAGCCGGTGGGGCACTTTGCTGTGTATGCCTGTGTGGGTTTTATGTGGGGGGGGGTAATATTTCTGCCCTTCGGAGCCTGTCCTGTAAAATAGTGACCCGTATTTTTGGGTGCCTGTCGCACCCTGTCTTTGAGACACCATAGGTTTAAGGAGCTTACGTGTCATCTGAATCTCTACCCCAGCAGCCTGCTGATTCTTCGGCGGCTGAGAAGCTGTTTGCTGAGCAGATGGCTGCGGAGCGTGAGTATGTTGCTCGCGTGTATGCTCGCCTGGATGAGCTCCGTGAGGAGACGGCTGAGAAGCTGGCTGCTGTGCGTAAGAATCAGGCGGTGGGCGGTCATCAGAACCGTTCGGAGCGTGACTCTTTTGCTACTCACTATGAGGATCGTTTGGCGCAGCTGAATGCTGTGGACTCTCGTCTGACGTTTGGCCGACTGGATATGGACCGTGAGGGCGCCGATGCGGTGCGTTATATCGGTCGTATTGGTATTACGGATAGCAATCAGCAGCGTCTGCTGATGGACTGGCGTGCCCCGGAGGCGGGTACGTTCTATCAGGCGACTGCTTTCCACCCGATGGGCGTGCGCCGCCGCCGTCACCTGATGCTTGAGGGCCGCACTGTCGCCAATATTGAGGACGAGGTCTTCGATTCGGAGATGCTGCAGGATGAGGACACCCTCCACGGTGAGGGCGCTCTATTGGCGGCGTTGAATAAGAAGCGTACCGGCCGCATGGGCGATATTGTGGCGACGATTCAGGCTGAGCAGGATGCGATTATCCGCTCGGACCTAGCGGGCGTGCGCGTGGTGCAGGGCGGGCCGGGAACAGGTAAAACGGCAGTTGCCCTGCATCGTGCCGCATACCTGCTATACACGAATCGTGAGCGTCTCGCTAAGGCAGGCGTGCTGGTAGTGGGCCCCTCGAATTCGTTTATGTGGTATATCGAACGTGTGCTGCCTTCCTTGGGGGAGACAGGCGTGGTGATGGCATCGTTGGCGACCTTGTACCCGGGCTTACAGGCTGTGGCCGAGAAGAGCCGTAAAGCTGCTGCTTTAAAAGGTGAGCTGCGTATGGTGAAAGTGATTGAGCGTGCGGTTGCTGATCGGCAGAAGGTGCCGCAAGAGGCGCAGCAGCTTAACGTTGAGGGTACTGATGTTGAGCTGACTCCTGAGATGGTGCGTTCTGCCCGTGCTCGGGCTAGGGCCACAGGTAAGCCGCATAATGAGGCACGTGAGACATTCGTAAAAATACTGCTTCGTGAGCTGACCACTGCATTGGATGAGCAGTTGAATAAGGCGGCGGGCAGGGTAGTGGAACGCCCATATTTGCAGGATGATGTGCGCGGCAGTTTGGATGTGCGCCGTGCCCTTAATCTGGCGTGGATGCCGCTTTCTCCCGAAACGTTGGTGCGCTCGCTTTTTTCGAAACAGCACTATCTGATATCTGCGACACCTGATTTTACGGAACAGGAGCGGGCCCTTCTAGCACGTGAGGCTGATGCTCCTTTCACCGAGGCGGATGTACCGCTGCTGGATGAAGCAGCCGAACTGCTGGGCGATTTTTCGAAGGTGACAGGCGCAGCGGCGGCGGCTCGCGCGGCGGCTGAGCATCAGGCGAACCTGGAAAACGCCGCTAAGGCACTGGAGAATGTGCATCAGTCTCTTGCCGATGTCGGGGCTGACGGAGTGGTCACTGCGGAGCAGATTGCAGCGATGAATGAGACGGTGCGTGAGCGCATGACAGCTGCGGCTGCGGCCCAGTCTGATCGTACGTGGGCGTATGGGCATATTGTGGTGGATGAGGCTCAGGAACTTTCACCCATGCAGTGGCGTCTGCTAATGCGCCGGTGCCCCATGAAGTCTTTGACGGTAGTGGGGGATATCGCTCAGGCTTCTTCAGCAGCCGCGGCTTCTTCCTGGGAGCAGGCGCTTGAGCCATTTGTGGGGGAGCGTTTTACGCTTGATGAGCTGACGATTAACTACCGCACCCCGGCACAGATTTCTGATGCTGCTGTTGCTGTGGCCCGATCGGCTGGTTATGAGGTGTCAGCCCCGCGTGCAGTGCGTCAGGGTGACTGGGGGCCGCAGGTTCACCATGTTCCTGCGGAGCGCGTGGTGGCTGAGACGGTGTCTGTTGTGAACCGCGAGGTTGAGCACAGCGGCGGGGCACTGATTGGGGTTATCTGCCCACCAGATGAGTATATTGCGGTGGCACAGGCTGTGGGGCGGGCACAGACCGGGCGTACCGGTACCGCGCAGGACGCTCTAGAGAATCAGGTTCTAGTGCTCACCCCGTGGGAGGCAAAGGGGCTTGAATTTGATGTTGTGGTTATTGTTGAGCCGCAGCGTCTTATTGATGATGCGCTCGGGGCTGTGGGGGATTTATATGTGTCGATGACTCGGCCCACTCAGCGTTTGCATCTGGTAGGTGATCGTATGCCTGAGGGGCTTGAATAGAACCCGCTTGGGTCTGAACTGTTTAAAAGTTCTGCGCGTAGCAGCAGCTATGAGGCTGAGTAAGCGGGATGTTGAGAAAGCGCGTGCTCGGTTGCTACCTGCTAGGCTTAACCCTGTGTAAATCCTCTTGTGTTGCATCCGCTACCTGCGGCACGCAACCTCGACCCGTATGAAACGGAGAACCATGTCTGCCGACATCCTCAATGCGCAGCATAATGACGATACTTTTGAGAACATTTGGCAGGAGCTCAAGTGGCGCGGTCTTGTGCACGTGAGCACTGATGAGGAGGCGCTGGAGAAAGCGCTGAGCAGCGAGACTGTAACGTTCTATACCGGTTACGATCCTACCGCCGCGTCTTTGCATCTGGGGCACCTCGTGCAGCTATTGGTGATGCGTCGTTTGCAGCTTGCGGGGCATAAGCCGATTGGTTTGGTGGGCGGTTTTACGGGATTGATTGGTGATCCTCGTCAGACGTCAGAGCGTGTGCTTAATTCCCGTGAAGTTGTTGCTGGGTGGGTTGATTCGTTGCGTTCCCAGATTGAGCGGTTTCTCTCGTTTGAGGGAGAGAACGGCGCCCGGATGGTGAATAACTTGGACTGGGGCGGGCAGCTTTCCGCTATTGATTTCTTGCGTGATGTTGGTAAGCATTTCCGTGTGGGAACTATGGTGAAGAAGGAAATCGTTGCTAAACGCCTGAACTCGGAAGAGGGTATTTCTTACACCGAGTTTTCATACCAGATTTTGCAGGGGCTGGATTACCTTGAGCTTAATCGTCAGTACGGGTGCGCCCTGCAAACCGGTGGCTCTGATCAGTGGGGTAATCTCACCAGTGGCACCGAGCTGA
>ERZ773100.1137-NODE-1137-length-12697-cov-4.184781_pt1 | contig 12697 bp, 9 predicted proteins | sample MGYA00511119_ERZ773100 | MGnify/ENA primary metagenome ERZ773100 (study PRJEB29015, sample SAMEA2738000) | human oral metagenome | biome: human oral; feature: human-associated habitat; material: dental | place: China | collected 2111 ...
GCGCAAAAATGTCAGCGGGTGATTCATATCAAAGATGGCAAGATTGAATCGGATTCTGCTGCCGAGAAATCGACTGCTAAAACTCGTAGCAAGAAAGTAGAGAAACCTGCTGCCAAAAATAAATCGGCCAGCAAGCTAGCAAAGGAGACAAAACAATGAAAACAACTGATATTATCGCCAGAGCTGGCCGCAATTTGCGTCGTGCTAGAATGCGAACGATTTTGACTAGCGTAGCTATTGCGGTGGGCGGTTTTGCGATTATGGCTAGCTTGATGGTTGGAGAGGGCGCTAGGCAGTACGTTGATCGGATAATCAGCAGTAATATTGATCCGAACGGCTTGATTATTGCCAAAGATAAGCGGGTTGTTACCGCTGGTGCAGCTACCGGCAGCAGAAATGAACTAACTGAATATAATCCGAATGCAAAATCATACTACGGCCAAGATTACGACACGCTCACTCAAAGCGATATCGAAAAGCTGCGCCAGCGCAAGGATCTCAAAAATGTTGAGCCGGGCTACCAGCTGCAGCCGAAATACGTGACTTTTAGCGTAAAAGGCGACAAAAAATACGTCGCTCAAGTCATGATGCGCGATAATAGCTTGCAGCTAGAGACTGCGGCTGGTCGCGAGATCAAATCGGGGACAAAACTAGCGCCAGACGAAGCGGTCATACCAGAGAGCTACACTGAAAAATTAGGTAAAACAGCGGCAGAGGTGGTTGGTTCGACGCTAACGATTACAGTTAGCCAGCAGCCGCAGCAGGTAGATAGTGCGACAATTCAGCGGGTATATGCCGAGGAGGGCGAAACTGGCGTGAAAGAGTTGCTAAGCGGTAAAACGCTAAATAAACAGTTTAAAATTGCGGCAGTTATCAAGAAATCGCCAGATCAGATGGTAAGCCGGCCGAATTTGTACATTGACTCGAGTGCTGCTAAGGAGTTAACTGATTTTAGCACCGCCGGAACGGATTCTTATCAGAAATATATTTTTGCTAATGCGACCGCTACTGGCGGTAAAACTCCTGAAGAGGTTCGTGATAGCTTGAAAGATGCCGGTTATCCGTCGATGACTTCGAAAGACGTGCAGAGCATGATTTTTACTTTCGTGAATATATTGCAAACCATTGTCATGGGGTTTGGCATCTTGGCATTGGTAGTCAGCGTGTTCGGTATTGTTAATACGATGTACATCTCGGTGCTAGAGCGGACGCAGCAGATTGGTTTGATGAAGGCTCTGGGCGCGTCGAAACGCGACATTGCCCGGCTGTTCCGTTACGAGGCGGCATGGGTCGGTTTCTTGGGCGGTATGCTTGGCGTGCTGAGTGCCTGGGGAGCTGGTACGCTGGCTAATCCGGCAATTTCTAATGCGTTGGGTCTGGGCAAATATAGTTTGCTGATTTTCCAGCCGATAAACGCTGCCGTTGTAGTGTTGGCGCTGATGCTGGTGGCGATCGTCGCTGGTTGGTTGCCGAGCCGCAAGGCGGCGAAACTTGACCCGATTGAGGCGCTGCGAACGGAGTAGATTATAATAACATAGCTCTTTGCGGATACATCGGGTAGGCCCGTATGGTGTACGGTACCGCTAGATGATATACTAAATATTATGCTAGATATTCGCTATATTCGAGAATACGCCGATCGCGTTCAGGAATCGGCAAAAAATAAAGGCTATTATGATGTGTCAATTGCTCGTTTGCTAGACACTGATGAGCAGCGGCGGCAATTGCAGCAGCAGGTCGATGAGCTGCGAACGCGGCGGAACGAAATCGCTGGCCAGATGAAGGGCGGTAAACCAGCGCCAGAGCTGATTGAGCAGGGCAGGGCCTTGAAAGAAGAGCTAGCGAAACTAGAGAGCGATTTGCGCGATATCGAAGCAGATTTTCAAGCGCAAATGGACGCAGTGCCTAATATAACGCTTGATGACGTGCCACTTGGCGGTGAGTCGGATAGTGTGGAGATTAAAACGTGGGGTGATAAGCGCCAATCTGCCAGTGATCATTTAGATTTTGCAACTGGCCGCGGTTGGCTTGATTTTGAGCGCGGTGCCAAGGTGGCTGGCACGAAATTCTACTACATCAAGGGCGATTTGATGCTGCTAGAGAATGCGATTTATCAGTATGCGCTGAATTTGTTAATTTCTAAAGGATTTACGCCGATGACAGTGCCGCACATGGTGTCGGGCCGGGTGGCGCGCGGTTCTGGTTTTGCTCCAAAGAGCGACAAGGAAAGTAATGAGTATTTCATCGACGGCGAAGACGTCATGCTGATTGGCACGGCCGAGGCGCCGCTGACTGGCTTTCATGCTGACGAAATAATCGACGAGAAAGATCTGCCGCTGCTCTATGCTGGCTATAGCCCTTGCTACCGCAAAGAAGCGGGTGCAGCTGGCAAGTTTAGTCGCGGACTATTCCGCGTGCACCAGTTCAATAAGCTGGAAATGTATATCTTTTGTACGCCAGAACAATCAGTCCAAATGCACGAAAAAATCTTGTCGATCGAGGAAGAAATTTGGCAAAACTTAGGCGTGCCGTACCATGTGGTGAATATCGCAGCTGGCGACCTCGGTGCGCCAGCAGCCAAAAAATATGATATCGAGTACTGGTCGCCAGTTGATAACCAGTATCGCGAGTTGACTAGCTGCTCGAATTGTACTGATTTTCAGGCGCGTAATCTCAATATTCGCGTGCGCCGCAGCGACGGCTCGCTGCAGGTACTTCACACGCTTAACGGTACAGCGGTGAGCTTGGCGCGCTCGCTAGTAGCAATCATCGAGAATTACCAGACCGATGACGGTAAACTGCGCGTACCAGAGGTACTGCGGCCGTATCTAGGTAATCGCGAGGAATTGTGATGAAGCGAGTGGTGCGCCAAGTTTCGCGCAGCGGCTATCAGAAACTTGCTAAACCGTTGCTTTTTCGACAACATCCAGACAAAGCGCATGAGGGTATGATCAAAGCGGCGCGAGCACTGCACCGAGTGCGCGGCGAGAATATTTTGCGGGTCTGGAATTATCGCAATTCGCGGCTCGAGCAGGAGATTTTAGGCCTAAAATTCAAAAATCCGCTAGGAATGTCAGCTGGGCTGGACAAGAACTTCGACCTGCCGCCGGTGGCTAAGCGGATTGGCTTAGGTTTCGAAATTGGCGGTTCGACTACTGCACAGGTTTGTGCTGGTAATCCGCGGCCGTGGTTTCGCCGCTTACCAAGCGAGAAGTCGATTGTAGTTAACGTCGGCTTGGCAAATAACGGAGTCGCTCGCAATATACAACGGATTAAGCGGTATCCGCGGCGGCTGTGGCGCGATTTCCCGTTGAGCGTGTCAGTTGCTAAAACCAATAACCCCGAAAATGTTAGCGATAGCGAAGCGATTGCCGACTATTGCCAAAGTTTGCGCCAGCTAGAGGCAGCTGGTTGCGCGCCGTTGTACGAAATTAATATTAGCTGTCCGAATACTTATGGCGGCGAGCCGTTTACGACGCCAGCGCGGCTGGATAAATTATTGACGGCGGTAGATGACTTGCGCTTAACGCGGCCAATTTTCGTTAAGATGCCGACAGATAAAAAGTGGCCGGAATTTATGAAGCTGCTAGCAGTAATTGATCGGCATGAGGTTGCTGGCTTAACGATTGGCAATCTAGTCAAGGACCGCTCGGCGCTGCGTAATTCAAAATTGCTGGATAACGAGATCAGGGGAAATCTCAGCGGCCAGCCGGCGCGGGAGCTTACTACTGGCTTAATTTTCAAAACTTATGCCAAATACCGCGATCGTTTTGTGATTATCGGTGTCGGCGGCGTGTTTACTGCCGAGGATGCTTACGAGAAGATTTGTGCTGGTGCGAGCCTGGTGGCTATGGTGACGGCGCTAATGTTTGAGGGGCCGCAGGTTGTCGGCGAAATTAACGAAGGCCTTGTTAAGTTGCTCAATCGCGATGGCTTTCAGAATATTACTGAGGCGATTGGTAGCGCTCACCGCGGCTAAATGCTATAATTAAAATACATTATCGGTTTAACGAAAGGGGTCAAAGTGATTGCAGATATTGATATAACTGGCGTAGGCGGCTACGTTTTGGATGAACCGACGAAAAAATATATTAGCAAGAAAATCGGCAGATTAGATCGCTTAGTGACGCGGCATGCTCGCAAAACTATGAGTGCTTCGGTGAAAATCGAGGAAGTCAATCGCGACAACGGCAACAAATATGAAGTCGAAGTGATCATCAACGTGCCGGATCAGGTAATTAAAGCTAAAGATTCGACAATGAATGTTATGGCGGCAACTGATATAGTCGAGCGCAAGCTAGCCGGGCAGCTTCGCAAGTACAAGCAAAATTTGTTAGCTCACGTCGGCCGGCGCGATATACTAGCGCGGTTCAAACGCGGTTTTGACCGCGAAACACAGTAGCGATTTAGTAGCAGCCTCTTCCAAAACTCCCCGAAAACAGTTATAATTAGGGGAGTTTTTGGAAAATACCTGAAAGTGAGGGAAATTTGACGTTATGGCGATAACACAACAGAAGGTGCTGACGAAGGTTTTCGGTGACCCGCAGAAGCGGATTTTGCGGCGTTTACAAAAGAAAGTCGACGAAATCAATGCGCTTGGCCCGAAATACAAGAAACTATCTGACAAGGAATTGGCTGGCCAAACCGATGTTCTGCGCAAACGTTTGCAGAAGAAATCTGTGACGCTTGATACGATTTTGCCAGACGCTTTTGCGGTGGTGCGCGAGATGGCCGATCGGACAATCGGCGAGCGCCATTACGATGTGCAGCTGATTGGTTCAATGGTATTGCATGAGGGTAGCGTGGCCGAGCTGAAGACTGGCGAGGGTAAAACTTTGATGTCGACGTTGGCGGCCTATCTGAATGCCCTCGAAGGCAAAGGCGTGCATGTTGTAACTGTCAATGATTATCTAGCGCAGCGTGATGCTGGCTGGATGGGGCAAATTTATAATGCGTTAGGTTTATCGACCGGCGTGATCATCAATGAGGCTTCATTCTTGTACGACGAAAATTATGACAATGAGGCGCATACTGATCCGCGTATGAAGAAGCTTCGTCCGTGCACTCGTAAAGAAGCTTACCAGGCAGATATTACTTATGGTACTAATAATGAATTCGGCTTTGATTATTTGCGCGACAACATGGTTAACGATATCGAGCTGGTGCGCCAGCGCGATTTGAATTTTGCGATTGTCGACGAGGTGGACTCGATTCTGATTGATGAGGCGCGGACGCCGCTGATTATTAGCGCGCCGGCTGCTGAAAATCCTGATAGCTACTATCAATTTGCCAAGATTGCAGCGAAGTTGACGCCAGAGGATTATACCTTGGAAGAGAAGCGCAAGCAGGTAGCTCTTACTGACGAAGGTGTCGAGAAGGTCCAAAAAATGCTGGGTATAAAAAACTTATACACGCCAGAGTATGTGCGCAGCGTTTACCACATGGATCAAGCTTTGCGGGCGCAAACGCTGTTTCATCGCGACAAAGACTATGTGGTGACAAACGACGGCGAGGTGATAATCGTTGACGAGCACACTGGTCGGCTCAAGCAAGGTAATCGTTATAGCGAGGGTTTGCACCAGGCGATTGAAGCCAAAGAAGGAGTACCAGTGCTGCAGGAAAGCATGACGCTGGCGACAATTTCTTTCCAGAATTACTTCCGGCTGTACAAAAAACTTAGCGGCATGACAGGTACTGCTTTCACTGAGGCTGAGGAGTTTCAACAAATTTATTCGCTTGACGTAGTAGTGGTGCCGCCGAACAAACCAATTACTCGCCAAGACCATCAGGACTTGATCTACAAGACCGAGAAAGGCAAGCTGAAAGCAGTAGCTCAAGCGATCAAAGAGTATCACGATGAAGGCCGTCCGGTGTTGGTTGGCTCCGGTTCAATCGCTAAAAATGAAATGATCGCCAAATATTTGGATAGCGAAGGTATTAAGTACGAAATTCTAAATGCCAAGAACAACGAGCGCGAAGCAGAGATTATCTCACATGCTGGCGAAAAGGGCGCAATTACGCTAGCTACTAATATTGCTGGGCGCGGCACCGACATCAAACTTGGGCCGGGCGTCAAAGAACTGGGCGGTCTAGTGGTCATTGGTTCAGAGCGCCACGAATCGCGCCGGATTGATAATCAGCTGCGCGGCCGCGGCGGCCGGCAGGGAGACCCGGGCGATACGCAGTTTTATGTTTCGACCGAGGACGATTTGATGCGTATCTTTCAGGGCGAGCGGATTGCTAATGTGTTAGAGCGTTTGGGTGTCGATGAAGAAACAGCGATCCAGAATCGTGCCGTCAGCAAAACATTGGAAGCGGCGCAGAAGCGAGTCGAAGGCTATAACTTCGATACGCGCAAAAATGTTGTTCAGTACGATAATGTTATTAATCGCCATCGCAAAGTTGTTTACACGGTGCGCCGCAAAATCCTTGAAGGCGATAATATCAAACCAGAAATTCAGCGTTTGTTGCGGGCGATGGTTAATAAATTAACAGAGGTGCCGGCTAAGAATAATCCAAAATTTGTCGAAGAATTCGCAGAGATTATCCCGCTGGAGGTCGACGAAATTGAAAAAATTGGCGCGATCAAAAAAGATAGTCAGCGCCGCGATAAAGCGTTAGCTGCTGCACAAAAAATGTATACAGCCAAAGAAAGAGAGCTCGGCGACGATCTAATCCGCGGGGTTGAGCGCGAAGTTTATCTGCAAGTACTTGATACGCTATGGATGCAGCATCTCGAAAACATGCAGCATTTGCGCGAAGGTATTCACTGGCGCAGTGTCGGCCAGCGCGACCCGCTGGTTGAGTACCGCAGCGAGTCGCAGAAGCTGTTTGATAGCTTGCAAGCGACATTGCGCGAGGAAGTTTTGCGTGCTATTTATCATGTGCGCGCCACCGACGCTATTAGCCGCGAATCAATTGACGATGACCACCAAACGGAATTGACGAAGCTTGCCGAGACTTCGGTCGAGCATGGAGTCAACGAAATCACTGGCGGCGAAGAGAATCGCGATCACGATTTCGGCGGTTCAATAAAAAGAGCCGCCTCGACCGCCGAAACTAATCATAGGCGCAACGTTGCCCGCAAAAAGAAAAAGGCCAAGCGCCAGAATCGAAAAAAGAGCCGCTAGATGAAACACACAGTAACAGAAGTACGGCTCGACAATGGTTCGCGTGGGCTGCTTATTGACGTGCCTGGCGCAACGGTGATGAGCTTCCAATTTCAATTCCGCGCTGGCAACCGCTATGTTGGACACAAAAATATTTATGAAACCGCTCATGTGATGGAGCATATGTCGTTTGGTGCAAACGCTAAGTTTCCAAGCGAGCATGCTTACGAAGCAGAATTCACTAAAAATGGCGCGTACCATAATGCATGGACAAGCGACTTATCAATGGTATATGTGGCTGATTGCGCTGATTTTGAATGGGATCGGATTTTAGAATTGCAGCAAGTAGCTATTTGCCAGCCGCGCTTTCAGCAAGAATCGCTAGAGGCTGAAAAGGGCAATGTCCGCAGCGAACTAACGGGATATTTGAACAATCACGGCCGCGTGCTTTGGCCGAAAGTTCAGCAATTGCTAGGCGAGGACGTTTATACGTTTTGGCAGCGTTTGCGGACGATTAACAATATCACGCTTGAGGATATCCAGCGCCACCATCAAAAAACACACACCTCGGATAATATGCGCTTTGTGATTGCAGGCAAGCTCGATGGCCGGTGCGAGCAGATTAAAAATATGCTTGAGAGCTGGGAGTTGCCGCGCGGCGAACGCTTCACAGTGCCGCGCGATGTTTTGAAAAAGGCCGCTCCGACCCTTATCAAGCGTAAAGAAGCGACTAATTTGACCTTTGGTTGGAGCATGTCGCTGCCGCGCGAAATTAATGATGCTGAGTTAGAGGCGATGTCGTGCTTGAATCATATCTTGACCGGAACGATGCACTCGCGTATCTTCGGTGCTGCCCGCAAAAAGGGTTTGGCTTACGGCATGTTTAGCGAAGCGAGCGCCGGTTTTTATGATAGCAGCTGGGATTTTGGCGGGCAGGTCAATGTCGAGACGGCGGATAAGCTCTTTGATATCATTGCCAGCGAAGTGCGAGCGGTGCTTGATGGGAAAATTAGCGAAGAAGAACTGGCGGCGGCGCAGTCCTACGCGCTAGGCCGCCACCAGATGGGGGCGCAGACAGTCGCGCAGATTAGCAATTTCTATAGCGGGCGTTATTTCGGCGATGGTTTTGTCAAGGATTATGAGCGCGTGCCCGAAGCAATCCGCAACATCACTCGCGAACGTATGATCGCGACGACGCGCGAATTTATCGGCGCGGACACCTGGGTGCTGGCTGGTGTAAGTGCTAGCGATCAGAAATCGCTGACGCGGCTAAATGATAAGCTAGAAAAGCTGTTTTAGAATAATAATTTCAATCAAAAGTAAAATGCTCCGCCGCCGACCCAGCGGAGCATTTTACGCTCAACGTTGGGTGGGCGACGGAGTTGGTGTCTCCGTCTCCGTGGTGCTACCGGCGGAGCCGAGAATCTGCCGATACCCAGCTTCGGTCACGCTCACAACTACGAACTTACCAGCGTTACCGCTGGCAAGGGCTTTTTGGAGAAGTCCCGATAGCCCCTCGTCAGTGGATGAATTTACCTTAGCGCCTTTGATAAGACTACACTCGTTTGTTAGCCATCCCCAACGGATGTGGAGATGGCAGTTATCGGGCATATCCTCAGCAGTGTAGCCGTATGCTAGTGCTGAGACTCTATCGAATTCAATTGCCATCGACGATGAAGTCTCGTCATTGACGATACGAAATTCGATATTCGATAGTGGAACTTCGATGATCTCTCGTGCACCGTTTCGGTGCTGAAACCCAATCAGTATGCTACTACCGCCTTGTATCTTAGCGTACGCATTGACGGAAAACATTCCGCCACTGACGGAAACCTCGCCAGAGGCGGTCATTGATCGACTCCCTATGTCTAGTGGATATTCATATCCACTAGAAAAATCGTATGCTGACGCTGCTTCGGCGTACGTCGCTACTCTGATTTCATGTTCAGAGGTTTTGTTGTATGCAATTGAATTTGCAATTGCGTAAAGAATTGCCATAACCGCAACTGAGACTACGGCAAACCTTCCTTTGTCATCTCCGTAATTGGAGAAGACAAAAGCGAGGAGGGCAGCGAGAAAGAATCCGACGATAGTACAGACCACCGCCGTAAGAAACCACCACATGGCGACTCCCTTCGATCAATAGACGGAAACGTTCTACCTCTCGCTGGTCGGAGCGAAAGATTACTATAATTATATCAATAAACAATCTTGTTACCAAGCTAAAGCATAAAGTATTGATATTATAGCGATGAAGGCGCGTGTTATAATAGTCGGTATGAAGATCATCATCGCTGGCTACGGCGTAGAAGGTATATCAAATCTGATATATTTCCGGCAGAGATTTCCTGATGCGGAGTTTGTGGTGGCTGATGAACGTCCGGCGGGTAAACTGCCGGCTATTCCGAGTGGCGTTAGGTTGATTTCTGGCAAAAACGTCTTTAGCGAGCAGCTGGACGGCGCTGATTTGGTGGTGCGGACGGCTAGTCTGCCGCCGCGCAATATAAAAACCAACGGTAAAATTTGGTCGGCAACCAACGAGTTTTTTGATAAATGTCCAGCGCCGATTATTGGTGTAACGGGAACGAAGGGCAAGGGGACGACATGCAGTTTGATTGCCTCGATTTTGCAGCAAGCTGGCCAGACGGTGTATTTGGTCGGCAATATTGGCGTGCCAGCGTTGGATATACTGCCGAAGATTAAAAAAACCGACATCGTCGTTTACGAATTATCCAGCTTTCAGTTGTGGGATCTAGAAAAGTCGCCGCACATTGCGGTGGTGCTGATGATCGAGCCGGATCATCTGAATGTTCATATGGGTTTCGCCGACTACCTCAATGCCAAGAAAAATATTCGCCGCCACCAGCAGTTGGCTGATGTTTGTTTATATCATCCGACGAATAAATATTCGTGGGAAGTGGCTGCCATGCCGCTTGATAGGCTGTTAGGTACGGGCGATAACCATGGTGATACGCTGGACTTCGCGCAGCGCTATGCTATTCCCGACGATGACCAAGTTTATGTTCAGGACGGCTACTTTTGCGTGCAAAATCGGCAGATTTGCAGCAACAGCCATTTGCGTTTGCCGGGCGCACATAATCTAGAGAATACCTGTGCGGCGATGAGCGCGGTGACGAAACTGCCAATCACCGTGACTGATGAGCAGTACGCGGCTGGATTAGAGAGTTTTACAGGATTGCCGCACCGCCTAAAATTCGTTGCCGAGAAAAACGGCGTGAAATATTACGACGATAGCATTTCGACCACGCCGGGCAGCGCCATCGCCGCGTTAAAAGCTTTCACGGAGCCAAAAATTTTGATTTTGGGCGGCTCTGACAAGGGGGCGGACTACGAGGAGTTAGCGCAGGAAATCGCAAGGCAGCAAATGCGAGCGGTGATTGTCAACGGCGCTAATGCCAGTGAAATTATCGAAATTTTGCATAAAAATGAGGCATCTTGCCGGGTTGTCCAGCTGGAGATGGCGCCGATGCCGACAGTCGTCGAAGCGGCAGCCAATCAAGCACAACCTGGCGATGTGGTGATTCTCAGTCCAGCCGCTGCTAGCTTCGATATGTTTAAAAGCTATAATGATCGCGGTGAGCAGTTCGTGGCGGCGGTAGAAAAGTTAGTTGATTAGGCGGCTCGCGGTCTTGGCGGTTGGTTGTGATATTTAGCGTAATCAAAAACGGTGGAGTTGCTGCTTATTATGATTAATCCTGTTATAATGTAGCAGAATAGGCGCGAGTCTTGAGATAGTATCTAATCGGAGGGTTTATGGATCAACAGCCGTACCAGCAATACCAACAGTATCAGCAGCCGCCGCAATCGCAGGCGCAAACCAAAGGCCAGCTTGCCGTAGCGCGGGCTCGCAATGCGCAAGATAATGTCGTTCTGACAATAACTATCATTATCTTTTGTTTCTTTGCGGCTAGCTATTTTATCTATACAACATTCCAGGAAATGTCAACAGACAATGCTGGACACCACGTTGAGTTATCGCTCAGCGATGGCGTGATTGCTGTATTGCTGGCGATAGTTTTTATGATTATGGGATTGGGTATGCTGCTAGGTATTGGCATGTTTATGGTGCGTATGATGCGCCAGCAAATGTTGGGCAATGCTTTGCAGGTTGAATATAGCGCTTACGCGTGGTTGCGCGATTGGGCCAACCAGGTATCGGCTGATTTAGAGATGCCGCAAGTCGAGATTTTCATCACCCAGAATCCAGTGATGAATGCTTATGCTTTTGGTTTTGCTAGGCCATATTCTATCGTGCTGCATTCTGGATCAATTCGCTACTTGACCAAGGATGAACTAAAAGTGATTGTCGTACATGAGATGGCACATATCAAATACCGCCATGCTAACGCTAACGTGTATTTGATGCCGTTTTTGTCAATTCCGATTATCAGCGTATTGGGTAGTTGGATTTCTGGATTCTGGCACCGTCGCGCCGAGCTAACCGCCGATCGTCTAGCTTTGATGTATTTGGGCGATAGCGAATTAGTCAAGAAATCGCTGATCAAGGTACATGTCGGTCCCGATGCGGCGGACAGTATGAATGAAATAGCGCGCCAGTGGATGCAGTACACAGCTGAACGCCCGATGAATCATTTTGCGCAGACTTTTAGCGATCATCCGTTTTTGGTACGCCGGTTGAGCCAGATTGACTATTGGAAGGGTGTGGTTGAACCGCAAAATCAGCCGCAGAGCGTTGCGCCAGTTGCTGCTCAGTCTAATGTTTCTGAACCTGCTGAATCCGAACCTGCTACCGAGCCGACAACCATAGGGTCAACCTCTACCAAGAAATCAACTCGCCGCAAATCAGATGACACCAGCCAAAATCAAGACGAGACTGCTGCCTAGGTTCTATGCAGCCGTTACGAAAACAAGCTGAAGATCTCCGCGCTCGCGTGGCTAGCGCTTGCCAGGCTTTGCATATTGACGCTCGCGCCGAAGAGCTGGCAGTGCTTGACGAGCAGCTGGCCGATTCGAACGTCTGGGCGAATGTCGAGCGGGCGCAGATGCTGACGCGGCAGGCGGCAAACTTGCGTTCGCAAATTGAGTCGTGGCAGATTTTACGTTCGCAAATCTCGGACATTGTTGAACTAATGGATTTAGGCGACGACTCGATGCTGGTAGAGTTTACCGAGCAGCTAGCAGCTCTCGAAGCAGAATACCAGGAGCGCCGCAAAGATTTGCTATTCTCAGGCGAATACGATGACCGGGCGGCGATTCTCAAGTTAAGCGCTGGTGCTGGCGGTACGGATGCGCAGGATTGGGTAGAAATGCTAGAGCGAATGTATCTGCGCTGGGCTGAAAAGCATGATATGCAGACCGAGCTAGTCGAGCGTTCGACAGGCGAGGAGGCCGGCATCAAGAACGCAACTTACATTATCCGCGGTGCTTTTGCTTACGGCAAATTGCGCAGCGAGCACGGGGTGCACCGGCTGGTGCGGCTCAGTCCATTTAACGCTGATAATTTGCGGCAGACTAGCTTTGCACTGGTCGAAATCATGCCGGAAATGGACGCGTCAGGCGAGGTCGAGATCGACGACAAAGATTTGCGAATTGACATTTATCGTAGC
>ERZ773100.1139-NODE-1139-length-12685-cov-7.857245_pt1 | contig 12685 bp, 11 predicted proteins | sample MGYA00511119_ERZ773100 | MGnify/ENA primary metagenome ERZ773100 (study PRJEB29015, sample SAMEA2738000) | human oral metagenome | biome: human oral; feature: human-associated habitat; material: dental | place: China | collected 2111 ...
GCACAGAGCGCCTGAATAGGCTTTTATGAGTGTCCAAGATTTGGGGGCCAGTTCACTTTTCAGACGACCTTTTGTTTGGGGCGGTATCAATAAACGTCGCGTTGGTAGCGTTTGTCTTCGCGCATTTCGTTGAGATAGTCTTCGGCATCGTCGCGGCTGAGTTTGCCTTGGGTTTCGATGACGTCGAGCAGGGCGGTTTCTACGTCGCGTGCCATGCGGGTGGCGTCGCCACAGACGTAGAGGTGTGCGCCTTGTTGCAGCCAGTTCCAAACTTCGGCGGCGTGTTCGGCGATTTTGTGTTGGACATAGACTTTGTGTTCGCCTTGTCTGCTCCATGCCAAGTCGGCACGGGTGAGTATGCCGTCTTTGCGGTAATCGCTCCATTCAAGCTGGTACAGGAAGTCGTCGGCGAGGCGTTGGTTACCGAAGATGAGCCAGTTTTTGCCGTTGTCGCCGTTGGCGGCGCGTTGCTGCATGAAGGCGCGGAAGGGGGCGATGCCTGTGCCTGCGCCTATCATGATGACGGGGGTGTTGCCGTCGGCGGGCAGGCGGAAGTTGGGGTTGGGTTCGACGAAGACGCGTACTTCGCCGCCTTCTTCAAGGCGTTCGCCCAGATAGCCTGAGGCTGCGCCGGTGTAGGTGTTGCCGTGGTGTTCGAAGCGGACGACGCCGACGGTCAGGTGGACTTCTTCGCCGACTTCGTCTTGCGCGGAGGCGATGGAGTAAAGGCGCGGGGTTTGGGGGCGGAACAGTTGGAACAGGGTTTGCGCGTCCAGCGGATGGGGATGGGCGGCGAAGACGCCGACGGGCGGGGTGGCGGCGAGGTAGGCGTCCAATCGAGCTTTGTTGGCGGCTGTGGTTTTGAGTTCTTCGCTGCCGGACAACTCGGCATATTGCTGCACGAGTGCCGGCGTGTTTTGTGTGATATCGGAGAACTCGGTCAGGGCGGTGCGGATGTCGGTTTCGAGGTCGTCTGAAAGGCGGATTTTTTCTTCCCCGCTTAATTGGTGCAAATCGAGAATTTCTTGAACCAACGCTGAATCGTTGAGCGGGAGTACGCCCAATGCGTCGCCTGCCTGATAGTGCAGCCCGGAGCCGGACAGGTCGATTTCGATGTGCTCCACGTCTTTTTCGGCGGAGCGGGACGTGATTTTTTGGCGGACGGACAGGGTGGCGGTATAGGGTTTGTCTTTGGTATAGACAGTGCCTGCGGTTTGAAGGGCGGCAGGGGTTGCCACGGATGCGGCGGCGGTTTGCGCGGCAAGCTCGGCAACTAGGGGGACGACGGCTTCTATCCATGCGTCGGCGGCGCTTTGGAACTCTAAATCGCAGATGCCCAAGTCGTTCAGACGACGTGCGCCCAGTTCGGCAAATTTGGCGTCAAAGTTTTTGCCCGCTTGGCAGAAATTGGGATAGGAAGAATCGCCCAAACCTAAGACGGCAAAAGTGAGTTTGCCCAAATCGGGGGCTTTTTTGCCGAAGACGAATTTATACAGCGGCAGGGCTTCTTCGGGCGGCTCGCCCTCGCCTTGCGTGGATGTTACCAATAACACGATGTCTTCATCGGGCAGGGTTTTGCTTTTGAAGTCCCCCGCGCTGCTCAATACGGCTTCTACGCCGGCGGTTTTGAGTTTGGCGTGCAGGGATTCGGCCACGCCGCGCGCATTGCCCGTTTGCGAGGCGGATAAGACCAACACGCGTCGCGCGAGGGCTGCAACGGCGGGAGCGGCGGAAACACTCAAACCGCCCGCCGCCCCTTGACTTTGCGCCCAGCAGTAGCCGGAAAGCCAAGCGAGCTGTGTAGGCGAGAGGGCGGCGAGTTGTGCGGAAAGTTCGGTGGGAAGCGGGTTGGCTGGGGTCATGTCGGTTCCTTTGTACGGACGGCTGCTTGAGGCAGAACGTTTGCCTGCGCGGCTTTAATTGTTTGGTTGAATGGTGATTTTTCTGAAAACAGTGGCGATACTGTAAACAGGTCGTCTGAAAAACGGAAAGAATGCTTGGTTTTAATTTAATGCGATTTCGTTATATTCTGGATTGGGAGAGGGGGAGAGAAATGGTGACGGAGTCGTGTTTTCAGACGACCTTTCCTCTTGATTATGCAAACAGGAGGCGTAAAATATCAAAAAATTACACAATAAAACAAATTCCAACACAACACATCATGAACCGTCTGCTCCAACACGCATTTACCCCCAATCAAGCCACATCCATAGGTCTGCTTGCCGTAGCCTTTTGGAGTTCCGTCGTCGGATTGATACGCGCCTTGAGTCTGCACATGGGTGCGGTCGGCGGCGCGGCGGTGATGTACAGCCTTTCCACTTTGTTGCTCTTGGCTATTTTCGGATTGCCGAATCTGCGGCAGTTCAGCCGCAGCTACCTTTTCTGGGCAAGCATTTTTTTCGTCGGCTGCGAATTGTGCCTGTCTCTTTCCATCGGTTTTGCCGACAACGCACGCCAAGCGGTCGAAGTCGGCATGGTCAATTATCTTTGGCCGACGTTTACCATCATCGGCGCGGTTTGGTTTAACAAGCAGCCCGCAAAATGGTGGATAGGCATAGGCTTTGCCCTTTCGTTTATAGGTATCGCGATCGTTTTAGGCGGTGACGGCGGATTCTCTTTGCCCGAGATTATCGGCAACGTCCGAACCAATCCGTTCAGTTACATCATGGCATTGTTGGACGCGCTGTTTTGGGCGGCATACTGCACCCTGACCGCCAGAACCAAAGCGCAGGGCAATGCCGTCGGTTTTTTCTTCCTCCTCGTCTCCTGCATCCTGTGGGCAAAATATTTCGCAGGCGGCTACGGCAGCCTTCATTTCGAGACCGGCGCCATACTTTATGCCGTTGCCGCCGCAGCCTGCATGGGATTGGGCTATGCGGTTTGGAACATCGGCATTTCATGCGGCAATATGACCGTTTTGGCAGGCGCTTCCTATTTCATTCCCATTTTTTCTGCTCTCATTTCCTCCGTCCTGCTCAATGCACCCCTGTCTGTACAGTTTTGGCAGGGCGCGATTATGGTCTGCATCGGCTCAGGCGTATGCTGGCTTGCAACGCAGAACTTCAGTTTCAGACGAGTCGAGTAGTTTGGTTCTTGCATCAGGGCTTTGCAAATATCAAAAGGTCGTCTGAAAAATCTTCAGGCGATTTTTGTTATATTTACAAATGTAATGATACGTTTGTTTGAATTAAATACCATTTAGCTGAAGTAAATTGCTGGTTTATGAAAATATGATACTTTCTCAGGAATCAGAAATTGATAATGGATTGTATTTCAGCCGATCTGATTAATCAGAAATCTGTTACAGGAAGGAGTAAAAGTGGAATCTGGAAAAGATAGTGTATTAAAGAAGCTAGCAGCTTTAATAGCAGTTTTGGGGTCATTCGCTTTGGTAGCTTGTTATCCATCTTCAGAAAATAAGGAGGAAGTAAAAATGGACAATCAGATACCCATAACAGGCTTTGAAAGAAATATTAAAATTGATTTGAATGGGACGTTGATGAGCGTGCCTTACGGTTATTTGGCAGGTTCGTCCCGAGATTCGGCAACAAGATGGATGTCGGACGAGGAAAAAATCTATAAGGGCGGTAGGTTTGATATTTACGTCCATGCTAAACGCAAAGGAGATTCTTTGATTTTAGAGCCGTTTAATCGGGAGAATAAAGAAAAATTTGTTAAGGCATTGAAGGATGATCTACCGATGATAGACACTATTTCGATTCAGAAAAATTCTGAATGCCTTTTAGATCCCAAGTATGTTACGAAAATGATGTTCAGGTACGGTTCAAAAGAAATAACTTCTTATTCTAAAGACTATAAAGCATATGAAAGGTTTAATGAAGAACCGTTCTATCATGAATTTAATTATATTAGAGATGATGAAAATCCAGTAAGAATACAAGTAAGGGATGATGGTAGAAAAAATGGAAAAAAACTTAATGAACCACATTTTTCAATCGCAGTTGACTCATGCATAAATGGTTTGTCAGTAGATTATTATCCTAGTATCAGTGCACATGAATATGGAAATTTTTCTAAGCAACCTTCTCAACAAGAGTTGATTGAATATCATCTAAAAATAGAGAAATTAATTAAAAGTTTTATCAAGTAATTTTATTTTAGGATTCTAACTTATGATTATTTTAAATAGATAACAACAGGCTGAGTTAAAAGGAAAAGAACTGTGTAGAGATGTTCTATCTGAGTTTGCTATATAATCGCGCCATCTTTGATGAACAAACATCGTCTGAAAGAACGTCTTAATTTTCAGACGACCTAAAATAAAACCGACATACAAAGGAGCCGAACCATGTTTCACAGCATCAACGCCTATACCGGCGAAACCCTTTGCCGCCGTCCTGCGCAGGGTTATGCAGAGTTTGCACAAGAATTGGCAGCGTTGAAGTTGCGCCAGCAGGCGTTTGCGCGGTTGGGCGTTACCGGGAGGACTGCTTTGCTGCAAGCCTTTGCCGAGCGTTTGGCGCAAAACAAGGAGCGGCTTGCGGAGATGGTTTGCGAAGAAGTCGGACGCTGCCTGCATGAATGCCGTGCCGAACTGGATAAATCGGTCGAGCTCATCCGATATTACGTCCGCCTTGCCCCCGAGTTGCTGGCGCATAAGACCATTGCTACACAGGCGAGCCTCAGCCAGGTGCGTTTTGAGCCGTTGGGCGTTGTGCTTGCCGTCATGCCGTGGAACTATCCCGTCTGGCAGGTTTTGCGTTTTGCCGTTCCTGCCTTGTGTGCGGGAAATGCTTGTGCCGTCAAACCTGCGCCCAGCGTGGCGCGGGTCAGCGCTGCGCTGTTGGAACTGGTTTCAGACGACCTCCCGTTGATTGGCGCATGGTTAAATAACGACGATACGTTGAAAGCCATTGAAGACACCGATGCGATGGCGTTTACCGGCTCGACGCGGACCGGCCGCCTGCTCGCCGCCCATGCGGGAATGCACCTCAAGAAAACCGTCCTCGAACTCGGTGGCAGCAACCCTTTCATTGTCATGCCTGATGCGGATCTCGAACGTGCCGCCGTCGAAGCTTGTTATTCGCGTTTCCGCGACGCGGGTCAGTCTTGCAACGCAGCCAAACGAATCGTCGTAACCGAAGCCGTTGCCGACCGCTTCATTCCCCTGTTCCTTGCCGAATGCGCCAAATTGCAAACGGGCGATCCCAAAGACCCTGCGACCACGCTTGCCCCGCGAAGACTTGCGCGCAAACGTACATGTTCAGGTACAGGACGCAGTCGCAAACGGCGCAGAGGTTTTGACGGGCGGTTTCATTCCCGAAGGAAAGGGCTGGTTTTACCCTGCCACCGTGTTGGACAAAGTGAATCCTGACTGCCGCGTTTGGAATGAAGAAGTGTTCGGGCCGGTCGCCATGATTTTGCGGGCGAAGGATGAGGAACACGCCGTCGCCCTTGCCAACGATACGCCCTACGGATTGGGCGCCAGTATTTATACCGCCGATACCTGCCGCGCTTGGGCGTTTGCCGAAAAAATCCAAGCAGGCTCGGTCTTTATCAACCGTCACACCAGCAGCGACCTGCGCCTACCCTTTGGCGGCGTCAAGGCATCAGGTTACGGACGGGAATTGTCTGAATTCGGGTTGTATGAATTTGTGAACGTGAAAACGTATTGGCAGAAATAAGGAAGGATTGAAAAAGGTCGTCTGAAAACGCCGGGATTGTCTATGTTGCGTTTTCAGACGACCTTTTTATCGTGTGCAGATAAATGGTCGATTGACTTAACGTCTACTACGCTATCTTTGCGCTTCAAGCATCCACTGTAAAGAACAAGGTTTCTTGTTTTAAATCATTACCGTCGGCATCGGTCAAATCGGCGTGTGCTGCGGAAAATTTGATAACTGCAAGACTCAGGCTGCCGGTATCGGTCAGCGCGGTATTGATGATTTGTCCGGCTTCTTCGCCTCCGTTTTGAACGGCAACGCCTGCGGCTTCCAACGAATCGCCCCGCAAAACCGCCAGTCCGCGTTTGACTTGTCCGCGATATTGGGCGCGGGCGATGATTTCCTGTCCCGGATAGCAGCCTTTTTTGAAATGTACGCCGCCGATGATGTGTTGGTTGAGCATTTGGGCAACGGCAGTTTCTTTGGTCGCTGTCGAAATCCAAGCGTAGCCGCTGCGGATTTCGTGCAGGTTCCAAGCGTTTTCGGCTGCCGCGTCATATTCGGGCAGAAGCCCGGCTTCGCCGATTTTCAGACGACCTGAATGGGGCAGGATAATGGTGTATACCCCATCGTCTGCTTGGGCAGGAAAGGATAGGGCAGGTTCAGCTGCGGGAGAGGGTGAGGCAGTTTCGTCCAGCTCGCCTGCGACGGCAAAATCGGGCAGCGGTTCAAAGATGACTTTGGCTCTCAGGACAAACATGCGCAACCGTTTGACAATGGCTTCGGTCAGATCCTGCGCCATAATCAGCAGCAAGTCTTCTCCTCGGTTGAGGACGATCATATTTGCCAACACGCGCCCTTTCGGGGTGTTGTAAGTGGCATAACATGCGGTATTTTCGTTCAGATGGTTGATGTCGTTGGATAATTGGCCGTGAAGAAAGGAGGCTCTGTCCTCCCCGCTGACTCGGACGACACCAAAAAATGGCAGGCGGGTTTGCATGTGGAATCCTTTATCGGGTAGCAATGGAATAGTTCGATATTATAAGAACAAACGCTTGATGAAAAAAGCCGTTGAGTATAGGAAAAGCGTACAGAGGTCGTCTGAAAAGGTTTCAGACGACCCATTTTGTTCTGATTAAAAGGAAAATCGGCTAAAATGACGGCGCTTTTTCTTTAGGATAGAGAGTGATTTCAAGATGATTCAGTTATACGGCATTCCCAATTGCGATACGGTGAAAAAAGCCCGCAAATGGTTGGAAGAACATGGCGTTGATTTTCAATTTGTGGATTTTAAAAAGAGCCCGCCGCAAGTTGACACGATAAGCAAATGGTTGGAGCAGATACCGCTGGAGGTTTTATTGAACAAACGCGGTACGACGTGGCGCAAACTGGATGGGCAAGCCCAAGCCGCTGCGGCTAACGCCGATGGCGCGGTTCGATTGATGGCGGAACAGCCCAGCATCATCAAGCGGCCGGTTTTGGAAAAAGAAGGGCGGTTTTTCGTCGGCTTTTCCGAAGAAAACTACCAAGAAATTTTTTCAAAATAACACGATACGGCGGAATGGGGTCGTCTGAAAAATAAGTCGGACCGGCGTTCTGCCAAGAGTGCATAACAAGGCAAAACGCGCTACAATGCGCGTTTGCTATTTTAACCATTACGTCTTCAGATAATATGTTCCATACCGTTGAAAAATATAAAACTCCGGCCCAGATTTTGTTGGGTCTGATTGCGCTGACCTTCGTCGGCTTCGGTGTCAGCACGGTTGCTGCGCCCGGCTCTGATTTTATCGTCAAAATAGGGGATGAAAAAATCAGTGAGTATTCTTTGAATAATGAGTTGCAAGGTGAGCAGCTTCAAGGTCAAAGCCCGTCGCGGGGAGCAGTATTCCAATCTTTGGTTCAACGCGCCTATTTGAAGGAAGGTGCCAAGCTGATGGGTGTGGAAGTTTCCCAAGAGCAGCTTAAACAACTGATCGTGGACGATCCTAATTTTCACGATCAAAACGGTAAATTCAGCCAACAGATCTTTTCAAACTTCCTGAGTCAGCGCCATATGACGGAAGACCAGTTTGTCGCCGACATCCGCGAACGGTATGCGTTGCAAAGTTTGATCAATTTGGTGCAAAACGGTGCGATTATCAGCGATGCGCAAGCAGAGCAGCTGATTAAGCTGACTCAGGCGACCCGCGATATCCGTTCGGTAACATTCAATCCTGAAGCCTTTGTTTCTCAAGTAAAAGTCGATGATGCCGCACTGAAGGCATATTATGAGGCGCACAAAAAAGATTATCTGATTCCACAAGGCGTGAAATTGGAATACATTGCCCTGAGTGCCAAAGATTTGGCGGACAAACAGACCGTCAGCGAAGACGAAGTGAAAAAAGCATTTGACGAGCAGGCGCCCCATCTTTCGCCCCGCCGTGAAATTGCCCACATCTTCTTCCCGGTGCCTCAAGATGCCGATGAAACGGTACGCGCGGCAATCAAAGCCGAAGCAGACAAAGTTGCGGCAGAGCTGAAAGCCAAACCGGCCGATTTTGCTGATCTGGCGAAGAAATATTCAAAAGACACCGCATCTGCTTCCAAAGGCGGCAACTTAGGCTATCTGTCTAAAGACGGCGGCTTGGGGGCGGATTTGGAAAACGTGGCGTTCTCGCTGCCTAAAGGCGGAATCAGCGATGTGGTTCAAACACCGGTCGGCTACGATATCGTCCAAGTTTTGAATATCGAAGACAAAGTGTCTTTAGAACATGAAAAAGCCCGTATCGAAGCCGATTTGAAGCTGAAAAAAGCTGCTTCCGAATTCAATTCGGCCAAAGAAAAGCTTTCTGAAGAAGCATTTAATACGCCGACTTCCCTGGCGGATGTTGCCAAGAAAACAAATCTGAAACTGGAAAGCCTGGATCAAGATTGGTTGACTCAAGCCAATGGTAAAGCAGCAGGTTTGCCCGATGCATTGATTAATGCTGCGTTCAGTGAAGATGTGTTGAAGAAAAAACACAATTCCGATTTAATTTCCATGGACAAAGATACGGTTTGGGTCATTCGCGTCAAAGAAGTCAGGGAAGAAAAAACCGCGCCTTTCGCTGACGTTCAAGAAGAAGTGCGTTTGGCTTATCTGCGCAGTGAAGCCGCAAAACTGGCCGATAAAAAAGCCAAAGAAGCCATCGAGGCTTTGAAGGCAGGCAAGGCAGTTGACTTGAAATGGTCGGAAGTATCGAAATTGAGTGCGCAAGATGCACGCCGGACCATGGCACCCGAAGCGTATAACGAACTGATTAAAGCCCGTCCGCAAAATGGCAAACCTGCATACGCCATGCTGCTGGAAGGCATGCCGGCTCCTGTAATTGTTGAAGTACAAAATATTGCCGCGCCGGAAAATATCGCTTCCCAAGTGCCTGCTGCCAAACAAATGCTGGCGCAACAGCAGTCTGCCAACATTTTTGACGCATTGCTGCGTTATTTCAGCAAGGAAATCAAGCGCGAGCAAGGTGCGCAAAAAGTTGATAATTCAGCAGAGTAAGCTGGTGATGAACAGTTAGGCGGCAATGATGGCAAACATGATTGCCCGTCTGCCTTAAACAGAATCAAACGGTCGGAGAAAATCCGACCGTTTTCATTATATAATCAGCCTTTCTTGCCCCATCAATATATAGTGGATTAACTTTAAACCGGTACGGCGTTGCCTCGCCTTAGCTCAAAGAGAACGATTCTCTAAGGTGCTGAAGCACCAAGTGAATCGGTTCCGTACTATCTGTACTGTCTGCGGCTTCGTCGCCTTGTCCTGATTTAGTTAATCCATTATATATAGTGATTTCACTACTATACACATCCCGATTTTCCTTGTTTTTCGGTTAGAGGTCGTCTGAATACCATGAGCAAAGCTCCCGATGCTTTCACAAGGCTGATTAATGCCTTGAAAATTTTACCCAATGTCGGTCCCAAATCCGCGCAGCGCATGGCGCATCAATTGCTGCAAAGCAAGCGGAAGCAGGCGCAGGAGTTGGTTGATGCTTTGCAATACGCATTAAAGCAAGTCCAGCATTGCAGGATGTGCAACACATTTTGCGAAGGAAGTTTGTGTGATATCTGTTCTGACGAATCGCGCGACAAACACCGCCTGATGATCGTCCACATGCCGGCAGATGTCTCCAATATGGAAACTGCCAATTGCCATGACGGTTTGTATTTTGTGCTGATGGGGCAAATCAGTCCCGCGCAAGGGATGGATGTGAGCGCCATCGCATTGGACAAACTGGTGGCAAGGTTGCAGAACGCTGATGTCGAAGAAATCATCATTGCAACAAACTTTACTGCCGAAGGAGATGCGACGGCGTATGTGTTGGCAGAATTGTTTAAAAACCTTCCATACAAAGTCAGCCGTCTTGCCAGAGGCATCCCTTTGGGGGGAGAGTTGGAATATGTCGATGCAGGGACTTTGGCGCAGGCCGTTTATGAAAGGCGCGCAGTCAAGGATTAAACAACAAGGTCGTCTGAAAACGCATTTCAGACGACCTTATTTCAAACAAAGCCGGTTTATTTGCAGCTTACGCCTTGAATTTGCGGAGTGTCGCCGCTGCCTACTTTAAAGGCGCATTTGGTGGCGTTGCTGCCGGATACGGTGACGACACCGCTGCCTGCGGTCAGGCTAACCGGTTCTTTAACACCCATGCCGACTGCGGTTGCGGCAAGTTTTTGCACGTCGGCAGCGGAATAGGACGTATTGTTCGAACTGATTTTAATCTCCTTAGCCGCATACGCATTTGCACTGAATGCCAATCCGGCAGCGGCAACGGATAATGCTAAGAATTTTGTGATGTTCATTAATGGTTTTCCTTTTTGATGGCGGTAAACTTTACCGCGATTTCAGAATAAGGCCGAATAGATGATTGTGCAAGTTTTTCGGCCGATTTTACGGTAGCCCTGAATAAGAAGACTTTGGTTTACAAATTGCGATGTCTCTATTCTCGGTCGTTTCGGCGTATTCAGACGACCTGTCGGTTTTACGGTACAATAGGCGTTTTTTGACAAACGGATGAGGCATATAAATGGCTTCTTTAGAGACTTGGATAGGACTGCGCTATTTGCGGGCAAAAAAACGCAATGGCTTCATGTCTTTTATCACCGTCATTTCTATTGTGGGTATTGCACTCGGTGTGATGGCTTTGATTGTCGTATTGTCAGTCATGGCAGGCTTTCAGAGAGACATACGGGGGCAGCTTTTGAAAGTGGCTCCTCATGCCGAAATGGGTTATTACGATAACGGTAACGGTAAAAGCTGGGAGAGTCTGCGCGAGATTATTAAAGGACGCAAAGAGGTGCTTCAGTCGGCACCTTATGTTTCGGGACAGGCATTGCTGGCAAATGCGGGTGAGGTCCAAGGTGTTCAAATCCGCGGGATTTTGCCTGATGAAGAAAAAAAGATTGTTGAATACAGTAAAGAAATGCCTGTGGGCAGTTTTGATGATTTGAAGCCGGGCGAATTCGATATTATTTTGGGACAGGATTTGGCTGAGACTTTGGATGTAAAGGTTGGTGAAAAAATCACTGTCGTTACGCCTGAAGGCAACGTGACGCCTGCCGGTGTCGTACCTCGTCTGAAACAATTTAAAGTTGTCGGCTTGGTCAAAACCAAAATCCATGAATTGAACAATTCTCTGGCATTGACACACATGAAAGACGCCCAGGTCTTGTACCGCCTAGATGAAAATGCGGCAGGCTTGAGATTGAAACTTGCCGATCCGATCAACGCGCCGTCGTTCACCGAAACACTGCTGCCGAAAAATCTGCAAGAAGAAGTATGGTTGCGAGATTGGACATACACCAACCGCAGTTATTTCGAGGCTGTAGAAATGGAGAAAAGGGTGATGTTCATCATTCTGCTGCTGATTGTTGCCGTAGCCACCTTTAACTTAGTTTCTTCTTTGGTCATGGCGGTTACGGAAAAACAAGCCGATATTGCCATTTTGAGGACTTTGGGTGTCTCCCCGGGCAGCATTATGAAAATTTTTATGGTGCAGGGCGTATTTGCCGGCTTTTTCGGCACCTTAACTGGTGTGATTACCGGTGTCACGCTGGCTTTGAACGTGGGCAGTATTGTCAAACAGTTAGAGAGTTGGTTTGGTTTCCAATTCATCAAATCACAAGTTTATTTCATTGATTATATCCCGAGTGATGTCAGTGTTCATGATGTTGTGCTGATTGCCTGCATTTCCCTGATTTTGTCGTTTATCGCTACGCTCTATCCAAGCTGGCGTGCTGCAAGAACCCAACCGGCGGAGGCTTTGCGCTATGAATAAAGTAGTTTTGAAATGCGATAATGTCAGCAAAAGCTACAAAGACGGTCAATTGAATGTCAATGTTTTGAATCAGTTGAGGCTCGACGTGCTCGAAGGTCAAAGCGTCAGTATTATCGGTTCGTCCGGTAGCGGCAAATCGACGTTGATGCACATTTTGGGCGGCTTGGATAAACCGACTTCCGGCAGCGTGGTACTGATGGGGCAGGATTTGAGTCAGTTGGGACAGAAACAACTGGGTCTGCTGCGCAATCAGTATTTGGGTTTTGTGTACCAGTTCCACCATTTGCTGCCTGAATTTTCCGCTTTGGAAAACGTCATGATGCCGCTTTTAATCGGCAAGATGAAAAAAGCCGAAGCAGAACAGCGTGCGGTTGAAATGTTGGAAAAAGCGGGTTTGAAAAAGCGCATACAACACCGCCCCAGCGAGCTTTCCGGTGGCGAACGCCAACGTGCCGCCATTGCGCGCGCGCTGGTGACACGTCCGAAATGTTTGCTCGCTGACGAGCCGACAGGCAATCTTGACCGTAAAAATGCGCAAAATGTACTGGATATGATGCTGGATCTGAAATCCGAGTTGAATACCAGCCTGATTGTGGTCACGCATGATGACGAGTTGGCAGTCCGCTTTGAGCGGGTCATGCTGATGCACGACGGACGCTTGGAAGAGCAGTAACTATCCGGCAAATACGCAAAGGTCGTCTGAAAAAGTAATATAGTGGATTAAATTTAAATCAGGACAAGGCGACGAAGCCGCAGACAGTA
>ERZ773100.1141-NODE-1141-length-12680-cov-2.673584_pt1 | contig 12680 bp, 9 predicted proteins | sample MGYA00511119_ERZ773100 | MGnify/ENA primary metagenome ERZ773100 (study PRJEB29015, sample SAMEA2738000) | human oral metagenome | biome: human oral; feature: human-associated habitat; material: dental | place: China | collected 2111 ...
CCAATTCGCCGACAATCTCAATTTCCGTATCATTTTCCGCCAACGGCGCTGCCATTAAGAGTGCGGTTAAAAATTGCGATGAAATGGAGCCGTCGATTTGTACTTTCCCCCCCTTAATGCCGCTGTTACGAACGGCTAGCGGTGGGTAGCCCGGATTTTCTAAATAACGCACATCGGCGCCGGCTTGAACGAGTGCATCGACTAAATGCAGAATCGGGCGCTCTTTCATACGTGGTTCGCCGGTCAAAATTACTTCGCCTTCAGCTTTTCCTTTTAAGCAAAGCGCTGCCGTTAGAGGGCGCATTGCAGTGCCGGCATTGCCAAGGAAGAGGGAAAGCCCGCCTTGTAGATCAAATGCACCGCCTTGTCCTTCGATTTCGCAAATGGTTTTGTCGTCGGAAAGCCGGTAATTTACGCCGAGTGCTTTTAGGGCGTTAAGCATGTGGCGAATATCGTCGCTGTCCAATAAATTCGTTACTTTTGTTGTACCTTTGGCAAGCGCAGCTAACAACAATGCGCGATTTGATAAGCTTTTAGAACCGGGTAAATTGATCGTGCCTTCAACGGTATTGATTGGGGCTAAGGTGATTTGTTCCATTACAGTACCACCGTTTTATTTTTATAGACGAAAATCCTGTCGTGCAACGCGAGATCCAATGTGCGACTTAACACGGTTTTTTCCACGTCACGGCCGGCGCGCATCATGGCGTCGGCGCTATAAGTGTGATCTACGTTAATCACGTTTTGCATAATAATCGGCCCTTGATCTAATTCGTTATTAATGAAATGAGCTGTTGCGCCGATAATTTTCACGCCGCGTTCGTAAGCTTGCTGATAAGGTTTCGCACCGATAAAAGCGGGCAAAAAAGAATGGTGAATGTTAATTACACGGTTTGGATAACGTTCGACAAATTCGGGATTTAAAACGCGCATGTACTTGGCTAATACGATATAGTCCGGTGCATATTCGTCGATGTGTTCCGCCAGTAATTTATCGTGCTCGATGCGGTTTAATCCTTCGTGACTAACAAGATGGAAAGGAATATTAAAGCGTTCGACCAGTTCGCGTAAATTATCGTGATTGCCAATAACCGCAGCAATTTCAATATTTAAAGCGCCGTAATAATTTTTCATTAAAATATCGCCGAGACAATGGGCTTCTTTAGTAACTAAAATTACAATACGTTTACGTCTTCCATCAATTAATCGACAATTTGTACCTTCGGGTAAACTATATTTAAGATCTTCAAGTAATGTCGTTTCGTTAAAAATACCTTCAAGTTCGGTACGCATAAAAAAATGTTTGGTCTCAAAATCGACAAATTCATTGTTATGTAAGATATTAAGTTGATGTTTATAACAAATGTTAGTGATTTTAGCTATTAATCCCTTATCATCCGGGCAATCGGTAAGGAGTATTTTTTTTTCTATCATAATTAATGTTATATTCTCAAATATAAAAAAATAGAACCCATAAAATGGGTTCTTATTTTAGTTAAAATGATTAAATTTCAAAATCTGACAATGTTTTACCTTCATCTAACGCCTGTTGAATCACATGCGGAGTACGGCCTTGACCCGTCCAGGTTTTTTGTTTGCCATTGGTATCGATATATTGATATTTTGCAGGGCGTGGTTTATGTTTTCTACGCGCATTTGTCGGTATCGCACCGATAATCGCTCTTAATTCTTCTTCGGTGATACCTTCTCGTTTAATTAATTCTTTATATCTGGCAATACGCTCTTTACGTTCATTTTCCGCCTGTTGGATTTTATCCATCTGTATGCGCTTTTCAGCAACAGCCTCTTCAAATTTCTTTAATGAATTTTCAGCTTGTTCTAATGTTAAATCGCGAACGACAGCACGAATGCTACGAAGATTAGTAAAAACTTTAGTTAATTCAGACATAATAAACCTCTTAGAAAGACTATATGTAAATAAGGTGGTTTTATACTAGCGAAAATAAATCTTAAGGTAAACTTAAATTTCAAATAAATGCTGAATAATTTATTTGGTAAGCCATATTGATTAAATTGTTTAACAATTTTTATACAATATTTATTGATTTATCTCTCTGTTTATGTTGTAAAAATTTCTCTAATTCAAAGAATTTATTAGATTTTCTATGAATTTTACTGTAATCTTCACACCGACCCTATAAAAGTAGAGGTGCAATTTCTATAAGTATTTTTTCCGAGTGGATAACGATGACGAAAAAGGAAAGGAGAAATTGCCGAAATCGGTTAAAAGTCGTTTTGACCGGTTGGGAACGTATCCGAAAGGTGCGTTACTGTCATAGTGATCAACATCAACTATGGAGCGCTACGGTTAGGCGGATCACTTTAGTCCTTTTCTACCGTTGTCTCCATTATTTTAGGTATAACTTAATGGAACTTATCGATTATTCTTCCTCAATTTGGTCTGTTACCCCCGCATTGTTGGCGATTGTGCTGGCAATTGCGACACGCCGCGTATTAGTCTCGTTAAGCGCCGGGATCATTGTCGGTGCATTGATGCTCAATGACGCGTCAATTTTTCCGACGTTAACTTATTTAAAAGGTAATATTATTTCGTTGGTGTATAGCGACGGCGCAGTAAATTCGAATATGAATATTGTCCTTTTCTTGCTTTTGCTTGGTATTTTGACCGCGCTTTTAACTGTTTCTGGCAGTAACCGCGCTTTTGCCGAATGGGCGCAAAAACGCATTAAAGGACGTCGCGGTGCGAAATTATTAGCGGCATCATTGGTATTTATCACTTTTATTGATGATTATTTTCATAGTCTTGCAGTGGGAGCTATTGCGCGTCCGGTAACGGATCGATTTAATGTTTCTCGCGCTAAATTGGCTTATATTTTAGATTCGACCGCAGCTCCGATGTGTGTGATGATGCCGGTTTCCAGTTGGGGAGCTTACATTATTACGCTGGTTGCCGGTTTATTGGCGACTTATTCCATTACCGAATACACGCCGATGGGTGCCTTCGTTGCAATGAGTTCTATGAACTTTTATGCAATTTTCTCTTTGTTAATGGTGTTTTTTGTCGCCTATTCCTCTTTTGATATTGGTTCGATGGCGCGTCATGAAAAGGCGGCGTTAGAACATAACGATACCGAGTCTGAGGAAGAAACGGGAGCCAAGGGACATGTACGCAATCTCGTGTTACCGATTTTGGTACTTATCGTTGTAACCGTTTCAATGATGATGTACACCGGCGGTCAAGCATTGGCCGAAGCGGGTAGCGCATTTAGCGTACTAGGCGCTTTTGAGAATACCAATGTGGGCGTATCCCTTGTGGTAGGCGGCTCCAATGCGGTGCTGATTTCGACTCTGCTGATTTGGTTTGACCGTCAAGTGTCATTAGACGAATACGCTCGAGCTTGGATCGCCGGTATTAAATCGATGCTTGGTGCCATTGCGATTTTATTTTTTGCTTGGACGATCAATAAAATCGTGGGCGATATGCAAACCGGTAAATATTTATCTTCTTTAGTGAGCGGCAATATTCCGGTGCAATTCTTGCCGGTATTATTATTCATTTTAGGTTCAGCGATGGCATTTTCCACCGGTACCAGTTGGGGTACTTTCGGTATTATGCTGCCGATTGCCGCCGCAATGGCCACTAATACTGCACCGGAACTTTTGCTTCCTTGTCTTTCTGCCGTGATGGCTGGTGCAGTATGCGGCGATCACTGTTCGCCGGTGTCGGATACCACTATTCTTTCTTCGACCGGCGCAAGATGTAATCATATGGATCACGTTACCACGCAGCTTCCGTATGCGGTAACCGTAGCTGCGGCAACTTGTGTGGGCTATATTGTGGTGGGTTTTACGGATTCCGGTTTAGCAGGTTTCGCTGCTACGGCACTTTCTTTGGCGGTTTTAGTTTTTATTGTTAAAAAACGCTAAAAATGTGATCCAATTCAAAAAAACAAATAAAAAATAAAATTTTGTGATTTTTATAAAATGCGGCATAAAGTCGCATTTTTTTATTTTTAGCTTTTTATTTTTTTATATTCATCTTAATTTCTTATCTATTTTAGATTTTTATTCTAATTAATTGAGCATTTTCTTGTGAGATGATGTTAGACAAAGCATTTCTAACTGCTATGATGGACGCCGTTGAATAAACCAATTTGCTTTTAAGCAGTATTTGATAAACAGCGCATCAATAAAACTACAGCTAAATTTGAGGAGAAAATGATGAAGAAATTATCCGGTGCGGAAATGGTGGTTCAGTCTTTGCGTGACGAAGGCGTTGAGTATTTATTTGGTTATCCAGGCGGTGCCGTATTGGATATTTATGATGCAATCCATACCCTTGGTGGGATTGAACATATTTTAGTCCGCCATGAGCAAGCTGCGGTACATATGGCAGATGGTTATGCACGTGCGACAGGTAAAGTGGGTTGTGTGTTAGTAACATCAGGACCTGGTGCGACCAATGCGATTACGGGTATTTTGACCGCTTATACTGATTCAGTACCAATGGTGATCATTTCAGGTCAGGTCATGAGTAGCTTAATCGGTCGTGATGCGTTCCAAGAATGTGATATGGTGGGGATTTCTCGTCCGGTGGTTAAACACAGCTTTATCGTTAAAAAAGCAGAAGACATTCCAGGTATCTTGAAAAAAGCCTTTTATATTGCTTCAACAGGCCGTCCAGGTCCCGTTGTCGTAGACATTCCAAAAGATACCGTAAATCCAACTTTAAAATATCCTTACGAATATCCAAAATCTGTAGAGCTTCGTTCTTATAATCCAACGGTAAATGGTCACAAAGGTCAAATTAAGAAAGCATTAAAAGCATTATTAGTGGCTAAAAAACCGGTTTTATTCGTGGGCGGTGGGGCAATTGCGGCAGGTTGTCATGAAGAATTAATACAGTTCGCAAAACGTTTAAATTTACCGGTCACCTCATCGTTAATGGGTTTAGGCGTGTACCCAAGTACGGACAAACAATTTTTAGGCATGCTTGGGATGCACGGGACTTATGAAGCCAATACAGCCATGCATGAAAGTGATTTAATCCTTGGTGTTGGTGTTCGTTTTGATGACCGAACTACTAACAACTTAGATAAATATTGTCCGAATGCAAAAGTGATTCAGATTGATATTGACCCAACCTCTATTTCTAAAAACGTCCCTGTTGCGATTCCAATTGTAGGTAACGCGAAAAATGTATTGGATGAGTTCTTAAGCTTATTAGGTGAAGAAATTGGTTCGCGTCCACAAAACCAATTAGAAGATTGGTGGAAACAAATTGATGAATGGAAAGCGAAAAAATGCTTGGATTTCGATCGCACTTCAGGCGTCATTAAACCACAGCAAGTCATGGAAGCCGTATATCGCATCACAAAAGGCCAAGCTTATGTGGCATCGGATGTAGGGCAACACCAAATGTTTGCCGCATTACATTATCCGTTTGATTTACCGCGTCGTTGGATCAATTCGGGTGGTGCGGGTACCATGGGCTTTGGTTTACCAGCTGCATTAGGGGTAAAACTTGCGCATCCTGAAGCAACCGTAGTTTGTGTAACGGGCGATGGTAGTATTCAAATGAATATCCAAGAGCTTTCAACAGCGACACAATATGGCATTCCAGTTGTGGTGATTTGTTTGAACAACCACTTCTTAGGCATGGTAAAACAATGGCAAGATTTGATTTACTCTGGCCGCCATTCTCAAACTTATATGAATTCTTTACCGGATTTCGTGAAGTTAGCGGAATCTTATGGTCATGTGGGAATTCAAATTTCTACACCAGATGAATTAGAAAGCAAATTAAAAGAAGCCTTCAGTATTAAAAATAAATTGGTCTTTGTTGATATTAACGTTGATGAAACCGAACACGTTTACCCAATGCAAGTTCGCGGCGGGGCGATGAATGAGATGATTTTAAGCAAACCACAAGAGGAGAAAGAATAATGCGTAGAATTTTATCTGTTTTATTAGAAAATGAATCCGGTGCATTATCTCGTGTGGTCGGCTTATTTTCCCAACGTGCATTTAACATTGAAAGCTTAACTGTGGCACCAACCGATGATCCAACGCTTTCTCGTATGACGATTGAAGCGGTGGGTGATGAGCAAGTGCTCGAACAAATCGAAAAACAACTTCACAAATTAGTGGATGTATTTAAAGTTATTAACTTGAGTGAACATGAGCACGTTGAGCGTGAAGTGTTGTTAGTGAAAGTGCGAGCAACGGGTTCATCACGCGATGAGCTAAAACGTTTAGCAGACATCTTCCGTGGTCAGATTGTGGATGTAACAACAAAATCCTACACGATTCAATTAACGGGTACAAAAGACAAATTAGATGCTTTTGTTGAGGCTGTGAAGGAAGAAAGTACATTACTTGAGATTGTTCGTTCAGGCTTAATTAGCCTTTCTCGTGGTGAGAAAAATATTCTCTAATGATGTAGAAAGTGCGGTTAAAAATAACCGCACTTTTGAAAACAAAAAAAGGAAGTCATAATTGACTTCCTTTTTGTTTATTCTGAATGAATATTAAGCTTCCGATTTATTAGTGAATGCGATATATAAGCAAACTGCAAAACCGGCAATTAAAACATAAGGCGTAAAGATTGGAACGCCAGTAGGAGCTGCTGCGAAACCAAAGTTATGTGCCGCTGCTGCGCCCAGTAGCATACCGAGCACAAATAATGCCGAGTCATTGTTCCCTTCACCAATATTGACTAATTGCTTACCAGGGCAACCACCGCCTAATGCAAAGCAAAGACCGCAAAGCGCCATAGAAAGGAAATTGTAGAGATAGTCATTATGCGCAATAGGTTGTTTTTCAAAGCCCAAATGGAATTGACCTAATAAGGCATTGGTTATTGCCGCAAAGACAATCAATGCAATCACGCCATTTAATAAATGCGCATCACGGAAGAGGACAAAGTTTCGGAATGCCCCAATGGTGCAAAAACGTGATTTTTGCATCAGCACACCGAGAAGTAATCCGCCAGCAAGTGACATCCAAATAGCCGCATGTTGTGCACCAGGGCCTTTTTCAGAGGTGTAAATTGCTAGATTTTCACCAAATTTAAATTGGGTTAAGGCTAAAACAAGCAAAATCACCGCAAAGATTGGACCGATTAAGCCAGAAGATTGGCTTTGTTCCTTCGATTTACCTAATGAGAATCCTCGATTAGCGAGGAAAATGCCACCTAATACACCGGCAAATAATCCTACGATACCGGCAATTGCAGTGAGATCACCGCCACCTAATCGTAAATAAGCACGCCATGGACAACCTAAGAAAATGAGCGCACCAAGCATCGCAAAAAAGCCTAAGCTAATACGAGCGAGTGGGGCAGAGCCTCCACGAGGTTTAAATTCCTTAGATAAGAATGCACTGGCGAGTGCTCCTAAAACTAATCCAATGAGTTCTGGGCGAAGGTATTGTAATGGGGCAGCGTGGTGTAATCCAAGCGATCCGGCTGTATCTCGTAAGAAACAAGCCGCACAAAATCCCATATTACCAGGATTGCCATTGTAAGTGAGAAGTGGCGCAACGATACCAAGTGCAGCACCTGCAACCACAGGCCAAGTTAAAATTTTCATAATTAGACCCTTGTGATATCTGAAGTTAAATTGAATTGTTTGTTTTTAATAATAAAAACAAAGGTATTGTAAAAAGAGTTGAAAAATAAAGAAAGTTTATTTTCTTGAAATTGTGAGCGGGATCAATTAATTGATATTAGTAACCTTTAAATCCATCTTCCCAAATGCAATTCTACAATATCAACTAAATGTCGAAGGAATGTGGTGTCTTGATCGTTATGGAAACGGTCAGTGTCTCGAGATTTGAAGAGTAAAAGTGCGGTTGGTTTTTGCGGTGTTCCACCTAAACGGCAAATCGCCACAGAGCCGATAGGGAGCTCTTCTGGAAGGAATATGAGGGCTTTTTCTTTATTGGAGAGATCGCCTAAATAGAATTGGCGTAAGCCCATACGCTCTAAGCGAATGAGTTCAAAGGCTTTTCTGTCTAACCAATGTTGTTCAGGAATAGTGCTATTTTTTTTCCAGCTGTCTGTAAAAAGTAAGATTTTGGCACCTTCTAGCTCATAACCTTTTGCCCAGTCATCTAACTTTTCATTGATGACGATAAAGTCTTCTGTTTGAAATAGTTTTTTCTGCAAAGGCAGAAGAGCAAAGAAGATATCCGCTTCTTGATGAGCAAGCAGATGAAATTTTTCGAGGAGTTGAGTAAGCGTTTTGATTTGTTCTCGTTGCTGAGCAAGTTGTGCTTCGACTAATGAAATTGTCCCTTCTTCATGGCTATGTGGAATGGTAAGCTGTTGAAGTAGCTCAGGACGATGGATAAAAAAATCAGGGTGATTTTTTAGGTAGTCAGCAATATCTTGTTCAGTCATCAAAAACTCCTTAAAAAATAACCGCACTTGGCTGTGCCAAAGTGCGGTTTATTTTTATGCTATTTTAGGCTGTAAATGGATCGCGTAAAATCATTGTTTGAACACGATCTGGACCCGTTGAAAGGATAGCAACCGGTACGCCAGTTACTTCTTCGATACGTTTGATGTAATCACGGCAAGTTTGCGGTAATTTATTTACATCAGTCACACCAAAGGTGTTTTCTTTCCAACCTGGTAAGGTTTCGTAAATTGGTTCTACGCCTTCCCAATCTTTCGCTGCTAATGGTGCATATTCAACGATTTCACCATTTGGCATTTTATAAGCCGTACAGATTTTCACTTCATCGAAACCATCTAATACGTCTAATTTGGTCATACAGAAACCAGAAATTGAGTTAAGCTGAATCGCACGGCGAATCGCTACAGCATCAAACCAACCACAACGACGTGGACGACCAGTTACTGCACCAAATTCGTTACCTTTACGGGCAATTTCAGCACCGGTTTCATCGAATAATTCAGTGGTGAATGGACCGCCACCAACACGTGTACAATATGCTTTGATGATACCTAACACATAATCAAGGTTACGAGGACCGAAACCAGAACCAGTTGCTACGCCGCCTGCAGTGGTGTTCGAACTGGTTACATACGGATAGGTGCCGTGGTCAATATCAAGCATAGTGCCTTGTGCACCTTCGAATAGGATGTTGTCGCCATTTTTACGAGCAGTATCTAAGATGGTTGTGATATCTGCCACCATGCCAGTAATAATATCGGCTACTGCGAACACGTCGTCTAATGTTTTTTGATAATCAACAGGTTCTACTTTGTAGTAGTTCACCAATTGGAAATTATAGTATTCAAGGATATTTTTTAATTTTTCAGCAAAGGCTTCACGGTTGAATAAATCGCCCACGCGTAAACCACGACGAGCCACTTTATCTTCATAAGCTGGGCCGATACCACGACCGGTTGTACCAATGGCTTTTTTACCTAATGCGGCTTCACGCGCGTGATCCATGGCAACGTGATAAGGTAGGATTAATGGACAAGCTTCAGAAATTAATAAACGTTCACGTACTTTTACGCCACGGCTTTCTAATTCTCCCATTTCTTGCATTAATGCAGCAGGAGAAAGCACTACGCCGTTACCGATTAAACAAGTCACGTTATCACGTAAAATACCTGATGGAATTAAGCGTAATACGGTTTTTTCACCATTAATAATTAAAGTGTGACCTGCGTTGTGACCACCTTGGTAACGCACCACATATTTAACGCGATCTGTTAATAAATCAACGATCTTGCCTTTCCCTTCATCGCCCCACTGAGCGCCAAGAACAACAACACTTTTTCCCATAATTTCCGCCTTAAGTTTGCGTAAGTTTATAAATCAGACAAACGATTACTTTACTCTTTTTTGGTCGTAATCTCAAATTTTAAACGTAAAAAAGTGCGGTTATTTTAAACCGCACTTTCAGTAAATTTTTTATTCAAACAATGATTTGTGTAATGAACGAACCACGTCATCTGCTTTGTCGCTCATCGCGAGCATACAAATGTTATTGGTGCTTGCACCATAACTAATCATGCGGATGTTATAGCCTTCAAGGGTGTCAAAAATACGTTTCGCCACACCTGAAGCAAGGTGTAAATCATTTCCAATTAATGCGACAAGAGATAAGCCTGTATCAACTTTCACAGTGCAGTATTGACTTAATTCTTCTAATAATTCTGGTGAAAGTAATTCAATACCAGATGAAGCAGAACCTGTTTTATCTAAGGTTAATGCAATGCTTACCTCAGAGGTTGTGATCGTATCGACTGAAATTTTATATTTCGCTAAGATAGTGAATACATTCGCCAGGAAGCCCTGTGCATGTAGCATACTGAGACTTGAAAGCGTTAGTAGGGTTTGATCGCGACGTAATGCAATTGCACGGAATGTTGGGCGAGGTTGCGGATCTCGTGTTACCCAAGTACCACCAGCATCTGGCGCTTTACTTGAACCCACATAAACAGGGATATTACTACGAACGGCAGGAAGCAATGTCGCAGGGTGTAATACTTTCGCCCCAAAGGTTGCCATTTCGGCTGCTTCAGCAAAGCTCATTGTATCAATACGTTGTGCATTTGGTACGACACGTGGATCGGTCGTATAAATACCTGCCACATCAGTCCAAATTAAGACATCTTTTGCGTTTAATACTTCAGCTAAAAGTGCAGCAGAGTAGTCACTACCACCACGGCCTAAAGTAGTCGTTTTACCGCTTGGTTCACGACCAATAAAGCCTTGAGTGATAACTAATTCACCTCGATCGATTAATGGTTTTAATAAATTATCGCAATTTGTTTGGGTTTGAGCATCATCTGGTGCCGCTTTACCAAAGTTATCATTAGTTGCCACTAAAGTACGTACATCAACCCAGGTTGCAGATGTCTGTAATTCTCTTAATACTTCAATGAAAATTTGCGTTGACATCATTTCACCATGACTAATGAGCTCATCAGTTAAAGCAAGTGATGTCGCAAGGCTAGCGGCTTCAGAAAGTGCGGTAATATTTTCTAAGTATTTTTCAATGACAGGGCGAACACGGCTGTCGTCTTTTAATTCATTTAAAATATTTTCTTGAATTTGGCGGACTTCACCAATTACTTTTGCGCGTTCTTCAGCTTCTACGCCATTGGCTAAGGCAACTAATAAGTTTGTTACACCAGCAGAGGCAGAAAGCACGACAACGCGAGTATTAGGATCTGCAATAACGATTTTGGCACAAGCTTGCATAGCGGAATAGTTTGCGACAGACGTACCGCCAAATTTTGCTACCGATAAATGAGACATAAGATAATCCTCTAAAAATGAAAAAGTAAGATGTTGTGTTTTATGATAGCTATTAGAAATAGCGATTTAAGTAAAAATTGTCAAATAAATATGATAAAAAATCGTATAAAAATCTTTTTATTTAGATCTTTTTTGATTAAATAGGGTAAAAATTAAAGAATAGTTAACTATTCAGCAGGTATTGGTAGCGGTTCTGGTGTGCCGAGAAAGTAGGGTTTTACTCCGATAATTAAGTCTAATACGGCTTTCACGCGAGCAAACATTTCGCGGACACGTGTCCCAAAATAAACTTCTGGCTGTTTTGCGGTGAAACAAATGGCATCAATATCGTAATGTTTAGCAATAAGCAGCGCGCGTTCACAATGGAATTTTTGACTGATGATCGTAAAGGAAGGAACTTGGAAAACTTTATTTGCTCGCACAACAGAGTCTAAAGTGCGGAATCCTGCAAAATCTTTAAACATGACGCTTTCAGACACGCCCATTTTACGTAGATCCAAAAACATGGTACGTGGTTCGTTGTATTGAATCGTGCGGTTATCGCCACTTAGCAGTAAATAATCGACTTTATCTTGATCGATTAAGCGTTTTGATGCCTCTAAGCGATAGTCATAATATTTATTGGTTTTTCCTTTGGCGACATATTTGGATGTACCGAGTACTAGTGCATAGTGGCGATGTGGGAGTGTTTCAATGTCTTCATATACGCGATCCTGTACATAGAAACTCACGGCACGATCAATTATGAAACAACTTATTAATGCAACCAAAGAGAACCCCAAGACATAGCTAAGGAGCTTTTTTAAAGGAAGGCGTAACGAAGCTAAGAGTGCGGTCATTTTTGATAGCATTTGAGAGAGTAGTTGCATCTAACCAACATACTTAAAAATTAAAGTAAGTTCAAGTGCAATTTATCTAGGAAATGGATAGAATGAAATTTGGCCGTCTAAACGGCTAAAATTTCTTGACAAAAAAAATAAGCTGTTGATAATTGGCGAATCACCAATTTAAAAGGTTATTATTTCAATGGCTGTGCAAAATGCCGTGCTTTTTCAAGACAATCCCCTCCAATTAACATTGGGTGGGCAGCTTTCGCCTATTAATGTCGCGTATCAAACTTACGGGACTTTAAATGCAGATAAAAGCAATGCTGTATTGATTTGTCATGCCTTAACAGGAGATGCCGAACCTTATTTTGATGAACCGAATAAAGATGGTTGGTGGCAAAATTTTATGGGGGATGGTCTCGCATTTGATACATCTAAATACTTTTTTATTTGTTCAAATGTATTAGGCGGATGCAAAGGAACAACGGGACCAAGCTCAATTAATCCCACTACGGGAAAACCTTATGGCAGTCAGTTCCCGAATATTATTGTTCAAGATATTATTAAAGTACAAAAAGCGTTACTTGACTATCTAGGCATAGCGCATTTAAAAGCTATAGTG
>ERZ773100.1144-NODE-1144-length-12668-cov-5.303893_pt1 | contig 12668 bp, 9 predicted proteins | sample MGYA00511119_ERZ773100 | MGnify/ENA primary metagenome ERZ773100 (study PRJEB29015, sample SAMEA2738000) | human oral metagenome | biome: human oral; feature: human-associated habitat; material: dental | place: China | collected 2111 ...
AATCCTGCATCGCCTTCCGAGTGCGCAAAAGCATCAAGATATTCATTTAATGTTTTGGATTTTATGTTGGTATTTGCATCAATAACCTCATTTCTGTGTATGCCAAATGCATGACCAAGCTCATGAGCTATTGTATTGGCAGTCAAGAAAGGATTAGGATCACTATCTGAAATATTTTAGGGTTTCCCAATAATTATTTCTCCAACTGTTTTTGTTGCATAAGGTGCATTATATTTTGATGTAGTAATGTTTTTGCTTGCCCTTATTTCGCCACCTCTCTCGATAAAATTAACAAGTCTGTAAAGAGTTGTTGGCGAGCTTGTTACATAACCGGTTTCTGTCTCGCTCATTCCCAAACTTCTCAGTTTGGTAATTGCTACAGTACGTTGAACGGGAGTTACTTGATTGATAGACATAACTGTCCTCCTTGTTTAGTGAAAAGATAATATAAATTGTTCGGCGCCGGGTTCATCACCGCCTATAATTCTTATGTCTGCTTTATATATGTTCCATATATAATAGCTGTCTTCTTGATAATCACCCCAAAAATCAAGGGGGTTATATCTGCTGGGAACTTCTTCTCGTGTCCACATGCCGTTATGATATTTTTCAGGAGCGGGAACGCCAGAAGGCAGCTTTCGTGATACAAACAAATTTCCGCCTGCATTAAAGAACTTCTTGGATATTTTTATTCTTATATTGTAAAGCCTGTCAGTTTTTCCATTTATATATTGTGTCAAATAAAATTTTCCCGGGTATTCATCTATCAACCGGTCAATTTTGGCATAATTACCATCGTCTATCATCTTGTAAGTTAAGACAGGTACCCCTAGCAGCTCCAAATTATTGGTATTTGCGTGCTGCAAACAATAATAATCCATATGATGATAGAGCTGTGTCATCACATCCAGTGCATCTTTTGCCGGGGTAAAATCACTGCATTCATTCTGCACCACAGGCTTTTTTGCCTGCCCCGGAATGTCAAACGGCGCAATTTCGGGGAAATCTTCCTTCCGCATTTTGTCTGTGGCAGGCGGATGCGTAGCGGGTGCGGGCGGTGGATTTTCCGCTTTTGCCTGCGTGAAAAACGCATCTTTCGCCGCTTGCAGCACGGGAATGCCGGAGATGAAACCCGCCAGTTCGGGCGGTAGTGATGGGGAATCAGCAGCGATCGCTGCCAGGGGAAGCGCCAGTAACAGCGCGAGGGATGCTTTTGGAAATGTCATAGGCTCACTCCATGGGTCATGACGTGTATCGGTTGAGTTTTTCTACGCTGCCATTGTTTACCGGACGAGGCAAGTATTTTTGGGCAGTGTCCTGAAATGTATGCTGTCTCAGGGGTGATTGAATTGCATTGGCGGTAAAGTTACGGACGCTACCCCCTCCCCAACCCTCCCCCGCTGCGGGCGCTGCGCGCCCTGCAGGGGAGGGGGACAATTCGGCGCAGCAATTCAGATTTATAGCCATCCACCTAAAGCCTCATACTGTCTTCGGCGATGCGCCTTGTCTGAAAACTTTCGGTGGATGGCTATATGTGTATAGCCGGGATTTTGAACAGGTTCTAAAAAAAACCGCCCCGGAGGGCGGTTTTTGTTTGGGTTGCGGTTATTGCACCACGATGGTTTGTGCCGCCTGGCGGGCGTGTTCTTCGGGGTGGTACATATTTTCGATGGAGGCGCCGGGGGCGTGCCAGGTGCCCGCACGGGTGGTGCGGCCGTAGAGGGTGTAGCTGAACGCTTTCGGCGCGCCATCCAGGGTGAAGGCGGCGATGTGGCGGTCGTCGCGGTTTTCCCGGTACTGGTAGCGGATGTTGTCGCTGTCATCCCCGCCGCTGTTGTCGTCTTCGTCCTGGGCGCTGTCGTGTTTGTCGTCGCGCAGCGCGTTCAGGGTGATGCCTGCGGGCAGGCGATAGACGTAGAGCAGGTCGCTTTGTGTGGCGTCACGGTCGAGTTTCGGGGTGAAGGTCGCGGTGATGCGGATGTCGGTGTTGTTCGGCAGTTTGGCCGGGTCAAGCACGGTGCTGCCGTCCGCGGTTTCGTAGCGCAGCGCGATGTCCCAGCCTTCGCTGCTCGCCGTGTCTGCTGCCGGGGCGTGCAGGTCGCTCGCTTCCAGCCACAGCGGTTGTTTGCCGGGGTTGGTGATGCGCACGCGGCCGTTGTAGTCGCTTTTTTCGAGGTCGGCCAGGGTCGCCGTTTTGCCGTTGATTTCGATGGCGGTGTCGGCGGCGAGTTTGGGGGCGACGGTCGCAAGGCGTACCAGCCAGGCGAGTTCTTGTGTGCTCAGGTAGCGGTCGTGCGAGAGTGCCTGGGCAAGTGCGTCACGCTGGCTCTCGATTTGTTTGGCGATGGTCGCCGCGGTGTTTTGCGGGTCGTTTTTGACGTTTTGCCATTGGTTTTCGAGTTGTTTGAGGCGGACGAGGTTGTGCGCGGCGAGGCTGGTCGTACTGCTGTAGGGGTAGCTGTTGCTGTTTTCTTCGGCAGTCAGGGTGTTCAGGCGTTCGCTCGCGGCCTGGTATTCGCCGAGTTGTGCCAGCGCGGCGGCGATGTCGAGGCTGTCGTTGCGGTCGAGTTTGTCGCCGGCTTCGCGGTGGTAGCGCAGCAGGTTGCCGCGTACGGGTTCGCCCGCGTAAGCGAGGGTGTAGTAGGCGTAGCTGTCGGCGTGCGCACGGTTGGCGTCGAAGCTGCCGTCGTTGTTATCGCGCAGGTTTTTCAGCAGGCGGGTGAGTTGGGCCGGGTTTTGCAGCTGGTCGTGTTTTTGCAGTTCGAGTAGTGCTTCGCCGACGTAGGCGGTCAGCCAGGCGTTGTTGTTGCCATAGCCCCAGAGGCTGTAGCCACCGTCGTAGTGGGCGAGGTTCGCCAAGCGGTTTTCGGCTTCCCGGATGTGTTCGCGGTCAGGGGTGGCGGCGGCGATGAGTCCCCACAGTTTGCCGGTGGTTTGTTCGCTGCATCCGAGCGGGTAGTCGGCCAGTTGTTTTTGGTAGGGCTCGGCGTTGTAGGGGATGCCGCTGTTCAGGCTGAGGCGGGCGTCGGCGAGGTCGGTAAATTCCAGCGTCGCGCCGGCGTCCAGCCGCTGGTACTGGTTGCGTACGGCGGGCAGGGTCGGGGCGCGGACGGGGATGCGCCGCTCCAGGGTTTCGTTGTAGTCGCCGCTGATGGCCACTTTGATGTGGGCTTCGCCGGTTTTGTTGCTGCGGAAGGGGTAGCGCAGAGTGGCGGTTTGGTCGGGGGCGAGGGTGCTTTCGGGGATGGGTTCGCCTGCAAGGTCGAGGCCGTCGGTCTCCAGTTTGATGTTGAGGTTTTGGGTTTTGTCGGTGGTGTTGTGCAGGCGCAGGGTGAAGACGCCGCTGTCGTCCTGGCTGAGGTAGCGCGGGCTTTGCAGTTCGGCGACTACCGGGGCTTTGACGATGGCGGTTTGTTCGGCGCTGCCGGTTTTGTCAGGGTTCCAGGCGGCGGTCATGACGCGCAGGCGGCCGTTGTAGTGCGGTATGGGCACGGTGTATTGGAGGTTGCCGTCGGTGTCGAGTTTGAGCGGGCCGCTCCAGTTGGCGATGAGGGTGAGGTCGAGGTCCGGCAGGGCGGCAAGTGCGGCCTGATCCACCGGGTTTTCGTCGCCGCCGGCACCGCTGCGCAATGCGGCGAGGCGGGCGTTGGTCTGGCGGATGATGTTGCCGAAGGTGTCGTACAGTTCCAGGTTCAGGTTTTTTTTGCCGTAGAAGGCCTGAAGCGGGTCGCTGAAGCTGGGCGCGGTCAGTTGGTAGAGGCCGTCGTCCACCACGGCGATGTTGACCCAGGTGTTGTCGCCCGCTTCGGGGACGTGGATGTCCACGGTGAGCGGTTGTTCGGGCTGGGCGTTTTCCGGCAGTTTGATTTGGGGCGCGAGGCGGCGGTGCGCGAGGTCGGCGCCAAGCCAGCGCAGGCCGACGGCACGGCGGTTGTGGTCGTCGTTTTTGTCGTTCCAGGCGTTGGCGAGCAGCCAGATGCCTTGTTCCCAGCCTTCTTGCCACGGGATTTGCAGTTGTGCCTTGCCGTTTTTGAGGGTGATGTCGTGGCTTTCGCTGATGGTGTCGCGGCTGGCGATTTTGACGCTGGCGGCGCCGTCAAAGGGCGCTTGCAGGTTGAGGGTGATGGTGTCGCCGTTGTGGTAGGTTTCGCGGTCGGTGGTGAGGGTGATGGTGGACGGGTTGTTGTTGCCGGGGTTGCCGTACCAGCCGCGGGTGATTTCGAGGCTGGCGGCGCTCGCCGGGTCTTTGCCCTGGGCTTCGAGGATGTAGATGCCGTTGTCCAGCGGCAGTTCGAGGGTCGCCGGGGTTTTGCCGTCGGTGGCGATGGTGCCGGTTTTGACGGGGTGGCGGGTGTCGTTGTCGTTGTAGCGCCATTCGCCGTCGTCGTAGTACCAGTACCAGTCGCGCTCTACCTGGTAGAGGGTCCAGTTGAGGTTGTCGCCCTGTTGTTCGCCTTTGTCGTTGATGACGGCGATTTGCGCGGTGTTGTCGCCGCTTTTGAGGGCGATGTAGGGTGCGCTGCGCGGCAGCAGGGTGGTGTTTTCGGCGCCGATGGTGCTGCCATCCGGTGCGGTGAGGGTGCTGGTGACTTGTAGTGCTTGCGGGCGGGTGTCGAAGGGGCGGTCGAGGGTGATGTCGATGTGGCGTTTGCCGTCTTTGTCGGTGGTGCCGGCAGCGATGCGTTGTTCGTCGTAGGCGGCGACGGTTTCGTCGTGGCGGCCGATTTGCCAGCCGGTCCAGGCCGGGTTGGTTTTGGCGAGATCGCCGTGGGTGATGCGCCAGACGCCGTCGTTTTGCAGGTCGGCGGCGGGGGCGCCGTAGAGCCAGTCGGCTTTGAGGTCGATGCTGGCTTTGTTGTCGCCTTCGGTTTTGACGGTCAGGGTATTTTCGATTTGGCGCGGGATGATGCTGTCCACGCGGTAGGTTTCGTCCACGAGGCGCGCGCCGTCTTTGCCAAGGCTGATGCGGATTTGCCAGTTGCCGAGGCGGGCGTTGTTGGCGATGGCGCTGCTGTAGCGGTAGGCGCCGCTGTCGTCGGCTTTGAGCAGTTCGCTGTGGACGAGGTTGCCGTCCGGGCGGCGGATTTCGAGCCAGAGCGGGCTGTCGCTCCAGGCTTTGCCTTCGGGGGTTTTGAAGAGCCAGAGGGCGTTGATGGTGTCGTTCGGGCGGTACACGCCACGGTCGTGCCAGCTCCAGTGGCTCAGGGTCGGATTGGCGGCGGGTGCGCCGTCCAGGCCTTTGTCGGAGAGGTCGATGCCTTGTCCGGCAACGCGCAGGTAGGCGAGGTGCTCGTCGTGCTGGCTGACGAGGTGTCCGGGGGCGTCGGAGCCGTTGCCGCCGGTTTGTGCGGCGCTGAAGCGGGCGATGCCTTGTGCGTCGGTTTTGGCTTCGCCGAGGATGCGGTTGTTTTGGGCGTAGAGGGTGACGGTTTGTCCGGCGACGGGCTGGTTGTTGCGCAGGTCGCGCAGTTCGGCGAGCAGGCCGTCGCGGGTCTGGTAGGCGGTGAGTCCCTGGTCGGTGACGGTGAAGCCCATCAGCGCGGTTTGGTATTGGTCGGGGACGCGCAGGGTGAGGACGTACACGCCGCTGCGGTTTTCTTTGCCCGCCATGTCGGCAAAGGCGATGCGGTTCTGGACGACGCTGTTGCGTTCGCTTTTTTCGGGGTTGAAGCTGCCGCTCCAGATTTTGCTGGCGTTGGCGTCGAGGTCGTAGGTGTTGAAGTAGTCAGGGTTGTCGATGGCGTCGTGGATGTCGCCGGCGAGGTTGTTGCCGGGGATTTGCCACAGTTCGAGTTCGATGGTGTCCACGTTGCTGCTTTCGACGGTCAGCGCCGCATCGGGGTCAAGTACGAGGGTTTTGCCACGGGTGGCGAAGCGCACCATCGGTTCGCGGTCGCCGGTGCTGATGGTGCGCTCTTCGGCGCGTCCCAGTTCGAGGTGGTTTTGTGCGGTCAGTTTGGGGTCGATGCGGATTTTGTAGTCGCGCTGCCAGACGCCGTTGTAGCAGATTTTGTCGCCGCTGTAGCGCGCTTCGCCTTCGGCGGCGGGTTCGATGGTGATGCGTTTGCGCCAGTCTTGTTGGGGTTCGGCGAGGAGGGTTTCGCTAAATTCGAGGCAGATTTGTGGTTTGTCCTGTTGTTTGTCCACGTCAACGTTGGCGAGTTTGAAGGTGAAGCGGTCCAGCAGGGCGTTGTATTGTTCTTTTTGGTTGCCTTCAAATTCGGGCGCGAGTTTTGCCAGCGCGGCCAGGGCGAAGGGGATGCTGTCGCGGTCGGTTTCCATGATGCGTTCGTACAGCGCGAGGTTGTCGCCCAGCCAGGCTTCGCGTGAGTTGCGGATGTTGGGCGAGGAGGCAAGCAGGGCGCGGTAGGCGATGCCACGCGGGTCGTCGCTGTAGCGGGTGCGTTCCGCCAGTTTGCCGAGCAGCTCGCCGGGGTTTTGCAGGTGGGCGAAGTCTTTGCTGGCTACGCCTTTTTTGCTTTTGCTGTATTTGGCGTTTGCCCGCCAGGTGCGGATGTCGGCGTCGGCCAGGTTGGCAACCGGGCCGGTGCCGTCTTTCAGGTATTGGTTGATGTCCGCTTCTGCCTGGTTGCGCGCGGCGACAAGGCTGTCTTCACTCCAGCGGGCGCTGGCATGGGCAAGGCTGATGGCGCCGATCAGGGCGGCGAGCAGGGTTTTTTTGAACATGAGAGTGTCTCTTGTGGGTGAAAATTGGCGCGGATTTTAGCAAATCCGGCGGGGTTTTTTGGGGGAGGGCTGTGGCTTTATTTTTCTTGCTGCGGCAAGGGGTTGATTTCCGTCATCGGTGGCGCGGGCGGCGGGTGCTATTCTTGCCGCCGTTTTTTCAGGAGTCTGTTCATGTCCCGCTATCCCGCGATTCTCAATCTGGGTTTTCGCCTCTTTTTTTTCTCCGCGACCGCTTTCACCGTGCTGACCATGCTGGCGTGGCTGGCGGTGTATCAGGGTCATCATGCCACCGTCGGCGGGCTGGTCGCGCAGTGGTGGCACGGCCACGAGATGGTTTATGGCTACGCTGCCGCAGTCGTCACCGGTTTTTTGTTCACCGCAGTGCAGAACTGGACCGGCGTGCCGATGCCGCACGGCTGGCCGCTTTTTTGCTACTGGCTGCCGTGGTTCGCGGCGCGGCTGCTGTTTGCCTTCGCACCGGGCGGGTATGTTGTTGCCGCCTGCTGCGATTTGCTCTTTGCCCTCGGCGGCTTTTATGGCGTCGCCAAACCGGTAATTGCGGTGAAGCAGTGGCGGCAAATGGGGCTGGTCTCGAAAATGGCGCTGCTCGCCATCGGTCAGGTGCTGTTTATCGCCGGGCTGCTCGGCTGGGGTAACGGCATCCGTTTTAGCCTCTATCTCGGCGTGTTCGTCATCCTCGCCATCGTCCTCACCATCGGGCGGCGGGTGACGCCGTTTTTCACCGAACGCGGCGTCGGTTATCCCTTCACCCCGAAAAACAGCGCGCTGCTGGACCGCGCCTGCCTCGCCACCTTTACCGCTTTCTTTATATTGAAGGTGTTTACGCCGTGGACGGCAGCGGCAGCGCTCTTCGCCCTCGCCACCGCCGCCTGCAACGGCTGGCGTCTCGCCGGCTGGTACACGCGCGGCATCTGGTATCGCCCGCTGCTGTGGAGTATTCACCTCGCCTTCGCCGCGATGATTTTCGGCTTCCTCCTCTTTGGCAGCCAACTGTTCTGGCCGGTGGTGAGCGATACCCTCGCCCTGCACGCCCTCGCCCTCTCCGGCATCGGCCTGCTGACGCTGTCGATGATGGCGCGGGTCAGCCTCGGCCACTCCGGGCGCAATATTCACGAACCGCCGCGCGTCGCCGTCATCGCGCTCTACCTGCTCTGCGCCGGGTTTGTCTGCCGCGTGCTGCTGCCGCTCGCCCTGCCCGCGCAATATTTATGGTGGATTGGCTGCGCGCAGGTGCTGTGGGTGGTGGCATTCTGCCTGCTGCTGCACGGTTACACGCTCATCTGGTTTCGCCCGCGCATTGACGGTAAGCCGGGGTGAGGATTATTCCGCCAGCTCAATCACCCGCGGCAGGTGGTCGCTGTCGCGTTCGTCGCTGACGAAGCTGCGTGCGCTCAGACCGCCTTTCAGGAAAGCGTGATCGAGTGCCTTGTGCGGCCTCCAGCTGGGAAAGGTCGGACTGGTGTCGCCGAGGCGACGGTAGCCGTGTTCGGCGAGGATGCGCAGTTGCGGCGCATCCGGGGTGCAGTTGTAATCGCCGGTGATGAGCACGTTTTCCCAGGCGGCAAGCTGGCCACGGATGAAGCGCAGTTGGCGGTGCTGGTCGAGCGCGCCGAGGCTCAGATGGACGTTGGCGACGACCAGCTCGCCACGGGCGGTCGCAACCGCCGCCGCCAGTACGCCGCGACCGGGGATGCGCGACGGCAGCGGGCGGTTCAGCACTTCGCGCAGCGGCATTTTGCTCAAAATGAGGTTGCCGTGCAGCGAGAGTTTGCCGAGGCGGCGGTTGGTCTGGGCGAGGCTGTATGGCAGGCCGGTGAGGTCGCGCAGTTGTTCGACGTGGTTGCGAAAGCCGTTGCGCAGGCCGCCGAGGTCAATTTCTTGCAGGCAGATGAGGTCAAACTGGCTGATGTAGGCGGCGATGCGGGCGAGGGTCTTGCGTTTGGCCGGGCCGGGCAGGATTTGCCGGTGCCATTGCCAGGTGTAGCTCAGGTAGCTGCGCGCGTTAATCGCCGCCTGGATGTTGTAGCTCAGGATGCGCATGGGGGCTGACCGTCGGCGTCTTGCAGCGCGGGCAGGTCTTCCGCGCCGATGCTGAGGCGAAACCGCGCCGCGTTCGGCCAGTCCTCGTCCATCACCGCCGCCGCTTGTACCAGATAGGCGCGGGCGGTGTCGGCGTCATGCACGCCGCCCGCGATGACAAGGCCGATGTCGCGCGGGGCGGCGGCAAGGGTATTGAGCAACAGCAGTGCCGCTTCCGGCGTCGCCCCTTTTTCGGCGTAACCGCTTGAGGTTTGCAGCATATCCGCCCCGGCACGAATGGCAGCTTCGGCGCTGGCGAGAATGTCGCCATCGGCCAGCACGCCGGTTTCGAGGATGACGCGCAGGCGGGTGTCGTGGTCGTGGCAAAACTGGGCGACGCCTTCGCTGAGCTCCAACGCGCTGCTGGCGTTGTCGTTGATAAAGGCGCGGTAGGGGAAAACGAAGGCGATTTCATCGCCGCCGTCGGCGAGGATTTGCCGCAGCGTCGCGTAAATTGCCTCCTGCGACTGCGCCCCGTCGGGGACATTGACGACGCTGGCGACCTGCACGGCAGCAGGTAGCGCCCGCCGCGCCTGGGCGACAAACGGCGGCGGTACGCACACCGCGGCGCAGTCCGCCGCTTGCAGGCAGAGGGCAGCGATGCTGCTTTCGTCCTCCGTGGCAGAAAGGGCGGCGAGTTCAAGCAGGGCAGGGGGGAAGGGCATGGCGTTCTCCGGTGTGAAAATGGCGACAGCATAAGGGATTTTTGCAAGAACCGCTTTACAAGCCGCTGCGGGCGCGTACAATGCGCGCCCTTTGACGACATCGCCCGCGATCCGAAGCACGAGGCTTCCCCTGATTGTTGCCGATGAAATGAAAATTCCGGCAACCCTCATCTTCGTAACCCTCACGGCGCTGCGGTCGTCATGGTTTGCCATTGCCCCACACACCGGAGCCATCCATGCAAACCTTCACCGACCTGAGTCTCCCCGAAGCCCTGCTCAAGGCCATCGCTGCCAGCGGCTACACCACGCCGACGCCCATCCAGGCACAAGCCATCCCGCTCGCCGTCGCAGGGCGCGACCTGCAACTCTCCGCGCAAACCGGCAGCGGCAAAACCGCCGCCTTCGTCCTGCCGATTCTCACCCGCCTCGTCACCGGCGAAAACAAGGGCAAACGCCCGCGCGCACTCATTCTCACCCCGACACGCGAACTGGCGCTGCAAGTGCATGACCAGGTACGCAAATACGGCAAAGAACTCAAATGGTTGTTCTCCGTGCCGCTGGTCGGCGGCGCGCCCTACGGCGGACAAATCCGCGCCCTGAAAAAAGGCGTGCAAATCATCGTCGCCACCCCCGGCCGCCTGCTCGACCACCTGCGCGACGAGCGCATTGATTGCAGCGCGCTCGATATGCTCGTCCTCGACGAAGCCGACCGGATGCTCGACATGGGCTTTGCCGACGACCTCAATGCCATCATCGAAGCGCTGCCGGAGGCGCGGCAGACCATCATGTCATCCGCCACCTGGGACGGCGCCGTCGGCAAAATCGCCCGCCGCTATACGCGCGAGCCGGAGCGCATCGCCATCAAGGTCGAAAGCGCGCACATCGAAGAAAAAGTCTATTTCTGCGACAACGCCGACCACAAAAACCAAATCCTCGAGCACCTTGTCGCCGACCCGGAAATGGGGCAGGCCATCATCTTCGCCGCCACCAAGCGCGCCAGCGAAGAAATCGCAGACCAACTGCGCGACAACGGCTTCCGCGCCCGCTACCTGCACGGCGACCTGCCGCAAGTCAAACGCAACCGCATCGTTGAAGACCTGCGCAAGGGCAAATGTGACATCCTCGTTGCGACAGACGTCGCCGCGCGCGGCATCGACGTCCCCGCCATCAGCCACGTCATCAACTACGACCTGCCGCGCCAGGTGGAAGACTATGTGCACCGCATTGGCCGCAGTGGCCGCGCCGGGCGCAGCGGTACCGCGATTAACCTGTGCAGCCTCGCCGACCGCAGCCAGCTTTCCGCCATCACCCGCTACCTGGAGCGGAAAATCGAAGAACACCGCATCGCCGGGCTGGAGCCGAAAATCACCAGCAAACCGAAAACCAAGCCGGGGAAAAAATTCCGGGGCGCGCCGGGCAAAAGCTACGGCAAGGCGGACGGCAAGAAATTCGACGGCAAACGCGGCGGCAAAAAACCGTTTGCCGAGCGCAAGGGCGGCGGCAATTACCAGCGCAAAGGCGATCGGGCATAAGCGCGCCGGGCATTGCAATCCTGAAAGAAAAACGCCGCATTTGCGGCGTTTTTTTATGAAAGTGCCCTGCCCTACCCGTCCGTGATTTACATACACTTGAGCGCTCAAGTGTATGTAAATCAGGTACGGGCAGGCTTCAGGGGTTGAGGCTGATGCCTTCCGGGGTGAGGCGGATGCGCTCCGGCGCGGTTTTGAACAGCGCCTTGAGGCCGTGGCTGCCTGCCGTTTGCAGGTGGCCACGGCTTTCGACGTTATGGCAGTAGGCGGTGGCAAGGATGAGCTGCATGCCCAGCATGATGTGGCGCAGGTAGTCGTCCTTGTCCACTTTTATGTTGCCCGTCTGCTGCCGGTATTGGGCGAGGAGGCTGTGGTAGGTTCTGTCCAGGGTGTCATCGTCGCCGTTTGAGCCGCGCCAGGCGTTGTAGCTGCCGAGGGTGTAGGTGGCAAGCGCCCCGGCGAGGGTTTGCACGTTTTCGCCGTCGTCGCGGTAGAACAGGTAATGTTCGCGATAGTTTTGTTGTTGCTGCGCGCGGTCTTCTACCGGGTAGGCGGCGGCGAGCTGTTGCGCCACGCGGTCAATGTCGGCGTCGCTGACGGCAACCGGCGCGGCGTCGTCCGCCGGGCGGGCGGCGTTGTCTTTGCCGCTGTTTTGCAGCAGCGCCGCACTTGCGCGGTAATGCGGCGAGACGGCGGTGAGCAGCGCCGTCGGCGGGACGGTGCAGAGGCTGTTGTCCGCCGGTGGCGCGTCGGGCGCGATGCGGCTGGTGTCAATGGGGATGTTGTGCGCGTCGAGCCAGGCGCGCACTTCTTTGGCGTGCGGCGGGTTGTCGGAGGCGAGGAAGTAGCTGTACTGGAAGGTGTAGCCGACGTGGTCGCGCAGGGTGGGATCGACGCCCAGTTTGAGCAGGCGCGGCACGGCATCGTAATCGCTGATACCGGCGGCCTTGTGCAGCAGGGTGCTGCCGTCGGCGGTGCGGCGGGCGGGGATATCCGCCCCCGCCTTGAGCAGCAGCTCGAAGTTGTCGCGCGTCTCCGGGCCGAGCGCGGCAAAGAGCGGCGTCTCGCCCAGGGTGTTGGGGATTTCGAGGTTCACGCCGCGTTTTATCAGGGCATCCAGCCAGTAGCGGTCGGTGAGGATGGCGGCAAGGTGCAGGTCGGTGTCGCGCATATCGCCCAGCCAGGTGGGGTCGGCACCAAGGTCTAGCAGGGCGTTGAAGGCTTTGCGGTCGCCGCTCATCATGGCGACGCCAAGCGGCGTCATTTCGCGCGTGTTGTGGCTTTGCAGCACGCCGGGGTGTTGCGCAAGGATTTGCCGCGCGCGGGCAAGGTCGCCGTCGTGCGCCGCCTGGTAAACGGCTGCGGCTTCGGCATTGGCAAAGCGTTCGTTATTGCTGGCCGTGGCGGGATTGCGCGCGAAGACTTCCTGCATTTCGGCAGGCATGGCCAGCGGCGTGCCTACGGCTTCGTTATCGGCATGGGCAATCGCGGCGAAGGCGGCGGCGAGCGCGGGCAGGGCAAGGCGTTTCATCGGATTTTCCTTTTGTTTGCGGGAGATTGGCGCATGGTAACGGTTCCGGCATGAATATTGGCTTGCCGTCCGTTCAATTTTTTGCTGACAGCCACGCGCGCCGCGTTGTACATTGGCGCTCCTTTCATAATTACCGGAGATAATCATGCAACAGGA
>ERZ773100.1145-NODE-1145-length-12662-cov-4.784485_pt1 | contig 12662 bp, 10 predicted proteins | sample MGYA00511119_ERZ773100 | MGnify/ENA primary metagenome ERZ773100 (study PRJEB29015, sample SAMEA2738000) | human oral metagenome | biome: human oral; feature: human-associated habitat; material: dental | place: China | collected 2111 ...
TTTCATCGACAAACAAAATTGTCCTCAGTCCCAAATTCCAATTTTGCCGGGCGTGTTCAATCACCCGTTCGACATCTTTCTTGCCACTAGTCACCGCTGACAGCTCAATAAATTCGGCATTGACTTCGCGGGCAATGATCCGCGCCAAGGTGGTCTTGCCTGCCCCTGGCGGCCCCCACAAAATCAAGCTAACCGGCTCGCCGCGCCGAGCAATCTGTCGCAGCAGCTCGCCCTCGCCCAGCAAATGACTCTGCCCAATCACCTCATCCAAGGTTTGCGGCCGCATCTGCTCGGCCAGCGGTATTCGTCCCATGCTTCTATTATACGCGCCAGGCGGAAAAATCTCACGCGGAAGATTCAGGAGTCATACGTGGAAGATTTGAAAATCATGGGCGTAAGATTTGGAAATGTTACGCGCAAGAACAACATCACAACTAATCAATAACCATTGAAGTTTGTTCTGATCGATACGCTCGCACTGCCTTCAGTGCCATGCGCGCAATCGGCCCAGCAGCTAATATTTGCCACCAGAACGCCGCGCAGAAATTAATCGGCCAAGCCGAGGCAAAGCGCAGCGGCAACTCGGCTAGCGGCGTACCAGCTAAGACAAGCCCGATCAAGCTCATCGCCAGCGACATGCCGAACTGTTTGCGCCAGGGCGCGAGCTTTCGGACTGTCTTTCGCTTGGACGAAACGCTTCATGGCTTTGTGCGCCAAACTTGACACTACCAAGCCTTCAACCAGCATAACAATCGCAAAGATAATTGGCTGCAGCAGTATTGCTCGCCCGAGCGACTCCACCGACACGCCAGCGTGCAAAAACGTATTCAGCAAATTCATAAAAATTGACATCGTAAACGCCATGACGACGCCATAAAATACTCCTTCTCGCTTAGTGCGGGGCATATTTCCTCCTTTGGTTAATGATTTTTTGGCAACAAAAAAGTTGCGCTTCTTCGGTGCAACTAGGGTGTTTTTCTTGACAGCATTACACTTTTGCTGGCAACTTCGGCAAACTTCAACCGCAATAAAAGCAACGTATTGACCTCTGAAAATCTTAGCAGGACGACGGAGTTTTGTCAAGATTCGAGCAGCTCATTGATCAAGAGAACTGTCGGCTCAAATATTACAGCGTCTATTGTCTTTCCTTCTTCAATATAATCGGTCAATTTTGGCAACATATGCAAACTTGTCCAATTGATAATCTGGTTTGAAGTTGGTTTTCGCTTCGCAAGTAATCTTTTAAAAGACGGACGCATATCATCAGTAGTCGGACGAGATTTTCCAGTAAGTTGAATTGGTAATAATAAGTAAATAATGTCTTGAAAAATAAAATAACAGCAGCGTCCATGATTACGCTGCCGTTTTCATACTATTTTTGGTGGAGATAGAGGGACTCAAACCCTCGACCTCAGCAATGCGAATGCTGCGCTCTATCAGCTGAGCTATATCCCCATGCTTGTGGCTAAGTTGTTTACAAGGATAACTATTCCCAAAAACCATTTACGCCTAAATTGGTGGACCTTGCAGGGCTTGAACCTGCGACCTCACGAATGTGAATCGTGCGCTCTAGCCAACTGAGCTAAAGGTCCGTGGTGGAGCATACCGGATTCGAACCGGTCACCTCTTCGCTGCCAGCGAAGCGCTCTAGCCAAATGAGCTAATGCCCCAAACAATCTCCCCTCTATCTACAATATCAAAAAACCGCTACAATTTCTAGTAGCGGTTTGTGCTGCTACGCGCCCACCCGGGGCACGGCGTTGGTATGATGTTTGTTTTCGCAACAGGGCGGCCCCATTGCGTACCAGCATAAGCATATTATCGCGCAACATTTAGTAAATTGCAAGCGCTTATTCAATTTGGCTAGCAAACATCTTATAAAATTCACCCCGGCGAGCTACTAATTCGTCAACACTGCCCTGCTCGACAATCTTGCCGTTTTGCATCATATAGACAACATCGGCTTTTTTGATAGTTGTATAACGATGGCTGATAGCGATGATAGTATTGCCATGCTTGCCGAATAGCCGAGCGAAAATCCTTGATTCTGCCAAGGCATCGATAGCGCTAGTTGGTTCGTCTAGAATAACAATTGGCGCCTGGCGATAAAAATTACGCGCCAATGCTAACCGCTGCCATTGTCCGCCCGACAAATCGACGCCGTTAGTACCATCATCGTGCTCAAACCATTGCCCGAGAATTGTATCGCGTTTCTTGGGCAATTTGTCAATGAAAGCGTTGGCTTCAGCCTGCTTGATTGATCTTTGATAATGCTGCTCGTCATAGCTGCGCTGAACGTCTCCGTACACAACGTTCTCATAAGCTGTTGCAAATCGATATTTTATAAAATCCTGTTGCAATACTCCGAGGTAGCTATGCCACGAACTCTTATTAATATCCGTCAGCGACACGTTATCAAGCAAGACCTGGCCGCGCGTCGGCTGATACAACCCCAACAACAATTTAATAAGCGTCGATTTGCCAGCGCCATTTTCGCCGACAATAGCAACCCGTTGGCCAGCGCGAATTTTCATGTTAATATCGCTTAGCACTAGCTTGTCGTTTTTGAGGTAATGAAACGAAGCATTCCGCAGTTCAATCGTCTGCGGCGGTTCCAGCAATTTTCGACCTTCATTCAAGTTTCTCGGCAACCGCATAAACCTTTGGAAATCAACCATCGCTGCAATATCCTGATCAATGCTATTGAACTGTATAATTAAACCGCTCATACCACCAAGCGCTCTCGACATCATTTGCTCGACCAAAACAAACTGGCCGATTGGCTGAACACGATGGATAATTTGCAGAACAATCGACAACAGCCCAACTAGCTGAGCTATTGCTTCGACAACGTCGGCCGCCAATCGTTTGATAACATAAGCGCGCTCAAATTGAATACGCTCGAGCTGATCTTTGTCGCGCCACTTTGCTCGCATATCTAACATATAGCGCGCTGCATTACAAATACGCAGTTCCGCCAAATTTTGCGGCTGCATCACATTCCAAGAAATTGAATCGCTGCGGCGCCGAGCTTCGGTATATTTACGCCAATGCTCTGTCTGTAAACGCGACAACTTTAGCTGAACTATTGCGCTAGGAATAATCGCTAAAAACAATATCAAGCCAATCCACCAGCTAACAGAAAATAGCGAGACTAAGGCTACTATTACACTAACAATTGACGCAATTATCCTAGCCATAGCGTCGAAGAAGCGCGAGAAAAACGAAACAAAACTTTGCGCCTTATCAAACATGTCGGCAGTATCCTTGTCGTCATAACGCCAAAAATCAATACTAACAAAATGCTCATACAGCTGGTCGCTAATAGCCGAGTTGATTTTATACGAAGTGAATTGATCTATGTAATTTTGCAAACTATTCCACGCCATCATAAGAATTCCCAATAGCACAGTCGCTGCAACACACCAAATTGCCCTTGCGCCTGCTTGCTCGTCACCAGCGAAGCCAGCCGCCAAATAAGTTGTCGCTTGCGCGGCCACAAACGCAGTAACTAACGGAATAGCCGAACCGATAATCGTACCGATTATTTTGGTAATCGCCGCCAGCGGAGAAGCTTTGTAAGTCGTTATCGCCACCATGCCAAAAGCTTTTAAAGTTTCATTGAAAGATAACTTCTTTGGTTCTGTCATGATTAATCGCAATCAGATTTTATCAGGGTAATAATAGCAGCATCCAGCTCGCTTTCACTATGCCAGGTTTGCGTCCGCCTAGCGAGATCTGGTAAATACGATTTGCCGGCAGCGCTCTGATGCTGCGCCAATAGAATTGATTTATCGCGAGCCATAGCGACGCCGATTTCTATCAACATACCTTCGCTGCGGCGCGGCGAAGTTTGAATCGCTAGTATTTTGTCGCACTCATTCATTTGATTAATTGCTCGCCGCAAAAACTGACGCGGGCTGCCGTAACTTTCGGTTGCGCCATCAAACAAATTACAATAAACCTCATGCCCGCAGCTCTCGAGCAAATCAACCACCCGGCGCATACGCGCTTCAACTTTCAGTTTGTCCTCGCCAGTAAAAGCATACGAACAGAATATTTTATGCTTTTTCATAATCCTATTTTATCATCTAGCTGGCAAAAGCTTCGTAAAAGAAGTTATAATCCTCTGGCGCAACGCGTTGTCGAGTGGAACTATCGCTGCGTGATTACGCCCGCCGAGAGTCATATGTTCAATAATTAACGATAAACCGCGCACAATCTTAATGCAGGCGATTTCTCGCTGAGTAGTCGGCTCCTCGCCCAGCCGATCAACGACCAAACGCCGAATATTGCACATACGTTTGGCAGTTTCGGGGCGTTCCATTTCGCGGTTATACGTAAAATTCACCACATCGTACCAGCGCGGCCAATCATCGCGGAAACTCTCGAAGTCAACTAACCAATATCTATCACCGTCATACAATAGATTTTTTTCGGTAAAATCCGCATGCATCGGTCGAGCTTCGCACAAGCTATGATTATTACGCAAGAAATCCAAACTAGCCCGAAATATTTCCGGAGGTATCACTTCTAAATTAAACTCGGAAATAATTCGTTCTAGCTTCTGCCAAATATATTCTCCGTCTTTATTTTGTTGCGACCAGCGCGAGCAACGGCGTTTCTGATTGCGAAAATAGTAGTCCATTTGCACGAAACTTTGTATAAAAAAGTCATCAGGCACGTCGGCTAGCTCTGGCGTCCATCCATCAATAAATTGCGTTAAGATTTTCATATCGTCATAATGCAGCAATTTTGGCACAGAAAACGGTATATCGTTAAAATTACGAGTCAATTTATCAAAAGTTCGCAAACCATTCGCTTCGCGCAATATTTCATCTTTGCCAGTCACCCCGGGCTGCGACCGCTTGCAAAACACGCGCTCACCAAGCCAATCTACTTCGCTGACCACAAACCTATGATTCTGGCGAATGACTCTGATAGTTTTTAGGTTGGCGGTATCATTCTTCATCTTATTCTCCTATATGAATTAGGGGCTCAACGCCATCTTCATACACCACATCATTAATCGCGACTTCGTAAATATGTTTGTCATCGCGAAACGCAAAAAATCGGACGGTTTTATGTTGCTGCCAAGCCTGCATTATTTCCGCCCGCACGCCATCAGCGATGTCGCCAAACACCCACAGCTCATCAGCGCGCGCCACCAGCGTATTATTGGCGCGTCGCACCGTGTCACGCTCTACCGCGTCGAGCAAAAAATAATCAAAACTGGTAAATGGATTAATTGGCACAACGCCCTGGTCAAGCACAAATTTCGTTACCAAAAATCTCATGTAAAAATACTTTTTCGACATCGCCGTGAATACAACCATGTCGGCGGGTTTGATGGTGAGGGCGCGATGTGGTTGCCGTATCATGGTTATGCCTCCGTTACTGTATGAGCTCTAATAATGTTTGCTCGTCAATAATTTTCGTGCCGTATTGTTCGGCTTTTTTCAGCTTGCTGGCGCCGACTTTACCGCCCGCTACCAGATATGTTGTATCTTTTGCAACAGCGGTTTGGAAGGTGCCGCCAAGATTACGGATTTTTTCAACAGCAGCATCGCGACCCATAGACTGCAGAGTGCCAGTGATGACGAAACTTTGACCAGCGAGGCGGTCGGATTTTTGGCTAAACTGCGGCGTCACGCCCAAGTCAGCAAATTTCTCGAGCAGTGTCACATTGTCTTCATCAGCAAACCACGCCACTATTGATTCAGCAACAATTTCGCCCACGCCATCCACTTCGCGCAACTCGTCAATGGTCGCGCGAGACATAGCCTCAAGACTCTCAAAGTGGTTTGCGAGGTCAATCGCCGTCTGTGCGCCAATATGCCGAATGCCGAGGCCGAACAAAAATCGCTCCAAGGCTGGATGTTTCTTGGCAGCAATGGCATCGATAAGCTTTTGCGCGGAAATCTCAGCAAAACGCTCTAACTGCAGCAAATCATCTTTCGTCAACCGGTAAATGTCTGCCAAATCATTGACCAACTTAGCCTCGACCAGCGCCTCGACATTTTTCTCGCCCAGCGTATCAATATCCAGCGCGCCTTTGGAGGCAAAGTGCGCCAGAGACCGCTTCAAAATCAGCGGGCCACTCAAACCTTTAACCCGGTAGACCGCCTCGCCTGCTGGCCGTACAAATTCTAACTCTGGATATTGGCGCGCCAGCTCTGCTGGATAGTCAATTGGCTTGGAGTCTGCTGGCCGCAATTCTTTCAAAACACTCTCAACCTGCGGAATGATATCGCCCGCCTTGAAAATCACCACCGTGTCGCCGCGGCGCACATCCAGCCGGGCAATTTCGTCGGCGTTATGCAGGCTAGCATGCTGCACCGTCGTACCTGCCACCACCACCGGGTCAAAAACCGCTACTGGCGTAGCCGCGCCTGTCCTGCCAATGGAAATGACGATGTCACGGACGATGGTCGTGGCTTCTTCGGCGGCGTATTTATAGGCAACCGCGCCGCGCGGATTTTTCCCGACTAACCCGAGACTTTCATACAACGCTCGATCATTAATCTTAATCACCAAACCATCAGTATTAAACGGCAAATCATGGCGCTTATCGTCCCATTCATTAACAAAGTTCATCACATCCGCTAAAGTAGTAAAAATGCTCGCCTGCTGATTACGAGTAATTCCTAGAGCAGTCAGCGCCTCGTAAGCAAAGCTATTGGTCGGCACTTCAGCGTCGTTATCACGCAGCACATCATAGCCGCGAAAATGCAGAGGCCGCGCCGCCACCAAGGATGGATCGAGCTGGCGGATTGTCCCTGCCGCCAAATTGCGCGGATTAGCAAATTCTGGCTGCCCCGAAGCTTTTTGCTTCTCGTTTAGCGCCGCGAAGTCGCGCTTCAGCATCACAATCTCGCCGCGAATTTCTGTCCGACCGCGCAAAAATTGTTCAAAGCCTGGCGTCTCATGCAGCCGCAACGGTACATTTTTTATAGTCCGCACATTGTTCGTCACATCCTCACCGATAAAACTATCGCCGCGCGTCACCGCCTGCGAAAGCACTCCATCAATATAAATCAGCGAACATGCCAAGCCATCCATCTTGATATCGGTAAAAAATTCATGCTTATACCCCGGCATCAGCTTATCAGTGCGCTCAATCCACGCTTCGATTTCGTTCTTATCAAACACGTCATTCAGGCTAACCATCCGCCGCTCGTGACGAACTTTTTGAAAACCTTCAAGCAGCTTGTTACCCACCCGCTGCGTCGGACTGTCTGGCGTAATCCACTCTGGGTGCGCTGCTTCGATACTCTTTAGTTCTACCATTAAGCTGTCGTACACCGCATCGCTGACGCTTGGCTGGTCAAGCGCGTAATATTCGTAGCTGTATTGATTGAGCAGTTTTTTAATTTCTTCAAGCCGGCTTCGCGTCATCTGCTACCACCTTTCTATACAGCAGATAAATATACGCTGCTAACCAGACAAACAACAGCGCCATCATAAACGCGCCAGCAAATGGCACGATTGGTACCGACTCGAGCCACTTCAGCTTTGACGATAATCCGCGTTCTAGTAATACCAACGACACCATCACAACGCACCATATCACCGAGCTATAGACAAACGCCCAAACTATCCTGAGCATAATCCTTAGTCGCCGGCCAACCACCAAGTCGCTAGCAGCCTGGATTGCCCGCAGCGGATACATACCAGGCAAAGCCACCACGACTAGTGCAATAATCGTACTGGTCACCCAATAGAGTACAAGTGTTAATACACTTGCCGCCAGCAGACCAAATAACATCATACCGAAACCTTCTGTTAATATATGCACCGATACCAACGCCGAATACGCCAGCGCCATAATACCAACTGGCGATAGCTGAATTAGCAATATCAACAATACCACCGACGTCGATATCAACGGTGCGGTTGCGTTGTACAAGCCGTCGCGTAATTTTGGCTTAAGCCCAAGTAGAATTTCGCGCAGCAACCACACCGCTGTTAGCCAAGTCATCAACACAAGCAGCGCCAGCATAACTCCCTGTTCAGCCCGCAGCGACGTTGTGTCAATCGCCAGCGACGAAAATGTCAGCATACCAGCATTTAGCAACTGTCCCACGCCGCCATCGAAAATCTTGCCCAGCGACTCGGACACTAGTTTGCCAATTGAATCATAAGTTGACTGGCTAGTAATAATTCCTAGAAAAATTATTATCAGCGCATACAAGATTATCATAGACAAGAACAGACCTTTATTCTTCCACAACACGCGATTGACATAGTGAGTAAAAGCAATATATCCTGGCAAACGCAAACTGCGGCGATAATCTCGCCGCCGCGTTCGTCGAAAGCTGCGATGCGGCCGCCGCTGCAGGAAACGCACATTGCGATAGCGCGCCAAATACCACTTCTCGGTAAGCCAATCAAGAAATGCACTACCGTAATGCTTCGGAGTATTATGTTTCTTTTGCTGTTTCATAAAAAATAAGCTATGGTGCGCAAGGCGGGAATCGAACCCGCACGACTTTTGGTCAAGAGATTTTAAGTCTCTCGCGTCTACCAATTCCGCCACTCGCGCTTGTAATTTTATGGAGGCACGTACGAGAGTCGAACTCGTCTAAAAGGTTTTGCAGACCTCTGCGTAACCGCTCCGCCAACGCGCCGTCTGCTTTATTATACCAAACTACAGTTACTCTTTGAACATTAACTATGAAAAAATCGCTGGCAGAGCAACGATTTCATGATGTATATTTGGTGCACTGAAGAAGACTTGAACTTCCACGGCCGCAATGGCCACTAGCCCCTCAAGCTAGCGCGTCTACCAATTCCGCCACCAGTGCATAGTGCTTTAATTGGCGTGATTATAATTATACTAACCTCACGGCGTTTTGTAAACAGAAGCCTTACCCGTAGACCACGTCGTTACGTCAGCGTAGCGATCGTTCATAGTATTTAGAGAACCGCGTGGCTCAACAATCGACGCGCCATTGTTCAAAACGTAGCTGCCGACAGATTGATACAAACCAATTGCTGGCGCATCGTTCAGCCATTGATTAACAAACTGAATATACTTAGCTGCCCGCAGAGCTGAATTAGTGCGCGAACGCCCGCCAACCAAGTCGTTGTCAACTGTTCGATTAGAATAATTAGCAAAATTGTAACCAGAAGCGCTAGCTTGCGACGAATGCCAGTAGGCAAAAACGTCTGGGTCAGCGCCAAGCTCCAATTCATACAACAAAGCATCGTAGTCGCGCGGCTGCAATACGCTTTGTACGAAGCTAGTAGTTGTCGAGCTGGTATCAATTTCGCGCAGCTGGACATCAACACCAAGCCTCGACCACTGCTGTTTAAGTGTATCGACTATTTTCTTGTATTCATCGCGCCCAGACGAAGTTGTCACAGCAACCGCCAACGGCCGGCCATCCTTGCCTTTCCATTGGCCTTGGTTATAAGTCCAGCCCGCTTCTTTGAGCAGCGCTTTGGCCTTATCTAAATTATAATCTGGCGCCGCCGGCAGTTTTTGCGCAATTTGACTTTGCAAAATCGGCGTGTCTAGCCGTGCCACATTATCGCCGACAGTTGCGCGAATTGATGAAGTATCGGTGGCGTAGCGTAAAGCCCGGCGGACTCTAGCATCTTGAAGTGTTTGACTGCGATTATTCATCAAAAGATAGACGCCTTTGTTGAGAAGCCAATGTTTAGTCGAGTACTGTTTAGATTTAATGTTATCAGCAGCCGACAAAGACAAACCCGAAGCCGCCGAAACCTCGCCACTATTTACAGCTTTAACTAACAGCGACTCATTGCCGTAAGCTCGCAGCTCCAGGCGCGACAAAGTCGAAACTGCTCCGTAATATTTAGTATTCGGTTCCATCCGCACCACGTCAGTGGAGCTAGTTGACTCGCTAGTTTGAACTCGTTTAACTGCAAATGGTCCGCTGCCAATCGGATTGCTGCTAAAATCAGCTTCGCGCATTGACGACGGACTAACAGTTTGCAAAATATGCTTAGGTATTACCGGAAAAGTCAAGGCGTGCGAAAACCCGGCATACACCGCTGGTAGCATAAACTCTACTGTTGAATCGTCAATTGCCCGCGCCGAAATGTCTAGCCAATTAACTCGCAAAGGCGAACGCACTTGCGGGTTTTTGATCAGATTAATTGTATATACAACGTCTTCGGCAGTCAACTTTTTACCATCGTGCCAGGCGGCATTGCGCAGCTTGATTGTATAAACTTTGTCATCTTTTACCGTCATTGATTCGGCCAAGTCAGTATGCAACGCTCCGGTAACATCGTAACGATACAGAGACGAAAATAACAGCCGTGATACCGCCTGTTCAGGTTCGCTAGCCGCTAGCAAAGGATTAAGCGTGCTAATATTGCCAATCACTCCCTCGACATACACGCCGCCAGATTTAGCGCCATCCTTCTTGCTGCCTTGCGAATTCCAGGAATACTGAATACCCAAGCCAGCTATCAGCAAGGCTATGGCAGCCAGCCAAATCATAATCTCGGTCATCACTAAGCGGACATTTTCAATACGCCGCAGAATAAAGCGGCTAGCATGGCGCTGCGTGGCGCCTTCGGCATGCTTGACTCTCAGCGCTAATCGCTTATAGCCTAGCTTCAGTTTACCTTTACCTGCCTTGCTCATCCGTGTCCACCCTTGGCTATTTTATAAATTCGGCAAAACTAATAGCGCTACAATCGACATCACGAAAGCTACAGCCAAGAAAATCGTCACTTCAAACAGGTTTTTATCGAGACCGCGCCGCGTCGTATACAATTCGCCAGAACCGCCAAATCCAGCACCCAGGCTAGCCCCGCGCTGCTGCAGCAGAACCGAAATTATCATCAGCACCGCCGATACTACCATAACAATTTGCAAAGTTAGTGTTACGTCCATTTTATGATTTCTCCTCTCGTTCGTCGTGATAACTAAGCTCCAGAACACTACTTACTACATAGTTTACCAAACTTAATATCAAGCCTGCAAAAATCGAATTCAAAAACGTCATTTGCAAGCCTGGCGCCAGCATCAATGATAGCCAAACCAAAAAACCGTTAACAACTATCGTGAAAAAGCCAAGCGTTACCAAAATCATCGGCAACGACAAAATCATCACAATCGGCTTAAGTGTCGCATTGATAATTGAAAAAATCAGCCCGGCGCCGAAAAAGGCCACCAAACTAGAATCGATTTGAGCATTGCTATAACCCGTACCAAAAATCCGCACCGCTACCCAAATCCCCAGCGAGTTCAGTATCCACCGGAGAATAAAAGCTATAAATTGTTTACTCATACTGCTACAGTATACCGCATCAGCCGTATTTTTCATAGTTGCGGCATATCGCCACCCTGGTAGCAAAAAGCCTCATAGACGCGAGTTCCTAGCGCTTGCCCGATAGCATCGCAAATTTCCGTTTGGCTAGCTCGCCTAACTGCCCGCATACTGCCAAAGCGCCGCAGTAATTTGCGCCGCGTTGCCGGACCGACACCAGGAATGTCGTCAAGCTCGCTTTTGGTGGCGCCTTTGCGCTTGAGCGTTGTATGATAACTGACGGCAAAACGGTGCGCCTCGTCACGAATGCGCTGGAATAACTTTACAACATCATCATACTCGCTCACAGCATCACTACCACGTAAATTCCGCGAGTGCGAGCCAGCATTCTGCTGCCCAGCATGCAAATTAATTAAGTAAAAATCAACAGAATCCAGTACGCTAATACCGAGGCGCGGCTCTTTCATCAACTGGCCGAGCAGTGCGTCATCGTCGTTAATATGCGAACGATTCTTGGCGACAACGATTTCTTCTTCGCGCTTCGCTATGCCAATTACTGGCACCGTAACGTCTAGCCTGTCTAATTCGTCGAGTACCGCACCAAGCTGCCCTTTACCGCCATCAATCAACAACAAATCCGGCATCCCCCAATCTTTACGATTTTTCTCGCTAAAGCGCCGCCTGATAGTCTCGCGCATATTAGCAGTGTCGTCGTTACGCTGCACGTGCATCTTGAACTTACGATAATGTGTCCGGTCGCTCGCGCCATTGGTGAAGACTACCATGCTGGCTACAACGTTGGTGCCGCTCATATGTGAGATATCATAGCCCTCAATCCTCGCTGGCGGCGCTGGCAAACTCAATAGCTCGGCTAACTGCGATAGTGCCCGATCTTTCGAAATATTAATGAACTCGCGATCGCCGAACATAATTCGCCGCTGCAGCTCGCGCAAATATGTCAACTTATTGCGAAGCTGAGCGGCTGTCTCGAATTCTTGGTTGCGCGCTGCTCGCTTCATGTCGCGTTCAATTTCTTGCGCGATTTTGACGCGCCCGCCCTCGATATATTTGATTAGCTTGCGCAAAGATTTCTTGTACTCGTGGCTAGTCATGTCAAGACTGGGCGCCAAACCGATTTGCTCTTCTAAATTAGCGTGTTCGCGCTTGGGCGGCTTGATATAATAAGGAAAAATTTTGCGCAAATAACGCAGCGCCTTCTTGACTGGCAAACCACTATAAAAAGGACCAATGTAGGTCGCACCGTCATCAGCAGGGCTGCGCGTAAAAGTCACCGTCGGCCATTCGCTTTTCATATCAATTCGTACGAAAGTTTGTGATTTATCATCGCGCAGCAGAATATTGTAGCGCGGCATATAACGCTTGATCATCTCGCTTTCTAGGAATAGCGCG
>ERZ773100.1149-NODE-1149-length-12620-cov-11.137764_pt1 | contig 12620 bp, 10 predicted proteins | sample MGYA00511119_ERZ773100 | MGnify/ENA primary metagenome ERZ773100 (study PRJEB29015, sample SAMEA2738000) | human oral metagenome | biome: human oral; feature: human-associated habitat; material: dental | place: China | collected 2111 ...
GGCATTTTCCATCGGCGAACTCAAAGTCATGCCCAAAGGACGCGGTTTGCAGCTGATGTCGCTGACCGACGGTGCATCACTGGAACACGTCCTCGTAACCACGGCTGCGGAATTCATCGTTGAAACTGTCGGCAAGCGTGGTGCGGCGCATCAGGAAAAATTGCGCATTTGCGACATCGAGGGCAAACGTGGCAAAAAAGGGAAGGTCTTGGACATCTCAGGTCGTCTGAAAACCTTGTCCGCAGCTTCCGAATAAGCAACAGAGGAAACGATAACACATTGAAAACCTAGAAAACACGGTCGTTTTATGTTATGCTGACAAAATTAAAAAAATATTTACGACCGTCTGCGGAAATATTGCAGAACGATTTCAAAAACAGGTACTAATAATGATAAAAATAAACAAAAAGGGTTGCGGATATGAGTAAGTCCGGCTTTCAGGAACTGGGAAACCTGAGCGAGCGGATACCCGGTTTAATCAATATTGCCCGCATTGCCATCGTGCTGCCGCTGTTGGTCATGCATGCTTTCGGCGTTTACAGCAATGGCACCCATATCGGCATGTCATTCCCCCCCGTCGAATTTTACAGCTGGGCAGCGCTGTATTCTTTCCTCATCTTGTTATCCGTCGCCCGTCCGGACTGGCAATGGCAGACTTTGGATTTGCCCAATGCCAGCGCAGTCGTCGATATTTCGATGATGATGATACTGGTGTATATCGCCGGCGGAGTCGATTCGGGCTTCGGCATCCTTGTCCTTCCTTTCGTCGCGACGTCCTGCCTCCTCAGCTACGGGCATTATCCCATGCTGTACGCAGGCTACGCGTCCATGCTGTTCTTCTTCAATCTGCTGCTCGACGGCAGCATCCGCCTGCATCCGTTTGATTGGGATACGCAGCCCCTGATTACTACGGTCCTGCTCAGTGGCGCGTGTTACCTCGTCGCCATGCTGACTTCGTTCGCCGCCCGCTATTTGGAGCAAGCGACCGAATCTGCCAGCCGCCATCAGCTTGCCTACCGCCGCATCAGCGGGTTGAACCGCCTCGTCCTCAACCGCGTGCAGGAAGCCGTTATCGTCATCGACAGTACCCAGCGCGTCTGGCTTTTCAACAAACAGGCAAAAACCTATTTCCCCGGTTTGGTGGTTGACCAGCAGGAAATCGTATTCGGCGAATTGGTTACACGCTGGCAATATCATCCCGACAAACCGTTTGAAACCGATATCCACATCTTCCAACACGCCATGCACGTCCGTGCTGTGCCGCTGATTCAGGAACAGACGGAACTGCTCATGCTGTATGTCCGTTCGCTGCGCGAAGTCGCAGCGGAAGCCATGTCCACCAAGCTCACTTCGCTCGGACAGCTTACCGCGACCCTCGCCCACGAAATCCGTAATCCGATGTCCGCCATCCGTCATGCCAGCGATTTGCTGCAAGAAAGTGATGACGATGCCGAACCCGATCCCGTTAAAGCCAAGCTTTGCGGCATCATCGACAGCAACATCCAGCGCATCGACAAAATGTTGGAAGACATCTCCCTGCTCAACAAACGCGACAATATCAGCCGCGAGCCGATCAATCTGATGAAATTCTGGCTCGACTTCAAACAAGAGTTCACGCTCAACAATTCCGAAGCCATCGGCTGCCTGCGCATGAACATGGACGGCAACAACCTTACCGTCCTCGCTGATGTGATGCACATCCAACAAATCATGTGGAACCTCTGCAATAACGCATGGCGGCACAGCCGTCAGGACGAGAACGCGATTACCGTCCTGATCCGCCCCAGCGGCAGGATGCACATTTCCATCGTCGTTGCCGATAACGGCAAAGGCATTTCGCCCGAAGTCCGCAACCATCTCTTCGAGCCGTTCTACACCACTGAAAAACAAGGTACGGGATTGGGATTGTACGTTGCCCGCGAACTGGCGCACGCCAATATGGGCCAACTCCATTACCACCCCGAAATGAACGGATTCGAACTGATTTTACCGAGAGAACACAATGAGTAAGCTGCAAGACCCAGTATTGGTCGTCGACGACGAGGCCGACATCCGTGACTTGATGGAAATGACGCTGATGAAGATGGGGTTGCGCGTGCAGACCGCCGTCGGCGTAGAAGATGCCAAAGACAAGCTCGACAACAACGACTATTCCCTTGTCTTGACCGATATGCGGATGCCCGACGGCTCCGGCCTCGAAGTCGTCCAATACATAGACGAACTCATGCTCGACACCCCTGTCGCCGTCATTACCGCTTTCGGTAATGCCGACCAGGCGGTCGAAGCCCTTAATGCGGGCGCGTTCGACTACCTGCAAAAGCCGATTACCCTTTCCCAACTTCGCTCGTTGGTTAAATCTGCCGTTTCTGTTTCCAACAGCACGGACGAAATTGCCCAGCCGCCAACCGAAAAACCGTCCGCGCCTGTCGCTGCCGCATTCAACAAGCCCAAAACCCCGCCCAAACCGCCCAAACGCGACTTGAGCGGTTCTGTCTCCGTACCCGAAAGCCTGCGTTCCATGAAAGAACGCTTTGCCACCGGCGAAATCGCCATGCGTGCGAACGAAGACGTGCCCGAATTGGGCGGCGAAGAAGATATGCCGAGGCTGCTCGGCAGTTCGCCCCAAATGGTCGAAGTCCGCCACCTGATCCGCCGCCTCGCCCGCAGCGGCGTGCCCGTTTATATTTCCGGCGAATCGGGTACCGGTAAAGAACAGGCGGCGCGTACCATCCACGAATTGTCCGATCGCGCCGACAAGCCCTTTATCGCCGTCAACTGCGGCGCAATTCCTGAAAATCTGATGGAAAGCGAATTCTTCGGCTACAAAAAAGGCAGCTTTACCGGCGCCGACCAAGACCGTCTCGGCTTTTTCCAACACGCCGACGGCGGTACGCTGTTCCTCGACGAAGTTGCCGACTTGCCGCTAGCCATGCAAGTCAAACTCCTGCGCGCCATCCAAGAAAAAGCTGTGCGCCGCATCGGTGATGCCCGCGAAACTTTCGTCGATGTCCGCATCATCTGCGCCACCCACAAAAACCTCGAAGCCCTTGTTGACAGCGGTGCATTCCGTCAAGACTTATATTACCGCCTCAACGTCGTTACCCTGCATATGCCGCCCCTGCGCGAAATGCGCGAAGACTTGGGCGCGCTGATTCTGTACCTGCTCTATAAACACCGCCACGGTACGCAAACCTACAAACTCAGTCCCAAAGCACAAGAAGCCCTGCTGCATTACAGCTATCCCGGTAACTTCCGCGAACTCGAAAACATCCTCGAACGCGCCGTCGCCCTGACTGTCGGACAAGTTATCCAGTTGGATGATTTACAAATCCAAAACACGACGACGCCCAAAAACGACCATCCAAACCTCAGCCTTGACGACATCGCTGATTCCGAAACACGAAAAGGCGAAACTTTGGATCACCAGCCGCTTCCGCCGTTTGACCCGCGCACCATGCAGATTCAAGATTACCTTGACCAAATTGAGCGCGGCATTATCGAACAAGCGTTGCAGCAAACCCGTTACAACCGCACTCAGGCAGCCAAGCTTTTAGGCATCAGCTTCCGCTCCATGCGCTACCGTATGGAACGTTTGGACATCAATTAAGCTTGCACTTTATATTGTCTGCACGGTTAGGAAGCAAGCCCCGAATATGTGCTTCAAATCTCAAACCGCGTATCTGCCATTCAGTCGGATACGCGGTTTTTGGTGTTTATAGTGGATTAAAATTGCAATGATACGGCGCTGCCAACGCCCTTATGTATAGTGGATTAACTTTAAACCAGTACGGCGTTGCCTCGCCTTGCCGTACTATCTGTACTGTCTGCGGCTTCGTCGCCTTGTCCTGATTTAAATTTAATCCACTATACTACCCGTACACAGCGGGCGTTGCCGCCTTGTCTCATTTTTATTTTAATCCACTATATTATGCGCAGAGGTCGTCTGAAAATTTTCAGACGACCTCTTTGTTCAGGGCGTTTTGTGGATAAATGCCGGTAAATAAAATGATGGCGACAATCACACTTGTAATATTGTGTTGTAAAGCCGTCAGTCCGACGCTTTGCCTACCGCCGTCCATATCTGAGCAAACTATCAAAAAAACGCCGAAATCTTTATAATTCGGCACATATCCTATTTTTCAGACGACCTATCTCTGATAGCGCATCCTTTTGTGGATTAACTGTGGATAAGTTTGTCCTGACCCCTTTCCAGGAATACCTTATGATCCGTTTCGAACAAGTTTCCAAAACCTATCCCGGCGGTTTTGAAGCCCTGAAAAACGTCAGCTTCCAAATCAAAAAAGGCGAAATGATATTTATCGCCGGCCATTCCGGCTCCGGCAAGTCCACCATCCTCAAGCTGATTTCCGGTATTACCAAACCCAGCAAAGGCAAAGTGTGGTTCAACAACCAAGACTTGGGCGAATTGAGCGACAACCAAATCGGCTTCATGCGCCAGCATATCGGCATCGTGTTCCAAGACCATAAAATCCTCTATGACCGCAACGTCCTGCAAAACGTCATCCTGCCGCTGCGGATTATCGGTTATCAGCCGCGCAAAGCCGAAGAACGCGCCCGCATCGCCATTGAAAAAGTCGGCTTGAAAGGCCGCGAATTGGACGATCCCGTAACCCTCTCAGGCGGCGAACAGCAACGCTTGTGTATCGCCCGCGCCGTCGTCCACCAGCCCAGCCTCCTGATTGCCGACGAACCCTCCGCCAACCTCGACCGCGCCTACGCGCTCGACATCATGGAATTGTTCAAAACCTTCCACGAAGCAGGAACCACCGTCATCGTCGCCGCCCATGACGAAACCCTCATGGCAGACTACGGTCACCGCATCCTGCGCCTCTCGAAAGGACGACTCGCATGAGCATCATCCACTACGTCTCGCTGCACGTCGAATCCGCGCGTACTGCGCTAAAACAACTCCTGCGCCAACCCGTCGGCACGCTGCTCACCCTCCTGATGCTTGCCGTCGCCATGACCCTGCCGCTTTTCATGTATTTGGGTATCCAAAGCGGGCAAAGCGTTTTAGGCAAACTCAACGAGTCGCCGCAAATCACGCTCTATATGGAAACTGACGCGTCCAAAGCCGACAGTGATACTGTCCGCAACCTGTTGGAACGCGATGCCCGCCTCAACAAAATCCGTTTCATCAGCAAGCAGGAAGGCTTGGAAGAGCTGCAATCCAACCTCGATCAAAACCTCGTTTCCATGCTCGACGGCAACCCCTTGCCCGACGCATTTATCGTCACGCCCGATCCCGCTACACCGCCCGCACAAATGCAGGCGATTTATCAGGATATGGTCAAACTGCCCATGGTCGAATCCGCCACCATGGACACCGAATGGGTGCAAACGCTGTATCAAATCAACGAGTTCATCCGCAAAATTTTATGGTTTCTTTCACTGACGCTGGGTATGGCGTTCGTCCTTGTCGCGCATAACACCATCCGTCTGCAAATCCTCAGCCGCAAAGAAGAAATCGAAATCACCAAGCTGCTCGGTGCGCCCGCATCGTTCATCCGCCGCCCCTTCCTCTATCAAGCCATGTGGCAGAGTATCTTCTCCGCCGCCGTCAGCTTGGGGCTGTGCGGCTGGCTGCTCTCCGCCGTGCGCCCGTTGGTAGATGCCATCTTCAAACCCTACGGGCTTAATATCGGCTGGCGTTTCTTCTATTTCAGCGAAGTTTCGCTGGTGTTTGGCTTCGTCATCGCCCTAGGCGTCTTCGGCGCATGGCTTGCCACCACACAGCATCTGCTGGGCTTTAGAGCCAAGAAATAAAATCATTTGATTGAAGCAAGGGCAAAAGGTCGTCTGAAACTTAAAACAAGGTTTCAGACGACCTTTGATTGGCTGCCGTTTATCGTGTAAGGAAATAATATGCCGGACAATCTACTGCCACTCGACTATGACCTAGGTTTGAGAAAATCTTTAAGAAGGGTGGCGATCATACTGTTCATCTTATCCTTGTGTTTGCCTGCTGTAGGCGGAGCGATAGGTTTGGTAATTTGGATGACAGGTTTGACTGTTTTTTGGTATCCGGCGAGCTGGCCTACATTTGCCAATGTGATTTTTTTTGTTTTATATATCAGATTGAAGGATGATAAAGAAACCTTATATTTGTTCCCCTGTTTAATGTTAATCTTGATGATACCGGGGTCGATATTTGTGTTACCCGGTGTATTTGGTTGGGGATATGTGGTTTGGGTGATGTCGGGTATGCTTTTATGTGCAGATTGGCTGTGTAGCCTTATGCCGCACAAACAGCGCCTGATTGTCAGGTTGGCAATCATGGTTTGTCTGATATGGGCTGTCGGCTTAATAGGGCTTGGGCAGTATCAGCAAAACTCAAACGATCAGGATATCTTTGAAGATCTCTATTTCAGTGTGTTTTACAATCCGTTAGGTGTGATGAGATAAGTTTCGTATCAACAGTGAAAAGACAAAAAACGGTTGCAACCATGTTTAAAGGCTTTTTAAGATTGGACGGTTTACGATGGGGTTTTGATTAACGCTGATGAGTAGAATTTTGGTTTAAACTATTTGAAATCATAAGGTTGTTGGAATTGATTTTACCGTTTTGAATTTGAATGGTTAATGAATTGCTCAAATTGGGCGACAAATAGCTTGACAGCGTTTCCAAGTGTCTGTATAGTTCTACTTTCTGACGCGGGATGGAGCAGCATGGTAGCTCGTCGGGCTCATAACCCGAAGGTCGTAGGTTCGAATCCTGCTCCCGCAACCAAATTTTCAAACCCTCGGTTCTACCGAGGGTTTTTTCTTGGCTTGATTGCCGGGGTAAGTGAATCCCTATACCTTAAGAAGGTCGTCTGAAAACTTGATGTTCGGGTTTTCAGACGACTTTTGTTTTCAATCATTTTCGTGGACAGAGTCCACGCTACGGCACCTGTGTTGTCAACAAACTTTGTAGCGTGGGCTTTGCCCACGAATCGCTAAATATTTCAGACGACCTTTCCTACACCTTCCCGCATCGGCAATATCTGGCTTCACTTCTGTCCGCTTTGTTCCACCTGCCGTTTGAAGCGTGTGCCTGCGGCGTGGTAGAAGGGGCGGGGGGAGAATTGGCGGGAGACTTGTGAGGCGAAGATGCAGGCGATGAGCAGCCAGAAGAGGAGGTTTTGCCCACCGGTCATTTCCATCACGACGACGGCGGAGGTGAGCGGCGATTGGGTGGCACCGGCGAGGAAGGCTGCCATGCAGATGAGGACGAGGACGTGGGTGCCTTGGGCGAGTCCGATGAGGATGGCGATGTGTTCGCCCAAGACTGCGCCTATGGTGAGGGAAGGGGTGAAGATGCCGCCGGGCGTACCTGTCCAGTAGGTCAGGACGGTGGAGAACCATTTGGCGACGGCGAGTCCGGCGGGGGCTTCGTGGATGCCGCGCAGGGCTTGGGCGGCTTCGTGGTAGCCTGTGCCGTAGGTTTTGCCTTGGTAAAGCGTGCCGATAGCGGCGAGCAGGATGCCGATGAGGGCGGCGGTAATCAGGGGATGGCGGCGGATGTGTTCGCGCCATTTGGCGGGGGCGAAGGCGGTGGCGCCGAGATACAGGGTGCGTCCGAACAGTCCGCCTGCGATGCCGCACGCGAGTCCGCAGCCCAATACCCAGCCGAGCATATTGTCGAGTGCGCCGCCGCTGAAGCCTGAAAAATAGGGATTGTTGCCTTGGATGGCGACTTGGATGAAACCGGCGGCGAGGACGCCGAGCAGGATTTGCCGCTCCCAACGCAGCATGACTTCGCGCCCGAGTTCTTCGATGGCGAAAATCACGCCTGCCAGCGGGGCGTTGAACGCGGCGGCCAGACCGCCTGCCGCGCCTGCGGCGATAAGATCGTTTTCCTGCATGCCGCGAAAGGCGAAGCCGTGTTTTTTGCACCATGCGCCCCACGCGCTCATGACTGCCGCGCCGACTTGGACGGATGGCCCTTCACGCCCGACGGATGCGCCTGCGCACATGGCGAGGAAGGTCAGCGGGATTTTGAGGAGGGTTTCGCGGAGGCGGATCAGGCGGGTTTTGTTGGCGCCGTAGGGCAGGGCGAGGCTGGCGAGCACTTGCGGGATGCCGCTGCCGGAGGTGTAGGGGGCGAAACGGCGGGTGATCCAGACGATGAGCGGCAGCCCGAAGGGCAGGGCGACCCAGGCAAACCAAGGATATTTTTGCACCAGCTCCGCGTTCGTTTCCAACGCGAAATCCGCCATCCAGGCAAACAGGAGGGCGGTCAGCGCAACCAGTGCCGAACCTGCCAGCAGGAACAGAAAAGCAATGCTTTTGCGCGAAATGCGGCGGGTTTGGCGGATTTTGTGCGTGATGTGGTAGGCGGGCGGTTTGGTCGGCATGGTATGCGGAAGTGTGGAAAAGGTCGTCTGAAAAGGGTTATTGTGGAAGGGGCACCAATGCGTTAAGAAAGCCTAGAGCGAAGGGTAGTAAAAATGCCGAAGCGATGCCGACACCCCAGTAAATAGATCGGTGCTGCGTAGGTTTGTCAGTGGTGGCGCGCAGCAGTTTGAAATAGAGTGCGAACCAGGCAGATGACACGGCGGCAGTCAGTAACAAGCTGAAGGGAGAGAAGAATGAGTAAAAAACGTAGCCTATCAGTGTCATTATCACAGCATAAAGCACGCCTGCGCCTACCGCCCATTTCCAGATGGGATAGAGCTTGTCGGGAAAGTCTAGTGTTCCTGAGGCTTGAAGTCTGCCGAATGTTAATATGAATATAATGTCTAACATGATTATTGCCTTGTGAGTAAGATTTTTTGTTTTTCAGACGACCTGGAGGTCGTCTGAAAAAAGAGGGTCGGCATTCAGCCTATTGCCCCTCCAGTCAATGCATAATAAATAAGTTCGCCAAAGAAAACAATTTTTCGGTCAGTAGGGTTAAGGCTATACCTGAAAGAATGCCCAGTCCCCAATAGATAAACTGGCGGCGTTTCGGGTTGGACGTGGTACGCAACATTTTAAAATACAAAAGCAAGCAGCCGAACATGCAGATGGTTTGAAACAGGATGAAGGGGAGGCTGTCAATGGCTTTGGAAATCGAATCATGAACGATGATAGTCACTATGCGGATACATAAATAAATCAAAGCCGAGCCTGCCGCCGAATGCCAAAAAGGGACGGATGTGTCGGATGAGTCGGTTGTCCTGTGGGGTTGAAGCCTGCCGAATAACAATATAAAGACAATGTCAGACATAATGATGGCTCCCTTGACGTAAGCTGTTTTTGTGTTTCAGACGACCTCGGGGTCGTCTGAAATGTTATGGTGCGGCGATATGGGGCAGTATAGTGAATTAACTTTAAACCAGTACGGTGTTGCCTCGCCTTAGCTCAAAGAGAACGATTCTCTAAGGTGCTGAAGCACCAAGTGAATCGGTTCCGTACTATCTGTACTGTCTGCGGCTTCGTCGCCTTGTCCTGATTTAAATTTAATCCACTATACCGCGCTAAGGTATGTCAGTACGTCGATCATCCGCAATGCCGAAGCGGCTGCCATATCCCTGTAAACACAGTGATGCAGCAGAACAGTATGGGTTTTCGCGGATAAAGCCCGCGTTACGGTTTGCGCTTGGTCTAAAGGTCGTCTGAAACGGTTTCAGACGACCTTTTTTCGTGCTGCCTTAACCTGTATTGCGCAAACCTTGTGCCACGCCGTTGATGGTCAGGTGCACCATCAGGAGGGTGTGCGGGTCGTGCGGGTCTTTGCGCAGGCGTTTGAGCATGGCGACTTGCAGGCCGTTGAGCGCGTTCAGGTACGGAATCCGCAGGGCGAGCGAACGGGCGAGGCTGCGGTTGTCGCGTAAGAGTTCGTCGGTTTGCAAAAGGTCGAGCAGGGCTTTGCGGCTGCGTTGGTATTCTTCCTTAATCATGCCGAAGATGACGGCGGCTTTTTCGGGCGATTCGCTCAAGCCGGCGTAGTTTTCGGCGAGGGTGATGTCGGTTTTCGCCATGACTTGTTCCATATTGGAGAGCATGGCTTGGAAGAAGGGGTTGTGCTGCGCGTGTTCCTGCAGGGCGGCGAGGGTTTCGGGTTTGCCTTCGCACAGGCTTTCCACTGCGCTGCCGAAGCCGTACCACGCGGGCAGCATGAGGCGGTTTTGCATCCATGAGAACACCCACGGTATCGCGCGCAAATCCTGTATCCGCGCCAAGGTTTTGCGGCTGGCGGGACGGCTGCCGAGGTTGAGGGTGGCGATTTCCTGTATGGGGCTGGTTTGCAGGAAATAGTCGATGAAGTCGGGGTGGGTAATCAGCTCGCGGTAGTATTTGAACGATACGTCCGACAATGCCTGCATGAGCGCGGGTTCGGGGTCTTTTTGATCGGGCAGCAGGCTGGCTTCGAGCGTGGCGGCGACGAGGGTTTCGAGGTTGCGCACGGCGTTGCCGGGGTCGGCGTATTTGGCGGTGATGACTTCGCCTTGCTCGGTAATGCGGATTTGTCCGGCCACGCTGCCCGCCGGTTGGGCGAGGATGGCTTGGTAAGACGGGCCGCCGCCCCGTCCGACGCTGCCGCCGCGGCCGTGGAAGAGGCGCATACGGACATCGTATTTTTTGAAGAGTTCGACCAAGCCCAATTCCGCCTGATAGAGGCACCAAGAACTGGTAACGTAGCCGCCGTCTTTGTTGGAATCGGAATAGCCGAGCATGATTTCCTGAATGTTGTCGCGGCTTTGCAGCAGGTCGCGGTACCATTCGTTGCTGAACATGGTTTCCATGACGGGGCAGGCGTTTTCGAGGGCTTCGATGGTTTCGAAGAGGGGGACGATGTTGATGCGGCTTTGCGGTTTGCCGTTTTCAACTGTCAACAGACCGCTTTCTTTAAGCAGCAGCGCGAGGGCGAGCAGGTCGCTGGGCTGTTCGCAGTTGGAGATGATGCTTTGGGTAACGGCGTTTTCACCGAATTCGTCTTTGATGTTGCGCGCTTCGTTGAAAATCGCCATTTCGCGGCGGGTGTGTTCGCTGTAAGTGATGAACGGGCTGGACAGCGGCCGCTGGTGTTTCAGCTCGCGCAGCAGGACGGTTTGTTTTTCCGTTTCGGAAAGGCTGCCGTAGTCTTCCAAACCGGCGTGTTTGAAGAGTTCGGCAACGACATCGGCGTGTTTTTCCGCGTGTTGGCGCAAGTCGAGCGGCATCATGTGGAAGCCGAACACGGACACGGAACGGATCAGGTCGGCGAGCCTGCCTTCGCCCAAAAGCGCGCTGCCGTTGTCGCGCAGGGAGCGTTGCAGCTTGTGGAGGTCGTCTGAAAACTCTTGTGCGCAAGCGTAAGGCATCATGAAGCCGAATTTGCAGCCCATACCCAAGCCGAGCGAGCGGGCTTTGCCCATGACGCGCGCCATGATGTAGGCGATGGCGCGGCGGTACGGCTCTTCGGTGCGGGCGATTTCTTCGTCGGGCGACTCGTCGGACAACGCCATCACGTCATCGTTGACTTTGACGCGGCGGACGGAAAGCGGCAGCTCGCGGTAGAGTTTGTCGAGTTCGCCGCGGTAAAAGCGGAACACCGCGTCGGCATGGCGACGGAAAGCGAAACGCAGGGTCTCGGCGGAGACAAACGGATTGCCGTCGCGGTCGCCACCTATCCAACCGCCGATTTTTAAGATGTCGGGCACGTCAACGTCAGGATAGGTCGTCTGAAACTCGCGTTCCATGCTGCGGTAGAGTTTGGGCAGCGCCTCGAAGAAACTCATCGGGAAGATGGATACGCCGTTGTTGATTTCATCGTTGACGCTGAGTTTGTGGTGGCGCGTTTCACTGGTTTGCCACAAGCCCAATAAGATAGTGTCGATTTCGCGGCGCAGCTCCGCCAGCGCGTCGGCATGGGTGCAGCGTTCGCGGCGGGGCAGGAGGGCGCGGATGCGGCGGTTGAAGTTCAACACGGTTTGGCGTTGCACTTCGGTCGGGTGCGCGGTCAGAACGGCGGTAACATTGGTCGTATTTAATTGTTTTTGAACCGCCTTGCCGCCGACTTTTGCCGCTTTGAGTTTGCGGACCGTTTCCGCCAAGCTGCCTTCCGCGCCGCCGTGTCCCGCCTCTTCGTGGATTTGGCGGCGGCGTTCGTGGTGTACGTCTTCGGCGATGTTCAGAATCTGCGCAAACAGACCGCAGGCAAGCGTCAGGTCGTGGGTTTGCTGTTCGTCCAGTTGCGGCAAAACCTTCTCAATCAAAGCCGCGCTGTCGTCCGAAGTGGACAACAGTTTGACCGTTTCCACCACCAACGGCGAGGCTTCTTCGTGCAGGAGTTTGTACAAAGATTGTTTCAAAAATTCCGCGTCCGCCGCCAGAGCGGCGTCCTTGGGATTGTTCAGGATATGCAGTTGCATGATTTTCTCTCTTTATTTATCTTAAAAACAAACGTAAAACATTGTATAGCAGGTCGTCTGAAACCGCCATCGGAAAAGGTGTTGCAAAACACCGAAACTTGATGTAACCCGCGTCCGCACAAGTCAAGCCGTTAATTCCTTAACAAAACCGCCCGTGCATTTCAGTCCGATTATTCTGCCGTTCGTATCCGCAGCATAGTCCGAAGTGTAGAAATCCCGTAAAATATAGTGGATTAACTTTAAACCAGTACGGCGTTACCTCGCCTTAGCTCAAAGAGA
>ERZ773100.1152-NODE-1152-length-12589-cov-6.478858_pt1 | contig 12589 bp, 10 predicted proteins | sample MGYA00511119_ERZ773100 | MGnify/ENA primary metagenome ERZ773100 (study PRJEB29015, sample SAMEA2738000) | human oral metagenome | biome: human oral; feature: human-associated habitat; material: dental | place: China | collected 2111 ...
TTGAGCTAAGGCGAGGCAACGCCGTACTGGTTTAAAGTTAATCCACTATATTTTTTCTACTGTATCGCTTTGTTTGGACACCAAAAGCTGGTCGACTTTCAGATTTTCGGTGTCGATGATTTCAAATTTGTATCCCGCGTAAACCAAAAAATCGGTGCGTTTCGGGATTTTGCGCAGGGAATACATCATAAAGCCGGCGATGGTTTCGTAGTTTTCCGAATTTGGAAATTCCTCGATGTCCAGCGCGCGCATGACGTCGGCGAGCGGCGTGGCGCCGTCCACCAGCCAGGTATCTTCGGTGCGGCGGATGATTTGCGGCTCTTCTTCGGTATTGACCAGCTCGCCCATGACGATGCTCATCACGTCTTTCAGCGTTACCACGCCGACCACCAGCGCGTATTCGTTCACCACCACGGCAAAGTCTTCGCCGGAAGTTTTGAAGGTTTCCAAGACATCGTAAAGCGACAGCGTGTCGGGGATGAACAAGGCTTTGCGCAACACGCGCTTGTCGGTCAGGCGGACGTCTTTTTCTTTTAAAAACAAGGTCAGCAGCGTGTGCGATTCGATGTAGCCGATGACGCGTTCCAAATCGCCATCGCATACCAAGAATTTGTTGTGCGGTTTTTCCGACATCATTTCCAACACGGTATCGCTGCCGTCGTTTTTATCGAAATAGGCGATGTATTCGCGCGTGCTCATGGTGGAAGTCACCGTGCGCTCCTGCATGTCGAAAATATTTTCAATCAGGTAGTGTTCCTGCTCTTTCAATACGCCCGCCTGCGCGCCCGCATCGACGACGGCGTAAATGTCTTCCGAGGTCAGCTGCTCTTGGCGGACGGTGGAAATTTTGAAGAGTTTGAATATCGCGTTCGCCAGTCCGTCAAATGTCCAAACGAAAGGCTTTAGAATAAAAATCAAAAACATCATCGGCCGCACGATGCGCACCGCCACCGCTTCGGGATGGGTCATCGCTATGCGTTTGGGCATCAGGTCGGCAATCAGGATGAAGCTGCCCGTGACCAGCGCGAACGTCAGCAGCGACGCGGCGGTACTGCCCCAACTGCCCGCGTTTGCCAACAAACCGCCAAAATAAGGGCGCACCGCCGCTTCGCCGACGATACCGGCGAGAATGGCGACGGCGTTCAAACCGATTTGGACGACGGTGATGAAGCTGCCCGGCTGCTGCTGCATATTGAGTACATCCAGCGCGCGCGTGTCGCCGCCGTCTTTTGCCATGACTTGCAATTTGATTTTGCGCGCCGAGGCGAGCGCGAGTTCGGAACAGGAAACGAATGCGCTGATGACAATGAGTAGGCACAATAATAATAAGGCTTCGAGAATATTCATGAAAAACGGTGTGTGTGGCAAACAGAAGACATTTTAGCATTAAAGGTCGTCTGAACGACGAACCGCCCCTTGTGGTTGGATGGGTTGTCCAACTTTGGGAGCGGTTCAGGTTTCAGACGACCTTTTGCCTTTTGGCTACGGTTACATAAAAAACGTAGCGGCAAATAACGGGTTTATTTGCCCAGCAGTTCGATGCTGCAAGCTACTTTGCCGACACGCATTTCGGCTGTGCCTGAACAGCCTGCGGGCAGTATGCGGCGGAAGGATGCAAGCTGTTTCGGGTCGGGCGTAATTTTCAGGCGCAGGACGGTTTGGGGCAGGTGCAGGCGGCTTAGGGCTTCTTCAGTGCTGATGTCGTAGACTTTCTTGAATTGGTCAAAGGTATTGTTGCGTTTGTGGTCGAAGACGGTAACGCTGCCGTCTTCGTTGAAACGGTAGGTATTTTCGCCTTTGATGATGATGTCCCTGTCGTAGATGCGGACGATTTGCAAACGGCCGTTTTCATCGTAGCGGTATTGCAGGCCGTGATCGGTGCATCCGTAATGGGATTCGCAGTTTTCGGCCAAAACGTAGGCAAACGAGGTGCTGCTGCCGGCAGTATGAGCCCAGCAAAACTGCAGGCCGTCTTGTCCGGCATCGCAGCCTTTGGGGTTGTCTCGTTTTTGGGCGGCGACTTTCTGCTGCAACTTTTGAAATTCTTCCTCAGACATAAGCGTGTCACCGCGGCGGATTCGTTCACGTTCAATCTGTTTTTGTTGCCTGTTATATTCACGCTGTCGGGCAGCTTCAATGTCGCGCTGCTGCATTTCGTGCAAGATGTGTGGGGGTATGCCTTGGCAGTTTGAGCCGTTGCAGGCGGCGGCATCCTGCGCCCACAGTGCGGCAGCAGATACGGCGGCGATGACGGCGAGTTTCGGGATGATGTTTGCGGAAGTCATGATTTTCCTTCTAATGATTTTGAGGTCAGTTCATTTGGGATTTAGATTTTCAGACGACCTCTGTGGATTGTGGGCGACAGATTAGCTTTTTCCTTCAAATCTATGGTTTAACCTTTGGCGGTAAAGCGTTTGTTGACGCGCAGGCGTTCGCCGCGGCCGGCTTTTTTGATTTCCAGCCAGTCGGTGTAGATGGCATGGATGAGGTGGTTTATGGTTTCAAAGCCGTATTGCTGCGGGTCGGTGCCTTGTGCGGCGAGTTGCTTCGATACGTCGCTCAAACGCGCCCAGCCTTGTTCGTCGGCGTGGGTGTCGACTGCCTGCTGCACGGCAGGGATAACGCGGGTAACGGGCAGTTTGCTGCTTTTTGCGGCAGGTTCGGGTTTGACGGGTGTCGGTTGCGCGGTGTCTGCCGCAGGGCTTGGTGCGGTATTTTCGTTTTTGGTTGGGTTGGTTTTTTTGCCGCGCGTTTTGCGTTTTTGCGCGGCGTTGGGGTCGTCTGAAACGGTTTCTTCTGCCTGATGGCTTGCCACCGGGTTTTCAGACGACCTCTCTGTCGGCTTGTCGGCGGATTTGCGGCGGCGGACTTGGAGTTGGTTGTTGTCGGTGCGGTGTTCGAAGATGTCGAAGGATTTGATGAGGTCGGAGAGTTTGCCGTAGCCGTACAGCCTTGAGTCGAAATCGGGATTGATTTTGCTGATGTAGCTGCCGATGGGGCCGAGGTTTGCCCAGCCGAGGTCGTCGGCGTTTTCGCGCACGGCGCGTTTGAGCAGGGACAGCGCGTCAGGGGTGGCGGCTGGGGTGTTTTTGCCGCTGTTTTTCTCTTTTTCTTGGCGTTGTTTTTCGGGACGGAAGATTTCGGTGTAGATGAATTTGTCGCAGGCTTTGCGGAAGGCTTCGGGCGTTTTCTTTTCGCCGAAACCGTACACGGTCAGCCCGCTTTCGCGCAGGCGGCTTGCCAGGCGGGTGAAGTCGGAATCGCTGGATACGATGCAGAAGCCGTCGAAGTTGCCGCTGTACAGTAAGTCCATCGCGTCGATGACCAGCGCCATATCGGTGGCGTTTTTGCCTTTGGTGTAGGCGAATTGCTGGACGGGGATGATGGCGTGGGGCAGGAGGGCGGCTTTCCATTTGGAAAGGCCGTGGCTCCAGTCGCCGTAGATGCGCTTGACGCTGGCGATGCCGTATTTGGCAACTTCTTCGAGCAGGCGGTCGATGATGTCGGCGGGGGCGTTGTCGGCGTCGATGAGGACGGCGAGTTTTTTGTTTGCCAATGTGGTCATGGGGACTCCGTGGTATTCATGTCAGTCGAGGTCGTCTGAAAATTTTTCAAATCTATTCAATCAATTTCAGATATTGCCTTTTGTTTCAAGTTACTTGTTCAGCGCTCCTGTCAAAGATATAAAGTGGAATATTACAAGACAAAAAACCACATGAAAAATGATATACATGAGAATAGATGAAATCTTTCCTTTGTATCTGTTGAATATTTTATCTGAAAAATCAATATAGTTTATTGCTGCAAGACAGATTGACAGAACCAAAAAGAAAATTGCTATTAAATATCCATACCAGTACCCTATCTTTATTCCAATAGTTGATGCCGTTAATAATAAAATGACTGGAGATAAGCCTCTCGAAAAATCCAGTATATTCTTGGTTATCTCGTTGAATTCCTTTTTTTTAAGTTCTGCATCCCAATATAGTAATTCAAAAAAATTTTTAGATTGTTCATTTATTTTTTCAATATCCTCTTTGCCATTTTGTTGTTCACTGACTAAAAATTTAAATATTTTTTCAGCTTCATTTAATCTGGCAATCTCTTCTTTTAAACGATTATTATATTCCTCTCTACTTTTCCAATCGTTATATTTTTTTAGAGATTTACTAGATAATTCTGATTCGGTTTGAGATTTTCTCTTTAGCCTATCTTTTAATTCCGCAATATAATTTTCATTATTTTTAATTTCTTTATCTTGAGATTTAAGTAATTTCTCTATAACTTCATTTAATAATTCAAAATCATGTTCTTGACTATTTATTTTCATGTTTTAATCCAATAACGTAATTAATTTTACAATCAGCATATAGGAGGAATTTTTAAGAATGAAAATTATGAATACTAGTGTTGTTTTAAGATTAAAGGTCGTCTGAAAACCGGTTTTCAGACGACCTCGATTTTTAAAGCATATCTTGTATGGCGGCGCGTTCTTCTTCCAACTCCGCCAGTGTCGCGGCGATACGTTGGCGGCTGAACTCATCCGACAAGTCCAAGCCTTGGACGATGCGGTAGCTGCCTGCGTCGCAAATAACGGGGAAACCGAAAATCAAACCTTCGGGGATGCCGTAAGAGCCGTCGGAAGGGACGCCCATCGTTATCCATTTGCCGCTGCTGCCGAGCAGCCAGTCGCGCAGGTGGTAGATGGCGGCATTCGCAGCGGAGGCGGCGGACGACGAACCGCGCGCGGCGATGATGGCGGCACCGCGTCCGGCGATTTTCGGCATGAAGACTTCGGTGTTCCAATCGGGTTCGGTAATCATGTCTTTGACGGACTCGCCGTTGCTGGTGGCGTAGCGGTAGTCGGCGTACATGGTCGGGCTGTGGTTGCCCCAGACGCACATTTGCTCGATGGAAGGAATCGGGCGGTTGATTTTCTCGGCGACTTGGCTGACGGCGCGGTGGTGGTCGAGGCGCATCAGGGCGGTGAAGTTTTCCGGCGGGATGTCGGGCGCGGATTTCATGGCGATGTAGGCGTTGGTGTTGGCGGGGTTGCCGACGACGAGGACTTTGACGTCGCGATGGGCAACTTTGTTCAACGCCGCGCCTTGTACTTTGAAAATTTCGGCGTTGGCGTGCAGCAGGTCGGCGCGTTCCATGCCTTGCGTACGCGGGCGCGCACCGATCAAGAGGGCGATGTCGGCATCTTTGAAGGCGACTTCGGGGTCGTCTGTGGCAAAGATGTCGGCAAGGAGCGGGAAAGCGCAATCCTGCATTTCCATAATCACGCCGCGCAATGCCTGTTGCGCCTGTGGCAGGTCGAGCAGTTGCAGGATAACGGGTTGGTCGCGTCCGAGCATAATGCCGCCGGCGATACGGAACAGGGTCGCATAGGCAATTTGCCCTGCGGCGCCGGTAACGGCGATGCGGACGGGAGGCTTGAGTGTCATGTTTTTCCTTTTGAAGTCGTTGTTTTACTTGGTTTGCGGATTATAACAGCATTGAGTATTAGAGAATGAAAAGGTCGTCTGAAACTGGGAATAAGTTTTCAGACGACCTTTCATGTTGCTGTCCGTCAATTTTCCGCATCGCGGCAGATTTCGATGGCTTCCTGAAGGCTGGAAACGCCGAAGATTTTTAGATTCGGAAACTCTTTTTCGTTGCGCGGCATATTGGCTTTGGGGACGATGGCGCGTTTGAAGCCGAGTTTTTCCGCTTCTTTGAGCCGCTCTTGTCCGCGTGCGACGGGGCGGACTTCGCCGCTGAGGCCGATCTCGCCGAAGGCGATCATTTTTTCGGGCAGCGGGCGGTTGCGGAAGCTGGAGAGCATGGCGAGAATGACGGCGAGGTCGGCGGCGGGTTCGCCGATTTTGACGCCGCCGACGGCGTTGAGGAACACGTCTTGGTCAAAACAGGCGATGCCGCCGTGGCGGTTGAGGACGGCGAGTAGCATGGCGAGGCGGTTTTGTTCGAGGCCGACGGTGAGGCGTTTGGGGGTGAAGCCGTGTGCGTCATCAACCAATGCCTGAATTTCGACCAGAAGCGGGCGGCTGCCTTCCTGTGTGACCAAAACGCACGAACCGGGCGTGTCGTCGCGGTAGCTGGCAAGGAAGATGGCGGACGGGTTGGATACGCCTCTCAAACCGTTTTCGGTCATAGCGAACACGCCCAATTCGTTTGCTGCGCCGAAGCGGTTTTTGATGGCGCGTATCATGCGGTAGTTGGAATGTTGGTCGCCCTCGAAATACAGCACGGTATCGACCATGTGTTCCAGTACGCGCGGGCCGGCAATCGCGCCATCTTTGGTAACATGTCCGACCAGTATCATGGCGATGCCCATCTGTTTCGCCATACGGGTCAGTTGGGCGGCACATTCGCGCACCTGCGACACGGAGCCGGGGGCGGAGGTGATTTGGTCGGAATACATGGTTTGGATGGAGTCAATGACGACGACTTCGGGCTGATGCTGTTTCAAGGCCGTCTGAATCGCTTCCATGCGGATTTCGGCAAGCAGGTTCACGCCTTCGGTGGGCAGCTCCAAACGTTGTGCGCGCAGGGCGACTTGTTGGGCGGATTCCTCGCCGGAAACGTACAGCACTTTGCGGCTTTGCGCCATTTTGGCGATGGTTTGCAACAGCAGCGTGGATTTGCCGATGCCGGGATCGCCGCCGAGCAGAATGACCGCGCCGTCTACCAAACCGCCGCCCAATACGCGGTCGAGTTCGCCCATGCCGGTCGGATTACGCGGCACTTCGGTGGCGGTCACGGCGGAGAGGGATTGGACGGTTGAGGTATCCGCCGCCCAAGATTGGAAGCGGGCGTTTTTCGGTTCGGGCGCGGCCAGGTTTTCCTGAAGCGTGTTCCACTCGCCGCAATGCGGGCATTTGCCTTGCCATTTCGGAGAAGTGCCGCCGCATTCGGTGCATTGGTAGATGGTTTTGGGAGCTTTTGCCATGATGTTTTCCCTATGGGATTTTTGAAGTGTGAAAAGGTCGTCTGAAAACTGATAGCGTTTTCAGACGACCTTTTTTCAAGGATTCGGACTGAGCTTATTTGCTTTCGTCTTTACCGTCTTTCTTGTCTTTTTTCGGAGCCGGTTTTTTCGCCGCCAAACCTAAAGACTTCTGCCATTCGGCTGGATTTTTCACTAAATCCAAGGCTTTGCGGAGCTGGTCGTCTTTGGCAGGATTAGGAATGCGACGGCTGGAGAGGTCTTCGTCTTTCTCTTTGTCCTTGCCTTTTTTGGACTTGGCGTTTTCGTTGGCTTTCGCGGCTTCGTTTGAATCAGGCGTGCTGATTTCGTTGCTGCTGTTGACGTCTTCGCCGCCGAGCGGGTTGCCGATGTGTCCGGCGAGGTCGGCTTCGCGGCTTTCAAAGGCGCGGTCTTTGTCTTTGACTTCGACGTCGGGAACGATACCTTGCGCTTGAATCGAGCGGTCATTCGGCGTGTAGTACAGCGCGGTAGTCAGTTTGACTGCACTGCCGTTGGACAGCGGAATCAGGGTTTGAACCGAGCCTTTGCCGAAACTTTGCGTACCGACGACGACGGCGCGTTTGTGGTCTTGCAGCGCGCCTGCAACGATTTCGGAGGCGGAGGCGGAGCCTGAGTTAATCAACACGGTCATCGGGATGGTTTTCAACTCGGCGGGCAGATCTGCCAGCGGGTCTCTGCCGCTCGTGCGGATGTAGTCTTCGGGACGGGCTTTCAATACCATGCCCTCTTTGCCGTCGCGTCCTTTGGTGCTGACGACTTTTGCGTCTGCGGGCAGGAAGGCGGCAGAGACACCGACCGCACCGTCAAGCAGACCGCCCGGGTCGTCGCGCAGGTCAAGGATGATACCTTTGAGCGGCGCGCCTTTGTTTGCCTTAATCAGGGCTTTGGCGGCTTCGTTGATGCCCGCTACGGTGCGCTCTTGGAATTGGGACACGCGGATGTAGCCGTAGTTCGGTTCGAGCAGGTGGTGGCGGACGCTTTTGACTTTGATGATGGCGCGGGTCAGGTTGACGACGATGGGCTTGTCCACGTTTTTGCGCGAAAGGGTCAGGGTGATTTTGGTGCCCGGTTTGCCGCGCATTTTTTTCACGGCTTCGCTGGTGGTCAGGCCGCGTGTGGAAACGTTGTCGATTTTGGCGATGAAGTCGCCGCTTTTCACGCCTGCGCGCTCGGCGGGCGTATCTTCAATCGGGGCGATGACTTTGATAAAGCCGTCTTCCTGACCGATTTCCATACCCAAGCCGCCGAATTCGCCGCTGGTGGATTCTTTCATGTCGGCATAGCCTTTTTTATCCATATACTCGGAATGCGGGTCGAGGTCGGATACCATGCCTTTCATCGCGCCTTCAAAGAGGTCGGCGTCGGATTTGTCTTGGTAATAATTGGCTTTGATTTGCCCGTAGACTTCCGCCATGTTGCGGATGGATTGTACGGGCAGGGTTTCGTTGTCTTTTTTGTCTTTTTCGGCGGCAAAGCTTTGAACGCTCAAGCTGAGGGCGACACCGCTGAATGCGCCGAGTGTGTAGAGTGCGACTTTTTTCAAAGTGGATGTTGACATTATGAATGGCTTTCTTTTTGTCTTATTTCATTTCAGACCGTAATGACTGTGAAACGGGGTGGGAAATATTGCTTCAGACGACCTGAATATACATTCGCAAGACTGTATGCGATTTACGCTTGTTAAACAACAGGGTTAGCGTAAAAAATATCTGCGCGGGTGTAAAAGCTTTTGAATATAGGGCCGTCGAGTCGGGTTGTTAAATTTCAGACGACCCCGTGATACGGCAAAAGGTCGTCTGAAAATGTCAAACCGGTTTGCAGGTCAGCTTATCCAGGAGAGCGGGTTCATTGCCTGCCCGTTGTAGCGGACTTCCAAATACAGGCCTTCCATGCCTGAAGGCAGGGTTCCGCTGATGCCCAGGCGGTTGCCAGCGGCTACGGCGTAGCCTTTGGCGACTTCGATTTCGCTCAAACCTGAATAGATGCTGATATAGCCGTCGCCGTGATCGATGACGATGACTTTGCCGAAACCTTCCAATTCATCGGCGTAGGTAACCGTACCGCCGGCGATGCTGCTGACGATTGCCGGAGTCGTTTGGTAGAACACGCCTTTCCAAACTTCACCGTCGCCGCGGTCTTGTCCGAAGAGTCCGGCAAGCGTGCCGCTGACCGGTTTTTTCAGACGACCCTGCATACGGCTGAAGCTGTTGGCATTGCTGATTCTGACGTAGGAAGGCGCGCGGATGTTCATGTCTTCTGCAGTCAGGTTGGACATGGCGGCGCGTTCGTCGGCAGCTTTTTGCGCGGCGGCGGCGCGGTCTTTGCGCGCTTTTTCAGCGGCGGCAAGGCGGGCTTCAGCGGCTTTTTTTCGCGCTTCGGCTTCCTGGCGGCGTTGCTCGGCTTTACGCTTTTCCAAGTCTTTCAACAGATTGTTCAGGCGTTGTTCGTTTTCTTTGTGGTTAATTTTTTTCTGCGCCTCTTTTGCCATCTGCGCGTTTTGGCGGCGGCTTTCAGCCTGTTCGGCAGTGTTGGTTACACCTTGGCGGCGCAGCGAGGACTGAATGTTGACCTGAAGTTTTTTCAGGTATGCCAGTTCGTTGTTGATTTTCTGCTCTTGCGCTGCCAGCTCTTTTTGCTGCTTCTCAAGGTCTTTGATGACTTGATCGTTGGCGGTGTTGATATAGCGGGTGTAACGCAGGAAGCGGGTTTTCTGACCCGGCTCGGCATTTTTCAGGAACAGGGCAACGGCGTTGGGTTGGCTGTTTTTATAGTTACCTGAAACGAAACGGGAAATTTGCGCTCGCGTGTTGGAAACCTGAGTTTTCAGGTAGTTCAAATCAGCATTGAGTTTTTGAAACTTGTCCCATGCGTCGCGCTGTTGGCGGTTGATGGCGGATAAGTTGATACGGCTTTGCTGCAACTGTTTCAACGTGGTATTAACGTGAATGATGAAACCTTCGTTGCGGCTGCGCAGCGATTTTTTGCTTTCCAAATCATTGGCGGCGGCGGTTACTGCGGCTTTGAAGTCGTCTGAATCGGCGGCAGCGGTTTTCTTATCGGCTTTGTCCGCTTTTTTCTCGACGGATTTTTTATCTTGTTTTGCCGCTGCTTCGTCTTTTTTAGGCAGCTCGGCGGCTTCTTTTTTTGCCTTTACATTGTTTTTGGCTGCGGGTTTGTCTGCCGCTTTGTCTTTGCCTTTTACAGGCTCGGTTTTTGCGGGGACGGCTTTGCCTGCCTTCTCTTCCGCTTTGGCTTCACCTTTTTTGTTTTTGTCGGCTTTATCTTGTTTTTTGGTTTCTTTGTCGTTTTTGCGTTCTTTGGCACGCTCGTTTTTCGCCGCTTCGGCAGTTTCTTTTTTGCTTTTGGCTACGGGCTTGTCATCCGCCTTGTCCTTAGCGTTTTTCGCGGCAGGTTTGGCTTTGTCTTTGGCAGCTTCTTTTTTAGCAGGTTCGGCGTCTTTTTTGTCTTTGACGCTTTTTTTGACAGGCGCAGCCTTTTCCTTAGGCGCGTCTTTGGCGGCGAAAGAAGGCGAAGCGAAACCGATGAGCAGGGCGAGTAAAAGAGGTTTGTAACGCATGATTGGGTTCTGGATCGTTAAAATAAAGGCAATAGGCGGAATTATATAGTCAGCGGGGTCGTCTGAAAATATTGTTCAGGCAATTAAAACGGCGGTCATGCTGTGTTGTTCGTCATATTGGATTCAGTATGGACAAGCTGCACGGCAAGGTTTGGCATCATAATATTTAATATGATGCTCCGTTTATTTTTGTTGTAAAACCGACGGCACGAATCGGGCGATGGTATCGCGCAGGACGATGAGTTTGCCGTGGAAGAAATGGGATGAGCCGGCAATGGTGATGACGGGCAAACCTTGCGGTTCCGCCCATGTCCAAGCCTTGCTGATTTCAACGACTTCGTCTTCTGCGCCATGAATCATCAGGGTTTTGGTAATGTCAGGGACGGCTGAAGGCTCGGGACGGTCGGTGTAGTGGTGTACTGCCGCGCCGATGAGCAGCAGCAAATCCGGTTCGCGCTCTTGGGCGGCGAAGGTGGCGACATAGCCGCCGAAGGAGAAACCTGCCAATGCGAACAGTTCGGCTTCGGGGTGTTGCGCGCGGGCATAGTCGATGACGGCGATGCAGTCTTGCGTTTCGCCGCGTCCGTAATCGTGTGTGCCTTCGCTGTTGCCTACGCCGCGTAGGTTCGGCAGGTAGCAGTGGAAACCGTGTTGCGATAAGGCTTTGGCGGCGGTTTGGATGACTTTGTTGGTGTTTGTGCCGCCTTGCAACGGGTTGGGATGGTTGATGACTGCCACGCCGCGTGCAGGTGTTTGCGCGGCAGGCAGGAAGATGGTTTCGAGCAGGCCGACAGGGCCGGATATTTGGATGATGTCAGGTTTCAACATGGGTTTTCCTTTATTTTGTGTGTGCTGTGAGGGCGGGGTTATTGCTTTATCAGGTGTTGCCGTCGCCCAATCTGTATTTGGGTTTTCAGACGACCTGCTCATCTCACAGATAAAAATGTTTGCCGTTGTTGGGGTTGCTTGCTTTCAAATCGTTCAACATCCGCTTGAAATCCAAGCCGTATTGTCCGCTTAACTTTTCCGCGCGCTTTTTCAGCTTGTCGAGGTTTTGCTCTTTCGGACTGCTTTGGAACGCCATCACCGCCATATTGCCGTGGCTTTCGGCGGGCAGTTCCAGCACGCGGCCTTCGAAGACGTTGAGCAGGCGTTCGATAAAGCGTTGGTAGCGTTTGTCGCCGCTCCACCAGTTGGTCACGAACACGCCGTCAGGTGAGAGTGCGTGGCGGCAGTCTTGGAAGAAGGGTTCTTCCACCAGCGCGTCGATGATTTGTTCGCCGTCGAAGCCGTCCACCAAAATCACGTCGGTATTGTGGCGGAACACCTTGATGTATTCCGCGCCGTCCGCTTCAACGATTTCAAAGTTTTCCCCTTCAAACGGCAGCTCGAACAGGCTGCGGGCGACGGCGATGACCTGAGGGTTGATGTCCACGGCGGTTTGTTTGGTGTCGGGCAGGTAGCTGTCTATCCAGCGCGCGAACGAGCCGCCGCCCAAGCCGATTTGGGTGATGTGTTTCGGCGTTTCTTCCGCAAACAGAAGCCAGCCCATCATTGCGCGGCTGTACGACAAAACCAGTTCGGCGGGATGGTCGAGGTTCATCGAGCTTTGGATGGTGTCGCTGCCTAGATGCAACGAGCGGATGTTGCCTTCTTCGGAAATGCCGACTTCGGGTAGGTCGGACTTGGCGGGGCGCAGGCGGCGGTAGGGGTGTCGTGGCATGATGTGGACGGATGGAGGGGAAAGGGGAGTATTTTATCAGAGTGTCGTCTGAAATGCTTTTTGTGCGGTTGTTTTTCAGACGACCTTTCGGCTATATGCCTGAGCGGTTTGGTTTATATATGGGGTAATCATTACGCTTGAAATAAATTTCTTTTTAAATCAGATATTTTTTATAAAAATTTACTTTGTGGGCAGTAAGCTATTGCCAAGTGGGGCAGTTAACGGCATAATTCGACTTCTTTGCCGGTATAGCTCAGTTGGTAGAGCACCTGACTTGTAATCAGGGGGTCCCGAG
>ERZ773100.1155-NODE-1155-length-12583-cov-6.075750_pt1 | contig 12583 bp, 9 predicted proteins | sample MGYA00511119_ERZ773100 | MGnify/ENA primary metagenome ERZ773100 (study PRJEB29015, sample SAMEA2738000) | human oral metagenome | biome: human oral; feature: human-associated habitat; material: dental | place: China | collected 2111 ...
ATCCCTTTTAGCGGTTGGCAGAAATAAAAGTGCGGTGGATTTTGGAAACGTTTTTCAATGCAGAAAAACAATTTAAAAACGCACCGCACTTTATTAAACCAATCAGGAGAAACCTTCGTGTTATTTAAAAAATATTCGGCATAATTCAATTTAGCGGCTATAAAAGTTTTTCCGGCTTATACGATCCCCCCTGATGGCGCAAGCGTCCACGCTTGTGCCATTACAATCTATTATACCCAGATAGCGCGCGTCTCCTGACGCGTGCTTACATCTAGCTAAAAACAAATAAACTGAATGAAGTTATTCATGAAAATAGTAAAAATCTGAATTAAATGAAATTGATGTTTTGGGCACGCGTCAGGAGACGCGCGACATCATAGGGGCGCCATCGAGGGAAAATAATGAAAAATAAATTTTTATCTATCTTCATAATGATTATTTTAGGAAGTTTTTTATTAAGTATCTCAATGTTTTTGATTGCTAGAATTCTTTATAATTTTGAAAATAATATAGCTTTATTTAATATACATTTCTTGGATTATTTTAATGATGGTTTTATTGATCGATTAAAAATGATTTTTATGCATGCTTTTATATTTTTTGTTTCAACTTTATGTTTCTATAGAAAATAATACTCCTCCCCCCCTGATGGCGCAAGCGTCCACGCTTGTGCCATTAAAATCTATTATACCTAGATAGCGCGCGTCTCCTGACGCGTGCTTACATCTAGCTAAAAATAAATAAACTGAATGAAGTTATTCATGAAAATAGTAAAAATCTGAATTAAATGAAATTGATGTTTTGGGCACGCGTCAGGAGACGCGCGCCATCGAGGGGCGTTTGTCCCAGCTGAAAGGGTAGAGGAGAGAAAGTGCGGTCAATATTGACGATGTTTTTAAATTGAAAAAAACACGTTGAATTTTGACCGCACTTTTATTTTTTTTCATAAAGCAAACGTTTGCTTTTGGCTTAGCTAAGGATTAGAATTTGCCGATTTTTTTACTTTGAAAGGATACAAAAATGAGTTCTGAAAATTTTAGTTTGAAGCCCGTTCCACAACATGAACGTAAAGGTGCTGTGGCACTGACGTTTGTTATGCTGGGATTAACGTTTTTCTCTGCAAGTATGTGGACGGGCGGCACGCTGGGCACATCACTCACTTACCATGATTTCTGGTTAGCCGTGATCATCGGTAACTTAATGTTAGGGATTTACACGTCATTTCTTGGCTACATTGGTGCAAAAACCGGCTTAACAACCCATGTTTTGGCGCGTTATTCCTTCGGTGTGAAAGGCTCTTGGTTGCCATCTTTAATTTTAGGCGGCACCCAAGTGGGCTGGTTTGGTGTCGGGGTGGCGATGTTTGCGATTCCGGTTAATAAAGTTACCGGCATTGATGTGAACTATTTAATTTTAGGCTCAGGTTTATTAATGACCATTACGGTTTTTTTCGGTATTTCCGCGCTGACCATTCTTTCCACTATCGCGGTGCCGGCAATTGCTGTGCTTGGTTCTTATTCGGTGTATTTGGCGGTAACGGATGCCGGTGGTTTATCTGTATTAGAAAATATCATGCCGAAAGATGACATTTCCTTACCTATGGCAATTACCTTGGTTGTGGGCTCTTTCATCAGCGCCGGTTCATTAACGGCTGACTTCGTGCGTTTCGGACGCAAAGCCAAACAAGCGATTTTAATCAGTATGATTGCGTTCTTCTTGGGTAACTCATTAATGTTCGTCTTTGGCGCCGCCGGAGCAGCGGTGACCGGGATGTCCGATATTTCTGATGTGATGGTTGCACAAGGATTAATTCTGCCGGCGATTATTGTGCTTGGTTTAAACATTTGGACCACTAACGATAACGCGCTTTATGCCTCCGGTTTGGGTTTCGCTAACATTACGGGCTGGAGTAGCCGTCCATTATCGGTGTTAAACGGTGTGATCGGTACGCTTTGCGCCTTATGGTTATACAACAACTTTGTAGGCTGGTTAACGTTTTTATCTGCCGCAATTCCACCGATTGGTGGCGTCATCATTGCCGACTATATTTTGCGTAATAAAGCCTATGCAAATTTTGAACAAGCAAAATTTGTCACCATCAACTGGACAGCAATTATCTCTGTGGCAATTGGGATTGCTTGCGGTAAATTCTTGCCGGGTATTATTCCGTTAAATGCCGTTATTGGCGGCGCAGTGGCTTATTTTGTGTTAACGCCGTTATTCGGTAAAAAATTGGCGTTCAAATAGGAGCGATAAATGTTAGTTAAAAATATTCATATTAACGGTCGTGAAGGCTTATGGCAGATTGCCATTGAAGACGGCAAGATTGCCCGTATTTTGCCTAACGAAGAACAGATTGATTTTTCCGGTGACATTTTAGACGGTGAACAGGGCATCGTGTATCCGCCGTTTGTTGAACCGCACATTCATTTGGATGCGACTCAAACCGCAGGACAACCGAACTGGAACCAATCCGGTACTTTATTTGAAGGGATTGAACGTTGGGCTGAGCGAAAATCTTTATTGAGCCATGAGGATGTGAAATCCCGCGCGTGGAAAACCTTAAAATGGCAAATCGCAAATGGCGTGCAACATGTGCGTACCCACGTGGATGTGTCCGACCCAACGTTAACCGCACTCAAAGCCATGCTTGAAGTGAAAAAAGAAGTGGCTCCTTGGGTGGATCTTCAAATTGTGGCATTTCCACAAGAGGGAATTTTGTCTTATCCAAACGGAGAAACCTTGTTAGATCAAGCCATGGCGATGGGCGCAGATGTAGTGGGGGGCATTCCGCACTTTGAATTCACCCGTGAATACGGTGTGGAATCTATGCACATTGCCTTCAATATTGCGCGCAAATACAACAAACAAATCGATATTCACTGTGATGAAATTGATGATGAACAATCCCGTTTTGTGGAAACGGTTGCTGCGTTAGCGTTGAAATATGAAATTGGCGACAAAGTGACGGCAAGCCATACCACCGCAATGCATTCGTACAATAATGCCTATGCCTCTCGTCTTTTCCGTTTGTTGAAATTATCCAAAATTCATTTTGTGGCTAATCCGCTCGTCAACATTCATTTGCAAGGTCGATTTGACACTTATCCCAAACGCCGTGGCGTAACTCGCGTGAAAGAAATGCTGAAAAACAATATCAACGTGTGTTTTGGCCATGATGACGTATTTGACCCTTGGTATCCGTTGGGAACCGCAAATATGTTACAGGTGTTACACATGGGGTTACACGTTTGCCAACTCATGGGCTACGGACAAATTAACGACGGCTTAAAATTAGTGACTGAAAACAGTGCAAAAGCGCTAGGGTTGCAAGGTTATGGCGTGGAAGAGGGAAATGCCGCTAACTTTATCATCTTACCGGCAGAAAATGGCTTTGATGCAGTACGTCGTCAAGTGCCGACGCGTTATTCTATTCGCCACGGTAAGGTGATTGCAGAAACCAAATTAGCTGAAACGACCATTCATTTAAACGATAACGAACGCGTCACCTATCGTTAATCTGTTATTTTTAAGGATAAGTGCGGTCAATATCCGATGTGTTTTTTCCCTTGAAAAACATCGTCAATATTGACCGCACTTTTTTGTTTTTCTAAACCTCTCTTTCAGTATTTGTCACGGGCTGTGTTCCTCACTATAATTTCCGCTTTTAAAATCAAACCGGTAAATAATCCTATGCAATTAGAACCTGATTTCTGGCGACACAAAAACCTGCTTGATATGAATGATGCCGAATGGGAGGCATTATGCGATGGTTGCGGCAAGTGTTGTTATCGTAAATATATTGATGGCGAAGGCAAATATGAGCGTTTGTATTACACCCGTATCGCGTGCAATTTATTGGATTTAGAAACAGGAAAGTGCGGTCATTATTTGAAACGTTTCGAGTTGGAAGAGGATTGCACCAAACTGACCAAAGACAATTTACCTGAATTTGGCTGGCTTCCCACAACTTGTGCTTATCGTTTGCTTTATGAAGGTAAGCCGTTGCCGTCATGGCACCCGTTAATCAGTGGCGATCCTGAGAGTGTGAGAAAAGCCGATATCTTGATTCGACACGGCATTCATGAACGTGATGTGATTGATTGGTTTGACTTTATTTTAGATGAGGATGATGAGGCGTAAGAGGTGCCGTGTATAGACAATAAACCCGTCGCAGTCTTTCTGATCTTTTGCTAGAATCAGCGGGAAAAACACTTTTCTTATTACCTTGTTTTTCATCGTTTTTATTTTATCTCTGATTGGAAATTACAATGGAAAATCAATCTTTTCTACAACAATTCTTTAAATTAAAAGAAAAAGGAACCTCCTCCAAAACGGAAATTATTGCCGGAATCACCACTTTTTTCACCATGGTGTATATCGTTTTCGTGAACCCATCGGTATTGGGGGATGCGGGCATGGATAAGCAAGTTGTCTTTGTGACTACTTGTTTAATCGCAGGCTTCGGTACGATTGCCATGGGCTTATTCAGTAACTTACCTATCGCTTTGGCGCCGGCAATGGGCTTGAATGCCTTCTTTGCTTATGTGGTGGTCGGTAAACTTGGCTATTCTTGGCAAGTGGGGATGGGTACCATTTTCTGGGGTTCTGTCGGCTTATTGCTATTAACCATTTTCCAAATTCGTTATTGGCTGATGGCATCCATTCCGCTCAGTTTGCGGGTAGGTATCGGCGCGGGGATTGGTTTCTTTATTGCCTTAATTGGCTTCAAAAATATGGGCTTGGTTGTTGCGAATCCTGCAACCTTAGTGGCTTTAGGCGATCTACACAGTCCGCAAGTGTTATTGGGCATCCTTGGCTTCTTTATTATCGTGGTGTTGGCAGCACGCAATATTTATTCCGGCGTGTTAATTTCTATCACAGCAGTCACCGCACTTGCATTGTATTTTGACGAAAGCGTGATGTTCCACGGCATCGTTTCCATGCCGCCGGCATTAACGCAAGTGGTTGGCCAAGTAGATATCGCCGGTGCTTTGGATACGGCACTTATTGGTATCATCTTCTCTTTTTTATTAGTAAACTTATTTGACTCGTCCGGCACCTTACTCGGTGTCACCGACAAAGCAGGTTTTAGCGATGAAAAAGGGCGTTTCCCGAAAATGAAACAAGCCTTATATGTTGATAGTGCGAGCGCCGTTGTTGGTTCTTATATTGGTACTTCTGCAATCAGTACTTATATTGAAAGTGGAGCCGGTGTTTCTGTCGGCGGACGCACGGGTATGACGGCGGTTGTTGTCGGGTTATTGTTTTTACTGACGATCTTCTTCTCCCCATTAGCCGGCATGGTGCCTGCTTATGCGACAGCAGGTGCGTTAGTTTATGTGGGTATTTTAATGGCATCCAGCTTAATTAAAGTGCAATGGGACGATTTAACAGAAGCGACTCCTGCCTTTATTACCGCGGCGATGATGCCATTTACATACTCCATCACGGAAGGAATTGCCTTTGGCTTCATCAGCTATTGTGTGATGAAAGTCGGAACGGGGCGTTGGCGTGAAGTTAACGCACCGGTTTGGGTGGTTTCTTTATTATTCTTAATTAAATTTATCTGGGTAGGTTAATGATGATGCAAAAACTTCTTTTTATTTTAAATGAATCGCCATATGGCACAGAAAAAAGCTTCAACGCATTGCGTTTAGCGGTGAATTTGCAGGAAGAACATGGCAAGGAAGTCGAAATTAAAGTGTTCTGTTTTGGTGATTCGGTGTTAAGCGGCATTGCCGGTCAGCACCCAAATGAAGGGTCTAACGTACAACAAGTGATGGAAATTTTGGTAGCACAAGGTGCGGAAGTTAAACTTTGCACAAGCTGTACCAAAGCACGCGGTTTATTTGAAGCCAAATTAATTGACGGCATTACTCGCGGCACCTTAGATGATGTTTCCAAATGGACATTATGGGCAGATAAAGTCGTTAATTTCTAACGAGAGTATTGGGCGGATTCGGTTCCGCCCTTATTTTATTCAAAATTTTTCATTCGCGTAATCTTAACCATGCAACAACTCAATCCGATTTCTATCCCGTTAAATGCTGTTAGTCTAATTGAAGCCTCTGCCGGTACGGGCAAAACCTACACCATGGGTTCCCTTTATTTGCGCCTATTATTGCAGGCAGGAGAAAATGCGTTTCCCTATGCGTTGAACGTCGAGCAAATCTTGGTGGTGACCTTTACTGAAATGGCGACAGAGGAGCTGAAACGCAAAATTCGCGAGCGTATTTACGATGCTAAACAAAAATTGACGGCTTATCAGCAGACACAGGATTTGGCAGTATTTGGGCAAGATGATTTTTTATGCGAATTGGTTGCGAGCATCACAGACTTACCGCTTGCCATTCAACGCCTGACATTGGCGGAACAAAACATGGATTTAGCGGCGATTTATACCATTCATGGTTTCTGTCGCCGAATGCTGATGCAATACGCCTTCAATTCAGGCGTTCATTTCAATCTAGAATTGACTGGCGAAGAAGACGAGCTGTTGTTGCACTTAGCACAAAAAATTTGGCGTGAGCATTTTTATTCACAGCCTTATGGGGTTGCCGAGTTTATTCAGAAGAGTCTGGTTTCGCCAAACAATATCGTTAAAAACATTAAAAAGTTTGCCGGAACCGAATTAAAACTCCCGGAAAAACGACCGCACTTTTTTGAGGGGACTTTCGAGGAATTTCTTTCAAAACTTACCAATTACTCGCAAGCATTAATCGCGCAAACTCAGGAATTAAAGCAAAAATGGTTAGAAAAAGAGGTGGAAATTACGGAGTTGATTGAAACAGAAATCAACACCAAATATAAGAATGCGAAAGAACAAAAATTAAACCGTCGCAGTTTTACATCGGCAACTCGCCCGAAATGGCTTGCCGCCATGAAACGTTGGGCGGAAAACGAAAGAGCAGATTTCCCGGATTGTTTTTACCGCTTCGGGCAAACGGCAATGGATGAACAGAAAGGCGAGGATGCACAGAAAGCGTTGAGCCATCCGATTTTCATCAAAATTGATGAGTTGTTAGCATTTTCTGAACAACAGGCTTTACTGTCTCAAGCGCTTTGGTTTCATTATTTAAAAACGCTGAATAGGCAGCTAGCCGAATACAAACTCAACCATAGCGAAAAAAGTTTTTATGATTTATTGCGCTTGTTAAAAGAAGCTTTATGCCATCCGAATAATACTGAATTTGCGCAGTTGATTCGTTATCAATATCCGTTTGCTATGATTGATGAATTTCAAGATACGGATGCGGTGCAATATCAGATTTTTTCTAAGGTGTATGTAGAGCCACAGCGATTAGAACCGGTGAGTGATAAGGGCTTTATAATGATTGGCGATCCAAAGCAGGCGATTTATAAATTCCGTGGCGCAGACATTTTTACTTACTTTAAAGCGGCTGATGAAGCACAGCACCGTTTCAATCTAGGAAAAAATTACCGATCCCATCAAGATGTTGTGCAATGTGTCAATCGCTTGTTTGATTTTCGCGAACCGCCTCCTTTTTTATATAACAAGATTCCATTCTTGCCGGTCGAATCTAAAGACGATCATCCGAAATTTTGGTTAAACGGTGAAGTAGAACCTGCCGTACGGTTTTATGTGGATGAAGCCTCCGTAAAAGAGAATATGGCAAAAGCTTGTGCCATTTCTGTTCAACATTGGTTGCAAAGTGCGGTGGAAAATACCGCTGATTTTCGTTCCGATAAAAAAGGTGTCGAAAAAACCTTAAAACCGGAAAGTATTGCGGTATTGGTGCGTAGTCGCAAAGAAGCTGATTTGGTGAAAAACGAATTACGTCGTCTTGGCATTGCCTCCGTGTTTTTGTCAGAAAATAGCAATGTGTTTGATAGTAAAGCAGCAAAGGATCTGTTGTTGATTTTACGGGCCTGTCTTAATCCGTTTTCCGAACGCAATATTTTAAATGCTGTTGCAACGGCGATTTTTGCGCAAACGGCGGCAGATATTCAGCGTATTCGTTTAGACGAAAACCGGTGGGAATATTGGGTAGAAAAATTTATTCATTATCAAAAAACGTGGCAAAAACAAGGTGTATTAGTGATGTTGCACCAGTTATTCCTACAAGAAAAAATCACTGAAAAATTGTATCCTACTATGGATGGTAAACGTCTGGTGACGGATTTATTGCATTTAGCGGAATTATTGCAAGAAGCGGCAACACTGAACGAAAGTGAAGCGGCATTGTTACGTTGGTTTGAAAAGCAAATTCAAGGGGAAGATCGGCAAACAGAACAACAAGTGCGGCTAGAAAGCGAGTTACAGTTGGTCAAAATTGTCACGATTCATAAATCCAAAGGGTTGGAATACGATTTAGTTTGGTTGCCGTTTATTGGTTATGCCTCCAAGTTTAGGGCTGAACACATTTCCACTTATTACGACCAAGATCGGGACGACGTGCTGTGGGATATTGATAGTTCTCATGAGAAGGATGTAAAACAAGAGGATTTTGCCGAACAACTTCGTTTACTCTATGTGGCGCTGACCCGAGCGAAATATCAGTTAAACATCGGTGTGCCGAAAACCTTTGAGGAAAAGTGGAGTGCCTTGTTATATGTGCTCACTCAAGGGGAAATTCAAACAAATGAGAAGCCGACAGCCTACGATAGCTTACCGTTATTGAAAAAGTTGGTTCATGATGCCCCAGAGGGAAGTATTCAGATTTCTGAAACCACGGCATTAAAAGCGCTAGATGCACCAATGCAGTCGGAGACTCAAGCGCCATTAAACGCGGCAACATTTACCGGTCATATTGAACAAAACTGGACGGTGACCAGTTTCAGTGCCATTGAGGCAATTCATCAAAATAAAAAATACTATAAAGAACAACTGGCGGCAGAAAGTGCGGTCGCTTTTGAACCTGTTTTTGATGGTGGCAAAGATTACGATTTTAATGAACAAGCAACAGAAGCAATGCTTGAAAGTGCTAGTCATGAATCTGCCTATCCTTTCGGTTATTCGCCTTTCGATTTCCCGCACGGGATTCAAATCGGTACCGCGTTGCATCGTTTCTTGGAAAAATATGATTTTAGCCAGCCGTTAAACGAAGACAAGGTAGAAAAACTCTGCCAATGGTTACAGTTAGAGGAAACCTGGTTGCCATCCTTACAACAATGGATGAACGCCATTTTAGATACGCCGTTAAGTGCGGATGATCCAACGTTGAAGCTGAATAATTTATCTCGCCAGCAATGTGTGAAAGAAATGCAGTTTTATTTGAAACTCAATCGGGTATTTGATGTGTCGGCATTTAATCGCGCGTTGCAAAAACATCACCATTTACCATCAGAAGCGCTGCAATTTGATGCGATTAAAGGCATGTTACGCGGTTTTATGGATTTGGTTTTCTGCCATAACGGTAAATATTATTTGGTGGATTACAAATCGAATTTTCTCGGTGTCGAGCCACAAAACTATGTTGGCAAAAGCCTTGAGCAAGCCATGCTGGCAAACCATTACGACTGGCAATATTTGTTTTACACGGTGGCATTGCACCGTTATTTGCAACAACGTGATGCAAACTATCATTACGAAACCCATTTTGGCGGCGTGTTTTATTGTTTCTTACGCGGCATGAACGGTGAAAATCAGGACGGTGTGTTTTTTGATAAACCGGATTATGCGTTAATTCAAGCCTTGGAGAATTTGTTCTGATGTTAACTTTATTATCTCAACTCAAAGAAAAAGGCATTATTAACGCCGCCGACTATTATTTTGCCGAGTTTATTCACCGCAAACAGCAACCGTTTGATTATGCGCCCTCTGTACAAAACTTGGCGGTGCTGATGGCGGCATTGTGTAATTTTAATTATCGTCAGGGCAACACCTGCCTTTTGTTAAACCAAGCCACTGAACAGGATTTATTCGGTTTACAGGATTATTTCAACGAACGTATTTATTTGACGGAAATTCAGCAAAAAATTGATTATTTGCCGATTTCACAATGGCAATCTACGTTGCAAAAGGTACAACACATCGCCTTTACTAATTCGCCATTACAGCAAATCGCGCCTTTGGTGTTGCAGTTTAATTGCTTGTATTTTTATCGCGTGTGGCAAGACGAATTTCGGATTGCCGATTACTTCAAAAGTGCGGTCTGTGTTGAGCCTGTTTTTTCAACCGAGCAACTCTCACAAATTGCCTCGATTCTCGATCGCTATTTTCAGGAAGAACAGGGGATTGATTGGCAAAAAATCGCTGTTGCCATGGCATTACGTCAGCGTTTTTGTTTAATTACCGGCGGGCCGGGAACGGGGGAAACAAAAACCGTAACCAAATTGCTTTTAAATTTGCAAGAACTGCATCAAAACGACTTACGCATTAAATTGGTTGCGCCAACCGGTAAAGCGGCAGCGCGTTTAACGGAATCCATTGTGGATGCGGTGGAACGTTTAAAACAGACATTTGTACAGGAGCCAAATAAGCGAGAAATCATCGAAAATCTGCACATTCCGATGAACGCAGAAACGATCCATCGTTTGCTTGGTGTGCGCTTTTTCAGTGAAGAAACCCGTTATCACGCGGACAATCCATTGCCGTTGGATGTGTTGGTGGTGGATGAGGCGTCCATGATCGATCTCACTTTAATGGCTAAATTGCTTAATGCACTCAAACCGGAAACTAAACTGATTTTGTTGGGCGATAAAGACCAACTTGCTTCCGTAGAAGCCGGTGCTATTTTGGGCGAATTAGGGCGTTTTGTGAATGCGGCAAAACCGACATACAGCTCGCCCATGACGCAATATTTACAGGCAACAACAGGGATGATATTGCCATCAGAAGAGAAGATGAACGCCATTAGCGACAGTATTTGTTATTTACAAGTCAGTCGCCGTTTTGGGGCGAATCCGGAAGTGGGTGAGTTGGCAACGACCGTGAATTTAGGTAATGCGTCCAAGAGTTGGCAGTTATTGCAACAATATCAGCAACATCAAGATAAACATTGTGGTGTGTACTTAACGGACTTTGCGCATTATTTGAGTAATAAAGACGACATGCAACAGCGTAAAGCTTGTGTGAAATTGATTGTCGATCGTGCCGCGGAAGAATACGCGCGCTATTTGCAACAAATTCCGTCTGATGGTGCGCTTCATGAAGATCAAGTGCGGTCAATTTTTGCTGCGTTTAATCACATCCGTTTTTTAACCGCATTACGCGTAGGCGAGTTTGGTGTCGAGCAGTTAAACCTCGCTATCGCAGAAAAATTGCGTCAAAAACGGTTGTTACAATTTCATCAGGAACGGGAATGGTATATCGGCAAGCCGATTATGGTCACGCAAAATGACAGCGGAGTCGGCTTATATAACGGTGACATCGGTATTTATTTAGGTCATGGGCGCGTGTGGTTTGAACAAGGACAAAATAGCTACAAAACGGTGTTGGCTAGTCGCGTACCAAATCATGAAACGGCATTTGTGATGACCGTGCATAAATCTCAAGGCTCCGAATTTCCACATACGTTCTTGATTTTACCGTTGGAGAATAGCCCGGTTTTATCCAAAGAGCTGGTTTATACCGGTATTACGCGCACTAAAGATTTCCTCACAGTATTTGCATTGCAAAGTGTGTGGGAAAGTGCGGTGAAAAATCCGGTACAACGCCAAAGCGGATTAGGGCAGTTATTAGCAAAATAAAAGGGGAATATATGACAAAATGGGATGAGCGTTATCAAACGGAAGAATATATTTTCGGCACGGAACCCAATGAATTTATCGCTAGAATTCAGCCTTACTTGCCAACCTCGGGAAGAGCCTTAGATCTTGCCACGGGAGAAGGTCGTAATGGCATCTTTTTAGCCCGTCACGGATTAGAAACGGAGGGCGTGGATCTCTCTCAAGTGGGATTGCGAAAAGCGCAAGCATTGGCACATCAGTATCAGGTGCCGTTCACGACAAGATTGGCAAATATTGCCGAAATGACGATGCCAACGGCGCATTATGCAGTGATTACGTCCGTCTTTTGTCATTTTATGGAGCCGGAACGAACCCAAATCATGCAACGCATTGTGAATGCTTTGCAACCGGGCGGCTTGTTTGCCGGTGTGTTTTATCATCCTGATCAACTTCGTTATGGCACCGGCGGGCCTAGTCACGTTGAAATGCTCGGCACTTTATCGGAAATGCAACAAGCGTTATCGGGCTTGGAATGGTTGCTGGCAGAACACGATGTACGAGAAATGAATGAAGGTAGCCGTCATGTTGGCGCCAGTTCCGTGATTTGTCTCTTAGGACGCAAACCCTAGATTTTTTATTTGACTATGACGAATAAAAAGACAAAGTGCGGTCAAAATTTATCGTATTTTCCCTGCAAAACCGTTAGCTTTTCGGTGAAATTTTCTGTATAATCGCCCGACCCTGTGAATGCTGCGGATTCCCACCGCACATTATTTTGTCGAGATCGCACTCGAAGGGGTGAAGATTAAGATAACTGGTTGTGCTTTTTTAAGCACTGGGTATTAATATTATTATATTGGTAATTAATTAATGAAAACTTTTGTAGCAAAACCAGAAACGGTTAAACGCGACTGGTATGTAGTAGATGCGACAGGTAAAACTTTAGGTC
>ERZ773100.1156-NODE-1156-length-12578-cov-4.146930_pt1 | contig 12578 bp, 13 predicted proteins | sample MGYA00511119_ERZ773100 | MGnify/ENA primary metagenome ERZ773100 (study PRJEB29015, sample SAMEA2738000) | human oral metagenome | biome: human oral; feature: human-associated habitat; material: dental | place: China | collected 2111 ...
GCGCTTTCAGTCGACGCGCGGCGATAAATCGACCCTCGCTGTCGGTTACGTCCGTCTCACCGTAAAGAATATCTGGCCAACCGTTTCGTTCGGCTACATCGGCCAGTTGCGCCACAGTCTCTGGCGACCGAAATGTGTCACCCGCGTTGAGAAACCAGACATAGTCGCCCGTCGCCCGTTGCAGGCCCTTGTTCATCGCGTCGTACAGCCCACGGTCCGGCTCCGAAACGGTTACGCACCGCATCGGCTCCATGCCACGCCGCGTGCGTTCGTCCGTCACTTCCGTCTCCCAACGTTCGACTCGCTCCATTGTCCCATCGGTCGATCCCCCGTCAATCACGAGGTACTCCATCTCGCCATACGTCTGCACCCCGACGCTCTGCAACGTCCGCTCGAGCGCCTCCCGAGCATTGTATGTGACCGTGATGATGGAGAAGAGGAGGGGCATCTAGATCTTCTTTTGAGCCAGTATTATCGTATTAAAATACAGTTCAGGTTTTCGAGGCAACAACCAAACAATCGCACCGCCCAAAATACAAACCGGTGCAATGAATATGGCATTCATAAGAAGGTTGACATATTTATTCTTGACGTAAAACAGGCTTCGTAAATATGCCATCCACAATTGCAAAACGACTTCCGCAAAATGTCCGCTACGTTCTTCGGCAAGGATTGTCAATCCCTGATCTGTTATGTGTTTTCGAATCCCTATAAGGGAGAATCGTCTAAAATCATACGGCAACTCATGCTCTGCCCAAATAAAAGGTACGGTAACCAGCATCTTTCCACCCGGTCTCAATACACGAACAAGATCTGTAAGACATCCGTCTACATTAGGCACATGCTCCAACACTTCACTTGTCAATATCGCGTCAAACGAATCATCGTTGAATGGAAGGCGTACTCCATCATAGTAGACATCTATTGCTTCCGTTTTATGATTATGACCTTCGTTCTCTATATCTACTCCAAGATAGGACCTTAAGTGCGGAAACAACTCCTGATATGGTTTAGCTCCACACCCAAAATCAAGCAATTCACCTTCTAATTGTGGTGCAAGTCGCCGCACTTTCTCTATCAACCGCTTGCGGATAAAATAAAATGGGTTGATGAAAACGCTAAACCAATTGGGAAAAAATCGCTGCCTTAGGTAGTATGTATGAAATCTGTCAAGCATCTCTTTCAATATGCTGTCTGTCATTTATAGGGTTCATAGATGTAATCATGAGGGTCGAAATATTCCGAAGCCAACACCATTAAGATTGCATCCTTGCTGAAATGATGCATTGTATGCCAATCTTCAGGATTAATGATAAGACACTTATGAGGAGAGTCTAAGATAAAATCCTTATGTCCATTCTTTGTATGATTGGATATGATGCAGTGGCCTTGAAGGCAAATGGCTGCCTGTACAGTTTTATGATGACGGTGCCCACCTCTCACGGAGTCATCTACACCATAAATGTAGAAGATTCGCTTAATATCAAACGGTATAACCTTCTCAATCACGGTCAAATTTCCGCGTCGATCAGTATATGTTTTGAGATCTATTAATTCTGCCATTCTATTGGTGCAACGCTCTTATCGAAGAAATTTCACTCCACCCTCGACGCGCAAAAAGTTCGAGAAAATACTTTGCTCTATCGAATCCTGAGAGATACCTTTCCGAAGCAGCAACTTCTGGATATTTGTTTCTGATCTCCTCGATTTTTTTCACGTATGGGTTAAACATTAGTTGAATTGCACTTTTACTTCTCCGATAGTAAGGTCGAGGGGAAAAATAAGAGGGGGTGACAAACATAAGAGAGTGAAAATGGAAAAACACGACCTCAAAAGAAGTTCCTATCTCTTTTTCTGTAGCCACAATAGACCCTCTGTCCTCTTGAAAAGAAAACCGCTGCATATTCCACGGCGCAATACCTGCACCTAAATTCCTGCAAACATGTACTCCATCAAACCGTCTTGGCCAATCGTCTAAATATTTCTGATCGCCGAAGCGATTGTTCTCAAAACGATTATAGCACCAATCTATACACGCTTTCCGCCACCAATTCAAAACATCCCGTCCTTGCTCGTTATTTTTGAAAGCGACGAACTGTACACAATAAATTCCGGTTCTTGTACTTTGATCGTATTGAGGTGTATAATTATGAGGAGTAATCATCACTGCTTCATCTCCCATCTCATCAAATAAGGACTGTGGGGATGAGAAAAAATAGAGATCAGAATCTAAATATGTACAGCTCTCTACATTAAACCGATCTAATACATACAGTATGGTAGACGGAGTACATGTCCAACAATACTCACCTCGTGTACGAACCGGCTTAACACGCAGTAATTCATCATCCTCAAACTCACTCAATGAGATCACCGTCATCTTATTCAGAGATAACGACCTCAATGTCGTGTAACAGGTATTATTAAATGCAAAAACATACAAATGGAATTCTTGGCAATGGAGACAAAGCGATTCATACATCGCTAAGCCTCGCGAAAGATAGACAGAGTCAAAGAGAGTGCAGAAATTAAGCATCAGAGCGTAATTCGAAAATAAACCCTTTAAAAACAGAAGGAATATTAGCTACATCAGAGGTTAAAAAATCACCCCGTAATACATATCCACTTTCTGAGAAAAAACGAAGAAATTTCATTTCGTTAAAAAACCAGCAAGGGTAAGACCCTCTATATATTCGTGGATGTACCATCTGTACAGTCAAACGGTCCTTCCTATTATGAAGAGTAAAACCAGTCCTATCGACAATAATATAGCGGATCTTTCTTTCTATTATCTCCATCAATAAAGAATATGGCCGTTCTAAATATTGTAAAACGCCAGAGAGTAAGATTGCCTGTAGCTCTTTTTGAGAAGATCGCAAACATTCATCTATTGATCGATAAAATCTCAACGACTCGTTCTCAAAAGACTGTTGCCCCTTCTGAACAAAGGAAGGCTGTTCTACAATATTCCACTGAATGTATTTTAATGAATCCAAGAATGCTCTATTCTGATAATACGTACTTCCTAAGGAGCCTCCAAAATCAATGATATTCAGAGAACCATCGTGTTGAGCGGCGATCCACATTAATGCAGCTAACAATTCCCAGCAATATTCTTTCTCATAAAATAAAACAGAATCCCGCTCAAAAAGAGCAATTCCTTCCTTCACCTCCATCAAAGAAGCACTTACTTTCTCTAAAATATTATCTGCATCGTATCCAATAGAGTGTGACTGTGCATCCCTCCATGAATCAAAATCTCCTGTCCAGCCCCATTTTTTCAGCAAGAGAAAAAGCCACGCTGGAACTACATGTATAATCGCTGACTTCACTCCGTCTCCTTAACTTTCACAAAGGCATCAATAAAAGAACATCCGTTCAAGTTTAATATTTCAACGCCCTCTCGACGAGCGTATTGTTCAATATCCACATAACCTTTAAATGTAAAATATAAAGAAAGACATTCCTCGTGAAGTCGACCTGGAATTATTCTATCTGTATCCATCCTATCTTCCTTATAGTAATGAAAATCCGAATATCTTAAACGATTAAATTCATCGACCCAAAGATTATGAAGCCAGTCATTATCAGCTCCCACTAAAAGTACTTCCTTATACTGAGAGTGGATTGATAGCATTAAAGCAGCTATCAAGACGTTCTGCGCACGTGGCATACCCCATTGTTTTCTGTAAATCCAATACGTAAGTTTCGTAACACCCTCAAACTTCGTTTTATTATAGAAGTTCAGAGTTATATTTTTATTTTTCGCCAAAACAGCTGCAATGTCTACCTCATTCGAATCATAAGGTATATATACTTGCAAAGGCCAAGTGGTCTTTACAATCATTGCCTGATACATATTACGCGCTTTTTCCACGGCTCTCCTCTCTCCAACAAACCAAAAGGCTGGATCACATAAAATATAGATCGATGGTTTATATTTATCGTATTGAGATGTCAATGCCATATGATTCACTGCGATCAAATCATACTCACCTATATTCTTCTCTTTTATCTTTTCCATCATCCAAATAAAAGAAGGGCCATTTCCCATAACAATACAACGACCGTGCTTTTTCAAAAATGGAGTAGTCCTCTTTAATTGACTCTGGACAAATACTCTTACAATCGAAAAAAACGTATCCACAATACGGTAAAACCAATTTATTCGCTTGTCATACATACAACACCCGTGCAAAAGAACACTAAATAAAAGATAGACTCATTCGCTCTCCTCTTCTCAAGTCGCGATTCACCTTTCTCCCTATTATCTCCTTTAAGTATTTTGGATGAAGTCCAAAACCGGGGCGTACAGAGCGCACATTCTGCTCCGTAATAAGTTCGCCTCTTTTTATATCAGCCGTAACATATAATGAACGGCTAAAAGCACGATTGACATCAGTTGGATAAACAACTTCTCCTATAGCCATCTCAGCAGTACGAATATCAACAACCATGCGAGAAAACTCCTCCTCATTCATCGAGAATGAGGCATCTATCCCTCCCATAGAGCGATCTATTATAAAATGCTTCTCCACCATCGTGGCTCCTAATGATATGGCAACAATTGCAGAAACTGGCCCTACAGTATGATCCGACAACCCTACACTTACCCCAAAGCGACTTGCCATATCTGGGATCATAGCCAAATTAGCTTTTTCTACTGGAGCTGGATAAGAAGATGTGCATTTTAAAAGCGTAATATCATTATTACCGACCATTCGACAAGTATCGACGGCCAATTGAATATCCTCCATTGTAGCAACACCTGTCGAGATAATTACAGGCTTCATCTTTTGGGCAACATATTCAATTAATGGTATATCAGTAATTTCAAAAGAAGCTATCTTATACATTGGGTTATTTAGCGTTTCCAAGAAATCTACTGATTTCTTGTCGAATGGAGAAGAAAAGCAAGAAAGCCCTTCTTCTCTTGCAACTCGGAACAACTCTTCTTGCCACTCCCAGGGAGTGTGCGCCTCTTTATACAAATCATACAGATATCTCCCCTTCCATAAGGAAGTTTGAGTGATTCGAAAATCTTCGCTCTTACAGTCTAATGTAATCGTATCAGGTGTATAAGTTTGTAGCTTAACTGCATCAGCTCCTGCTCTGGCCGCAGCTTTAATCGTCTCAATAGCAATCCGCTTACTCCCATTATGATTAGCTGAAAGTTCAGCGACAATTTGCGTATGCAGTGCACTTGTAGCACTCTTCACCTTACAGTTTAACGCTTCCATCCTTTTAATATGAAAATATTATTGAGTGAATTTATACCATTATACGCAAGCAGTCGTTTATCATTAAACGAATACAAAAAAAACACATGTTGAACTATGTTGATATAAATAATATAGGGTATAAGAAGTAGTTTTTCCTTCACGACTATCTTTAACTTCTATTTGTTGGACTATGGCAATGAATATAGTAATAATTTGCTATAAGTTTAATTCTTTCTTCTGGGAAATAGAATGACCACATCAAAATTCCCACATAAATATAACTATCTGAATATCAGCCTAGAAATCTCACTTTTAGCCTTCAATGTTGAAGGCTAAAAGCATCTCCGAAAATCAGACTCTTGTATATTTTGATGCGGTTGCTCTGCAGAAAGAGATCCCAGTTTTACCGTTTCCCGCAATCCTTTTTCATCTGAATATAAGCGCTTCTCAAAAAACAGAACCTGATCTCCCCCCATGAATTCAAATCCAATTTTCTCATGAAATCTAATACTTCTATTATTCTCAGAACTAATGCTCGCGTATATTTTTCGTAAAGCCATATTTGCTCTTATATATCGAAAAAAAACATCACTTACATCATACGAATCGCCTTTCCTCACGTGAAAAGGATTCATATAAATCCCCCACTCGGCCCAAGCCCCCCCCCAATTAATCGGATGCAAACTAACCGATGAAATAAATTTATCATCCCTAAATACGGACCAATACAAACGCGATCTATCCATTCTGAGTGTCTTAATAAAAAGCAAATGTCTTTCGAAAGAAAATGGAGCAGAATGAATCATAAATCTTCTTACTATATCCAGATTTCGAATTATCCAGACCTCCCTCTGTCTCTCCTCCGATAAATCTATGTAATCGACAAATTGAAGATTGTTTTCTTTAAATGTATTCGTGCTCATAAGCATGCATTACTAATTATTTTATACAAAATATATCGGTAGCCAGCCTTTGAGTGAAAAAGAAGAAGACATATCACTTTGACAAAAATCAGAATAGTAGAACTGACGGATAAAGAGTATCTGGAGCTGGAATGTCCGTACTGAAAAGAGTTGACAGTCGAGGCGGTAGTTAGCGATAGGGCTGACTATGTCCTTAAGCTAAGGACAGAATCCATTTTCAGGAAACAAAAGTACACCTTCGGGAAAAGTGTAACTTTTTAACAACAAAGTGTGAGCAGCAAAAGCTTAGGTGCTTGCTGAACGAGTAGATCCGAACTTATCAGACTTGACTGCTTGCATCAGAGTCTGTAACCTACTGATTGATGCGGCTGCGCTCCATTGTTCATAGGCACAACTTGTTCAACCAGCAAACCTAAGGCAAAGGAACGCTTCTCATCAGAGAGAAACCAAAAGTTTCCGAAAATGTCTCTTATGCGCTCTAAAAAGAACGTTGTGCAGCAAAAGTCTATCCGCGTCATACTCTGATTTGGCATTCCACGGCCTGTAGGCGTACCACAGGCTCCAAACGAAGCAAATACTGCGAGCCGCGGTCACCTCTGTGACCGCGCTTAAAAATGTCTATTTAATTTATTTCATAGGAGCTCAATACTTTGAATTGGCCATCCTCTCCAGGGATCAGATAGAGGTGTCTATAATATAGCGACTGCCGCATCTCTCACAAGTGAGAGATAGGTAAAACTCTTGCCACAGCTGCAGGCGATAGGGGTTAAGTCGGCTACTATTAGCGGCCTAGGCTTCGTAGAGGTGAGCTTATAACGTATTGACCAAGTCAAAATAACACCTGAAGTTGCGCCGAGAGTCAATTGAGAATTGAAGCGACTTTGAGTCGCATCAGCTGCAATCTTGTCATAGGACGGAGGTGTCTCCAAGCCTCTGTTCGCAGAGTACAGAGAGTTCGTACCAACTAACCTCCGGCCAGCCTTTCGGATGGTACTTTAAATATCAATAAGCAACAATGGAACGCTCCGAAGCTGCTAGCTTTATCTTTTTGAGCATCTGGGATTCCTCGGCGTTTGCAATAGGCTTGTTGGCCAAAGCCAAGTAAGTCGCAGAGCGCGCAGGGGGCCTTCCACTACTTTGCCAAGTCTTAAACCACTTGGCCCCAGTTTTTTGTATCGGAATACCGTTGGCTTCTTTGGCAAGCTCTACCAGCCGCTTATAGACTTCGTGTCCGAGGACGGCTCGCAGCTGCAGGCGGTTGCGGAGCTATTGGTTATCTTTCATAGTCGAGCATGCTTGGTTCCGAACTTGCCTGGAAAGCTATGAAGAATCGATTCTTTGTTCTACTACTCCATCTTCAGTACTCGAGAACGAAGATCTGCTTTTGAGGTTAATTTTACCCAAAAGAATGGGGGGGGAACTTGCAACCCAAACTGTGCGGCTCACAAAGGATGTACTTGTAGTGACTATCGAAACCGAATAATTAGTCTTAGAGGAGGGTTTAGCGATTCTTAAAGGAGCCTCAAGCAATCAGGATCACAGGAAAACCGCCCCAAAATATAAAAGTCTAATTTTTAGACATGCTCTTCAGTCCCTAACATTGAATTTTTACTGTGGGATTTCTAAGCTAACACCCATTATCGGTTAGTTGTATCTATGTGAAAAATTCCGCATAATTACCGCCTGATCAGGATTAGGCGAAAAACTTGTTCTCATCAAGTTTTTTTACCAGCATTAATTGTTTTTTGGGAGGGGGCGAATTCATTCCGAATCTATTGAGTGATTAAGTGATTATTTTAAGGGGCCGTTTAGTCGGAGCTATCTAAATCTATTTCTGGGAATTTTGTTCCATCTTTTTCACCATACAGCCTGCAGTATCTTTCAAAAAGAGACAAAAATAAAATTTCCGGAGATATCTTCTGTATATCCTCCGAAATAAATTCCGGATAGCTTCTTTAACTTATGGCACTTTACCTCAGATGGATCGTAGAAAGAACCTTCTCGAAAACTACAGGAGAATGACCGTCAATTACGAGAGAACCAGCGAATCCGCAGAAGTCATATTTCGGCTCTCTTTCTGCCAAACCCTCCTTAAAAACTTCACCGATAAACTTAAAACAGCGCCTCGGTATAGAACAATCGAAACCGGCTTCCGCCTTTATTTCATTATTTACTTTATTTACTTTCACATAACTTATTCCGCTCATCAAATGACGAAACGAAATCATTAGAGATGTGTTCCTAATATTTTAGGAAATGTATTTAAAAAAACAACCTTCCATCGCGTAAAATAAGTATTTGCTCATTTTGTAATCGGGATCTACACAATTCGTCACAATGTCCATAGAACTAGAAACGACCTATAATTCCGCTATTACATGAAAAAGCGAGTTGTAGCGTCCTTCTATCTCTGAAAATATAGATGTATTTAAACTTCTATCGTGATATCCACCAGCAAACAAAGGAATTTCATCTGTTTTTTTTGCATATTTGTTTTTAATTAGAAAGTCATACATCCCTCTTTGGTTCTCCGTATACCATCCTATATATACTGGGCATCCGCACGCTATTGCCTCAATACATATACTACTTGCAGAAAGAATAGCAAACTCAACCTTGCAAAATAGGTCTGCAATACGGGATGCACTTATGTTTTTCTCCACATTAACCTTTTCTATCAACTTTAAATCCTCGGAGAATCTAAATCCGTCTCCTACAATCGCTGTTATTTTATCTATACTATCACTAATTGAAAGCCGTTTTACATGCATCTCCGTAAGATTAGAAGAGTCCACTCCACCAAAAGATATTGCGATATTTCCCTTTATGCGATTTTTAAACGGTATAGCTTGCAAAAAAGGCCGGCGTAACAAGGCCCATTCCAAACCTAAACAAAGTTGGGTGTACGGTTCAATGTCAAACAAAAGAGGATTATTTGATCCAAAATTAATTACAACATCTGATACATAATGTTTGTCGTGCATATCATCAATACAAACCAATCTGCACCCCTTCTTCTTTATCAGAGTCTGATAGTATGTTGTGTAAAAATAATTATCCAGGACAACAATTTCATCACCTGTAAGCGCCTCTATAAATAAGGAGAATTTGCTCCCATTGGTAGGGAGTGGCACGTATTCGCATACATTGGTAATTTCTCTTATTTGATAATCTGTCGGCCTCTGCGTATAAAACATACATTCAAAATCGTATTTGAGCATGTCTGCTAAAGCCAGGGTACGAATAAAATGGCCATATCCGATATTAGGCCCTGCATCGGCTCTAAATATAATTCTTCGTCGCCTCATTTTCTCTCATCAATCTGTATTTCATCTCTGCCAATATCCAATCTGTCTCCGTATCCAAATCCTGAACCTCTAATTCGGACAATATTATTCCCCCCGTATTATCTCCCCAAAAACTGTGGGACTTACGAAAGAAATTAACCTTAGAAATATAAAATTGCCCTGCATCATGATAAATTGTAGATAGATCTTGTGAGCGGATATTTTTATATTTAGGGTATATCATTCTCATCTTTCCATCGTGAATTTCCAAACCACGCTGCACCGGGTACGAAAAAGCAACTACCGTAAATATAGAATCAAATCCCTTATTTTTCATTATACCGAAAGAAGCACGAAGTTTTTGTGGAGTTACAAATGGCGCTGTCGAATAAATACAAGTGACCATATCAAAGAATAGACCTAATGCTTGATACATATCTAAGACCTCGAGTATAACATCTGTAGTAGAGGCAAAATCATCAGCAGCCTTGGCTGAACGCATAAATGGGACTTTAGCTCCATATCGTATGGAAATCTCCGCTATATCGGCATCTTCTGTAGAAACCATTACTTCATCAAATAAGTTTGACTGAAGAGCAGCTTCTATTGAGTATGCTATGACGGGCTTTCCTTCAAAGAATCTTATATTCTTCTTAAATAGACGCTTACTTCCCCCTCTTGCGGGAATAATTGCTACGTGTTTCATCTCAAAAACTCCAGAATCTTTTGGATAACGAAATCCTGCTCATCGTTTGTTAGAGTCGGGAACATTGGCAAACTTAAACAATGTTGATAATACGCCTCAGAAGTTGGCAATAATCCGTCGGCGTTGTTTATATTTCGATAATATGGCATCCAGTGTAGGGGTATATAATGCACTTGGGTGAATATATTGTTTTTCCGCAGAAAATCATACATTCCTCGTCTATCCTCGACCAGTATAACATAGAGATGATATGCATGGTAATATCCATCCGCAACATGAGGAATAATAATTCCTTTTATCGATTTAAAGGCCTGATCGTATTTTTGAGCAATTCGCCTCCTGTGTAGCAAACTAACCTTAGCTCTTTTCAATTGAGAAATACCCAAAGCCGCCTGAAAATCTGTCAACCGATAATTATATCCCAAATCTATCATTTCATTATACCAAGCTCCTTTCTCGCACATAATTGTCGGAGTCCTTGTTATACCGTGTGTACGATAAAGGCAAATCTTTTCATATAAGAGATCATTATTTGTCGTAATCATACCACCTTCTCCCGTCGTAATATGCTTAACCGGATGAAATGAAAACACCGCGATATCTGCAAATTTTCCATTGCCACAATGTTGTGTCTCCCCTTTGCTGTCAATAAAATACCCACCCAAAGCATGGCAGGCATCTTCCAATATCCACAAGCCATAGTCATCCGCAATACTTTTCAACTCTTCTAAATTGATCGGATATCCTGCGAAATCAACAGCAACGATACCTTGATATGTATTTGGAGGAGAACTATTCAATTTTTCTCTCAATAAACCCGTGTCTAATAAATATGAATGTTTGTCTATATCGCAAAAAACAACATTTCCTCCACAATAACGAATACAGTTAGCACTTGCGGCAAAAGTTATCGGTGTAACAATTACTCTGTCATTAATTTTAACGCCTAAAGCTTTTGACGATAAGTGAAGGCCGGCGGTCGCATTATTTACTGCTACAGCATATTTCGCACCTACATAATCGGCAAAGGCTCTCTCAAATTCCTGTATCTTAGGGCCCTGTGTGAGTAAGTCCGATTTTAAAACATCTACTACAGCTTGAATATCCTCATCTGTAATATTCTGTTTCCCATATGGAATAAAGGGAACTATTTTATCCATTTTGAAAGTTTGATTGGGTGAATGAAAAATACGTCCTTGGGATAATCCTCTAACAGGCTGGTCAAGCTATACCTATATTTCTCACAAAATGCCGCTTCGTTAACCATATAAAGTTGAGCTATACAACTAAGCCTTATATCGTCACTTGTTATGATTTTTCTAGTCGATAAAATAAGGGCTGTAGGGATTGCAAACTCTACAAACAACTCCGAAGCAGCAAACACCCCGCAATAAGTGCAAAAGGTCGACATAACCGATTCCGTCAACAACAAGCAGTCACAACCGCCCCACACAATTGGGTAGCTGAATTTTTTGCGAAGGAAAAACATCTTTAACACTTTGAGGATCATCTTTACTTGATATTTTTTTCTAGTTCCAAACAAGGATATTAGTAGATGTGCTAAATGTTGAGCCAACTGACTCCACCTAAAAGCGAAGTGCTCTATACATCCATATGCTCTCATTCGCTCAATGGCTTCATCATATGTTGGAATCTTCTCCCCCCCTATTTTCACATTAAAGGAGCTTATCGTATGAAACTGAGACATCGGATACTTTTCCTTTGATATATCTCGTACACTTATAATATAACACTCATCTACCCCTATTCCCGTATATTCGAAAAGATTGTCTTCATTAATATTTGGATTAATGATCATATCATCAGCTACCACAAAGAAATGAGAATATACACACTTCGCCTCCGACCTCTTTATCTGTTGATATGCCTGTGCTACATAAGACTGATATTGATAAGATGACTCATAAACAGATAGAACATTTGATTTATCCCCATCATAAAACGGCATGACATGGTACAAATAAGTAAATCTGCATGAATAAATCCTTTCTATACGAGAAATGTTCTCATCATATCGATGATTATATATAACCAACAATGCAATCTTTGATCTTATATTTTCCATAACAAACTACAGCTTTATCATCCAATAACTAATAAGATAATAGATCTTGAAAACTTAAATCCATAGCCTGGTGCATGCGCTTTAATCACCGAAGGAATCTCAAAAAAATCTTTTTCCGTATGATAGATCAATATTAAAAGAATTGGATGGTCTTTCTTAATTGTGTCTACCCCTCCATAGGGAAACCTCATCAAATTTTGAGGAGCTCTTTGGGATAGTCGATATTGAGTGCCGCGGTGAATAATCTCTTTCGAATGGATAGCTTGTCTTTCCTCTGTGAGACAAATCTGTATCGACGACAAGACAATGCGTGGCGTTAAAAAGCTCAGTCCGGATACAGAGTCGCATATTGTC
>ERZ773100.1164-NODE-1164-length-12548-cov-6.364924_pt1 | contig 12548 bp, 9 predicted proteins | sample MGYA00511119_ERZ773100 | MGnify/ENA primary metagenome ERZ773100 (study PRJEB29015, sample SAMEA2738000) | human oral metagenome | biome: human oral; feature: human-associated habitat; material: dental | place: China | collected 2111 ...
ATTCTTTTGACAAAGAGGCGTACTAAATCCATCAGTAGGTTAGCGTAAGAACTTTTTAATTGGGGGGTAAAGGTAAGATAAAAAAAGAGAACTACAAAAGTTTTGTTAAAATATTTTTTGAAACGACACGAAAAAGGCTATGCAAAGTATCGCATAGCCTTTGTTTTAGTGTAATTTTGTTTTACATTTGTTTGGTAAGAGTATATTCTTTTACCATTTTAGGTTCTTTACCATCTTCACCTACTTGTACGATATTATCGCCTTTGGTAATATAGAAAGATTTGTGATTATCAGCTTTAGAAACGAGTGTAAAACCTTTATCAGTGTGTTCTACTTTACCTTCTTCTTTAGATTCGAAGTTTTTGCTTGCACAGTTTTCTTGTTTTACATAGGTGTCATCGGCATAGAGATGGATAACGGTAGCCATTCCGCCGCAATCGGCAGCAGGAAGAGTACCTACATAAGTAGCTAACAATTGAGGAGTTACCATTTCTTCTACTTTTTCAGCAGCATTCTCCATCATAGTAGTGGTTTCACTTACTACAGTGTTAGCAGTTTGTGAAGGATTGTTTTGGCAGGAGGCGAGCATAAGCACAGCAACTCCCAATGTTAAGATGTGATTTTTCATAAAATATAATGTTTATTTATTTACTTATTCAAAAAGTGTACCAATACTACAGTAAATTCACTTCCCTTTCCTACTTCGGAAGTAAAATGAATGCTACCCCCGTAGGAAAGTACGATGTTTTTCACCATTGCTAATCCCAAGCCACTACCACTGGTTTTGGTAGTGAATTTTGGTTCGAATATCTTTTCTTTATCGGCGTCGGGGATACCCGTACCATTGTCTTTTACTTTTAGAGTAATATCGGTATCGGTTTTATTAAGGCTCACTTCAATAGAAGGGAAAGGTTCGTTTTCGGTAGCTTGTAGCGCATTTTTCACCAAATTGGTAACTACACGACCGAGCTGGTCTTTATCGAATACACTTATAATCTCATCGTGAGAATGGGTGAAGTGAATTTCATCAGAATTAAAGATATCTAAAGTGCGTTTGATAACAGAAACAAAATCGAATTCCTCATCATTTTTAGCAGGCATATTGGTAAGTGCCGAGAAGGCAGTAGAAATATTACTCAATATGTCTATCTGTTGGATAAGAGATTCGCAGAATTCATTAGTTTGTTCAGCGGTTTGAGGCTCTCGAAGGGCTTTGCGTTGATAACTTTGCACGGAGAGACGCATAGGAGTAAGAGGATTTTTGATTTCGTGTGCTACCTGCTTTGCCATATCGCGCCACGCTTGTTCGCGTTCGGATTGCGCCAAAAGGGCTTTGCTGTTCTCAATCTCATCAATCATTCCGTTATAGGCATTTACCAACTCGGTAATCTCGGTAGGGGCAGACTTGAGAAGTATCTTTTCGTTTTGGGAGAGCAAACGAGTTTTCTCTAAACGACCTTCGATGGTTTTAAGCGATTTGGTAATATATTTAGAGATGAAGTAAGCTACCGTAAGGGCAACTACCAAGAGCGAGAAATACACCATCGCTAAGTTGTACAGCGACCCTTTTAAAGCGCGCTCGTTGAAGGTGTCGTTCTCGAAATAAGGAATGTTGAGAATAGCGATAGGCTTGAACTGCAAATCGGTAATATAACTGTAAGAGGTTTGATAACCACGCCCTGCAAATTCGTGGTGCTCAACAAGACGTTTATTGAGTGTAGCGGAAAGCTGATGCAATACATCAGGAGGAATAAAAAACGCATCTTGGTCGGGCGAGAGAGAGGCTTTGGAGCTTTTTAGCAGAACGCCGTCGAGGTCATAGAGGGCAAAGTTTAGGTTTTGGATATTGGCAATGCTGTAGATATCCTCCCGAAAGATAAGAGGTATATAAGGGGTTTCGACAGGGAAAGTGGTTTGCGAGAATACATATTGTATCTGCATCTTGATTTGGTTTTCCTTGTCGATAAGTCGCTCATCGTGATATTCTAATGCCTGTTTTTTATACTGCCCAATCATTACAAAAGCTAAGATAGCGAAAGCTACTAGCACGAGTAGGGTCATACTGAGGAATATCTGAAAGCGAAGGGTGTTTTTTTTAAACATAGTGTCCCCTTATTACAGGTTATTTTAAGCCTATTACAAAGGCTGCGGGATAAGATTTTTTAATCTCTACAAGTTTCTTCTCAGCCTCTAAACGCGTACGGAAACTACCAAGGCGCACTTTATAGTTAGGCGACTCGAAAGTGAGCAATACAGGGTATTGTTTGTATTTGCTTTTGGCATCGAGCATTACTTTATTAGCTTCGGTGATATTGCCATTATAGATTTGTACTTGGAAAGCGCTCTCGGTACGAGCTATTTCCTTTTTGAGTTCCATAGCATCGGCTATATTCTTTTCCTGACTAATAGTTATTTGTGCATAGGAAGCGCTTGTGAGCAATAGTATTCCAGCTATAAATATGTTTTTCATCATCAATATAAATTTAATTCTTCTGTTTTCTTTGGCGTAAGAACCAATACAATTTACTAAATCCAAAGCCTATGCCAAACAAGGCTATAAAGAAAGTAAATATACCTCCCAATACCTTTAAATTGATAGGTTCACTTTGGGGAACGTAGAGTATTTGTCCATTAGCAGTACCTATAAGTCCTAAGAGAGTGATAAGCAAACTCACCAAAAAGTGTAGCTCTAAGCGCAGGTCTTTTTCGGGCAACAGCTTTTGAAGACCCAAAGAACCTAATATAATGAAAACTACCACGCTCGCACCTATCCAAAAGGCAATATGCTCAAACGATACCCCTGTATAATAAAAGATGGCTTGAGTGAGTACATAGAACAATGTAGGAAAGATAAGCAGGTTAGGATACCACTGCAAAACTTTATACCAGCGACTTTCTTTACCTTTGAAAAGCGTGCGTAGTGAAGTAAAACAATACGCCATACACACAGCAGTTTCTACGGTGAGCAGTACGGTAATATTGCCAAGAACTTTGGGGTTGCTGAGCATTGTTTGAAGGGTAACTTGTGACTGCTCTGAGGCAAAATCAGTAGCCAACCATACAAACAAGAAACAAACAGCTGCAAATAACGCCTGTTGCCACAGTTTCCAAAAACTGAGCTTCAGCACTACGTTCAGCATTATAAAGACTGTAAGAATTGCTATCACCATATCACATATCCCTTATCTCTTACTTACATTCTCAGCTATGCCAGCTCACTGGCTTTACTTATTACTTGTACAGAGTCTTCTCCGTCATTTTGTTTCCAGTGTACTACCACACGCTCATCATTGATAGCGTCCACTTGCTTACCGTTGTAATCGGGTTGTATGGGAAGATGGCGACTAAAGCGCCTATCAATAAGCACTAAGAGCTCTATTTCAGAAGGGCGCCCAAAGCTCTGTATGGCACTGAGCGCAGCGCGAATACTGCGTCCTGTGTAGAGCACATCATCTATAAATACCACTCTCTTGTTTTCGACAATAAAGTCAATAGCAGTAGAGTTGGCTTCAAGAGGTCTACCTGTACGCCTAAAATCGTCACGAAAGAAAGTAATATCCAATAAGCCTAATGGAATATCAGCAATGTGGTATTCTTTAGTAAGTAGTTCTACCAATCGCTCCGCTAAATAAGTGCCACGAGGCTGGATACCGATAAAAACCGTATTCGAGAAATCGTTATGGTTTTCTATCAGCTCACAAGCGAGGCGGTGTAGCATCACTCGGAGTTCCTTCTCGCTGAGGATTTGTTTTGTATAGGTATTCATTTGACTTAAAAACTGAGGGTATTTAAGTTGCGTTGAGCATCGGCATTGCCCTCGCTAGCGGCTTTTTGGAAAAAGACTTTGGCATTCGCCTTGTCGCCCAACATATAGTAGCAAGAGGCACGATAATTATTCAGTACAGCATCTACGGGCACTCCTAAGCTCTCCATTTCAGCCATATCATTAATAGACTTTTGGTATTGCTGCGTGTTGTAGTAACTGATAGCACGATACCTGAGCCCGTCAATATGAGCAGGCACTTTCTCCAAGAACTTCGTAAATATAGGAATAGCTTCAGCATAACGTTGCTGCAAATAGAGTTGCATTGCCTGAGTGTAAAGAGGAGCAAACTGTTCTACCTGCATACGCGAGATAATCTTGTTGCGGTTATTAATTATATCTTTATTATCAGGCAAATACACAATGGCACTATCTAAGGTTGCACGGGCATCAGCTATTAAGTTATTTTTCTCTTGCAGATAAGCTAAAGAGTTCCACGCTTGTACCTCACTGCGATTACCGCGAAGGGCGTCTCTATCTACATCTACGTGGAAACGGTTTTTCAGTATAGTTTTCCACTTAGGTTGTGGTTTCTGCACACTGTCTTTCTCCAAGCCTAAATACTGTTTGAGCAAGTGAATCGACTCTTGTTCTTTACCCATATTGTTTAGCGCAAAGGTCTCTAAATTTAGGTTACCGAAGAAATTAGGCTTTATCATTCGGGCTTTATGGGCATATTTATAAATACTATCGTTGTTTTTGTTCTCTTCCATAAAGTATGATACAGCAGTAAAATACTCGGGACGTGCGTCGTAAGGGTGGTAATGAATGGAAGCCAATACTTTACGTGCCTCATCGAATTTCTTTTCGTCTATCAAGTAGCGCGCCTTTTCTACATCCACGGGCTCAGCCACTGCCGTGAGATTTGGAATACGAGGGTAGTTGCGTATCAGGTAATCCGAAGGTGATTTGGTAGGGCGCACACCTTGTTGCTCTTCTTTTACCATACGTTGTATTTTAGAAGAATCAAAGTACATACGCTCTACTACCACATTCAAAACCATTGCCACCAGGGCTACTGCTCCTATAAAACCTATAACACTCATTGGCAATTTGCGCTCTTCTGCTTTTTTCTTACTGAAATACAATACTGCCAAACCTACTGCTATCCCTACATAAATACCAAAGAGGGCTTGAATTTCGGGACGATCTTGAGGAAAGTTAAAGAACGCATCAAACGAATAAGCAAAGAGTCCAAACAATGGTAAGAAAAACCACTGTTCTTGCTCAGGATTTTTGTTTTTATAAGTGCCTCTTAGGAAATAATAAGCTGCCAAGAGGAATATAGCCAAGAACGCCAACCCTGCAAAGATTCCCGCTTCGGCGGTGAGCTCCAAAAAGTCGTTGTGGTTCTTATACATATAGATATAATGCGGACTGTAAGAATTCTCATACTGTAAGAAGCGTACCTTCCAGTTACCAATGCCTACGCCCAACAGTGGGTCGTTCGGGATCATATCGGTAGCAGTAATTACCCAAGCCGTTTTACGCAAGTTGTTACTGGTATTCTCTTGGTTAGCTACCTCAGCCAAACGAGCCCCGAAGCTGGTGCTTTGTCTCACTTGTTGAGGGTATAAATAGTTCTGTACAAACGAGAAAATACCAAAAGCAAGAACTACCAAGCCTACGTGCATCAGTACTTTTACGCCCGTTTCACGGCGTTTTAAGATAAAATAGTCGATAGCGCCATAAGTGATGAAGATTAGCGTTGTAAGAATAGTTGCTAAGTAGAAAGCACGGGTACTCATAAAGAAGATTGCCAAAGTGCCAACCAAAATACCTATCCCTCCGATGATACGCAAGGTGTTTTTATGAAAATAAAACAACCAGATAGCAAAAGGTATCTTAATAAACATAGCCGAAGCCAAAATATTCTTGTTAGAATACGAGCCTTTGATATTGTAATCGGCACTAATACCCTTGATGATACCTTTTACCCCGTCGAGGGTTACCAAAAAGTCATAACACAAAAGAATAGTCATCGCAACTGCCAAATGTACTAAACTCTTTTTGTTGTAAATCACCAAAGCCGATACCATCCAAGCAGCTGAGAAAGCTGTAAATATCTTAAAGAAGTGCAAAATCGCTTCTTCTATATCAATAGCTTTGGTAAACGAGAGCAATGCCAATACCATTATCAGGCAGTAAGCAATCCCTATTTTATTGGTAAAAAAGCCAAACAGTAATTGTGTGCGTTCTCTGAATTCTTTAATAAAAAACACAAGTCCTACTACTATCAAGTTCAGAATAGCAAAGGTGTAAAACTTTGTAGCATTGGAGTCGAATGCCATCCAGTTAGGGGTAAGTACCGTTACATAGCCATAGGCAATGAGCAAGACACTCGCCAAAAGTTTCATACTCGAACTCCCTTCCTCACTCACTGTGGGGGTAGGTTTAATAGGATTCTTGCTGGGTGTTTTCTTCTTATTGGGTTTCATTTTATGTATTTATATAATTTTTCAACTAACAATTAACAATTAATATCTGTAAAAGTCACTTTCTCTTCTCATTTACCTTTTATCTCTTATCTTTTACCTGCTTTTGTGGCTCTTACTGCCCGTGCGGCTCGCACCTATTTGAATCATCTCATACGCCAGTCCCGTTTGCTTTACTACGTCTTCGGTGCGTTGCGAATGAGTATCGGTAATAAAAAGTTGTCCGAAATGTTTTTGAGTAACCAACTGCACCAACTGCGTTACGCGAGTATCGTCAAGCTTATCAAAAATATCATCTAAAAGCACTATGGGCGTAATCCCTAACGATTGCTTCAACACTTCAAACTGCGATAGCTTTAAGGCTATCAAAAACGACTTCTGTTGCCCCTGACTGCCATACTTCTTCATCGGGTAGCCCTCAATCTCAAAAAGCAAATCGTCCTTGTGAATACCTGCGGTAGTGTATTGCGCACTGCGGTCTCGCTCAGTATTTTCGACAAGCTGGGTAGCCAAATCACTTTGGTGCAAACTACTGTCGTAATGCAAACTCACTCGTTCCTTACCCCCCGAAATATACGCGTACTGCTCGCTAAAGATAGGCAAAAACTCTTCCATAAAAGCTCGCCGTTTCTCATAAATGTGTTGTCCTAAGGGTGCCAACTGCTCATCGTAAATGTGCAAAGTCTCTAAAGAGAAAACTCCTCCTTCTGCCATTTGTTTCAGTAACGTATTGCGTTGCAAGAGCGTGCGGTTATAGCGCAAAAGCAGTTCTAAGTAAGCTCTATCGGTTTGCGAAATCACACTATCCAAAAACTTACGGCGTGTTTCACTACCTTCTACTATCAAGTCGCGGTCGGAAGGTGAGATAAGCACCATAGGGTATTTACCTATATGGTCAGCCAGACGTTCATAGGCTTTACCATTGTGTTTCATTACTTTCTTCTGTCCTTTTTTAAGGCTACACACTATCTGTTCTTCACGTTCTTCTTGCCGAAACTGTCCTTCGATAAGATAAAACTCCTCGCCGTGGCGTACACTCTGCACTGCCGAAGTAGTAAAGTAGCTCTTTGCCATACCTAAGTGATAAATAGCATCAAGCAGATTCGTTTTCCCTACACCATTATCCCCTACAAAACAGTTGATAGTAGGGCTAAAGGCATACGCTTGTGAGAGTATGTTCTTGTAGTTTACGACCGATATTTGTTTGAGAAACATCATTTGTTAGTGCAAAGGTACGAATAATTTGTGAATTACCAAATTTGTCGATTGGGTAATGCCTCCTAGATATTCTCTGAGCCTCTCCGAGAAAGTATGAAAACTCAGAGTACTCCGAAAACTAAGGCTTTCTACTAATTTTAATCTGTCTCATAAAAACAAAAAAGTAAAGAAAATGATATTTTCTCTACTTTTTTAAGCTGCTTTTATTCTGAACGTTCTTTTCTAAAATTGAAAATATTGTTCTTTCTAATAAATATATTCTGTAACAGACAATTTTTCCTCAGGTTTATTTTCTTCATTAGGAACTGAGTAATGTGTATCTCTTACAGGATAATCGCCGTTATATTCATAAACGATTCTAAAAGTTTCCTTAGAAACCTTATTTGGTTCCTTTGGGTTAGTTTCTGTTTTGGTGTACTTAATAATGTTGTTTCTACTTATTCCCATTGTAAAGTAATCCGGATATAAATCTCTAAATGTAGGAGAAAACAAAGGGTTTATTTTATTATCATATTCATAGGTAACAACAATGTCATAATCTCTATACCCTTCTTTATACTCTTGTTTTACTACATTCCCATTAGCATCTAAAGTATAAGTGCGAGAAGAATATATTTTTTTGTTTTCTACAAATCTCTCTGTACTAGCAATTATTTTATTTCCTTCACTATACTGATAGTTTACTTCTTCATAATTATCCTGACGGTAACGAGTTAGTTTTTTAATGACTCTCCCATTGCCATCATATTGATATTCTGTTGTTGAAGGAGTACTATCATATTTTTCTTTAAAGGTTTCCCGTTCTAATTTCCCTTTACTATAAAAATAAGAATATTCATAGTAGTTTGTTTTCTTTTTTACAGGGCGTTTGCCATCATATTCATATTCTGTAAAAGAAGAATACGAAACTGTATCCGCTTGATAGTGTGTATAAGATTCTTTCTTAGGGCGGGCATCGTCATACAATTCAAATATACGTTCTACCCGAAGATAAGGACTTGTTGAAATAATTTTCTTAGGATGTTTAGCTGAAACTCCTTCCTCACTTCCCCTATTATCCTTATTACAAGCTACAAAAGTAGCTGTTGCTATTAAAGCTAAAAATATTTTCTTCATTGTTAAAACAAGTTTTTGTTAATCGGCACAAAAATACACACTTTTTTGTTCCCCACCAAATATTTCATCATCTTTTTTGTTTTGCATATAACACAAACCATTTGCCAACCTTCCTGTCTATGCGCTCGCACCTAATCTGCTAATTTTCTAATTTCCAAATTTGCTAAATCTCTTTTCCGTCACTACATTCCCCCTCATTGAGGAAGTCCGCGAGAGCGGAGTATGTGAGAAGGGGGAAATTTCCTTTGATTTTCCGTCATACTCCCCCCTATTGCCTATGGCCTAAGGCCTATTGCCTATTCCTTTTCTTTCGCCTCGAAACCCCGTTTTTAACATTTTTTGCGTTGTTGTATCACAGTATGAATCAACTACTTATATACCCTTTCTATACCAATCGTCCAAGATTCGTATAAGCTTCCTATAAGCTCTCTATAAGCTAACCCCACCCTCCTTACAGCTCATTTTTCACTTTTTACCTAAAACTCCTCTTTTTAAATATTCCGTTTCCTTTCGTAGTGCCTTAATCTCTATTCCCTCTCCAAAAACTCTAAATAATCTTCACACCAGATAGCCAACCAGATTATTGTATTCAACAAAGGCGAAATCAACGCTATAGGCACTCATAGTCAGTTATTACAAGAGAGTGAATTGTACGAAAGAATGTGGAATGCTCACAACCGAGCTAAAGAATGGGCTTTATAAGAAGATAAAATAAAAAAAGCACTTACATAATGTAAGTGCTTTTTTGTTGCTCCCCCTACTGGACTTGAACCAGTGACCCTCTGATTAACAGTCAGATGCTCTAACCAACTGAGCTAAGGAGGAATATTTTCTACTTATGTTTTCCTTAATTGCGGTGCAAAGGTACAACTATTTTTGAAACCTGCAAATTTTTAAGCAGAAAAATATTATATATTTTTTAGTTGTATTGCTAAGTTGTTTATTTTCAATAATAATATAAAAAGACTTTACCAAAAGTTTAATAGTCTCTCGTGCTACGAGTTTTGGTAAAGTCCTTATTATTATCTATGTAACTCGTATTACTTGTTTACAAAGTAGTGATAGAACCACGGAATGGTTTCAATACCTTTTAGGAAGTTGAAAATACCATAGTGTTCGTTAGGCGAGTGGATAGCATCGCTATCTAAACCAAAGCCTAAGAGAATAGATTTGCTACCTAATTCTTCTTCAAAAAGAGCTACAATAGGGATACTACCACCTGAACGCACAGGTATAGGCTCTTTCCCGAAGCTCGCTTGGCAGGCTTTTACTGCTGCTTGGTAAGCAGGCGTATCGGTAGGGGTTACATAACCTTGTCCGCCGTGGTGAGGGGTTACTTTCACGCGTACTCCTGCAGGAGCGATGCTCTCAAAGTGTTTGGTGAAGAGTTCGGTAATTTCGTGGTTGTCTTGGTTAGGCACCAAGCGCATTGATATTTTGGCATAAGCCTTACTTGGGATAACCGTTTTAGCTCCTTGTCCGGTATAGCCTCCCCAGATACCATTTACATCAAGGGTAGGACGTATAGAGGCGCGCTCGGTAGTGGTATAGCCTTTTTCGCCATATACTTCATCAATATCTAAGGCTTTTTTGTAGGCTTCGAGTGAGAAAGGTGCTTTTGCCATTTCATCTCGTTCAGCTTGTGAGAGCTCTTCTACTTTATCGTAGAAATGCGGAATGGTAATGCGGTTGTTCTCGTCGTGCAAAGAAGCAATCATTTTAGTAAGCACGTTGATAGGGTTCGCTACGGCACCACCATATAAGCCAGAGTGCAAATCGCGGTTAGCACTAGTAACTTCCACTTCCACATAGCTAAGTCCGCGTAAGCCCGTAGTGATAGAAGGGGTGTCGTTAGCCAGCATACTGGTATCGGAAATGAGAATAATATCGTTTTTGAGTTTTTCGTGGTTGTTTTTTACAAACCAACTAAGGCTTCCTGAGCCTATTTCTTCCTCGCCTTCAATCATAAACTTCACATTGCAAGGGAGCACGTTGTTTTTCACCATATATTCAAGGGCTTTCACGTGCATAAACATTTGTCCCTTGTCGTCACAAGCCCCACGAGCGAAGATAGCGCCATCGGGGTGGATATCGGTTTTTTTAATCATAGGCTCAAAGGGGTCGGATTCCCAAAGCTCAATAGGGTCGGCGGGTTGTACATCGTAGTGTCCATATACCAATACGGTAGGTAGGGCAGGGTCGATAGTTTTTTCGCCATAGACGATAGGGTAGCCAGGGGTTTCACATATTTCTACCTTGTCGCAACCAGCCTTTTCTAAGGCGTTTTTTACGGCATCGGCGGTGTTGAGCACATCCTGAGAATAGGCAGCATCAGCACTAATAGAAGGCATTTTGAGCAGTTCTATCAGTTCCGCAATAAAGCGGTCTTTGTTTTCGTTGATATAATTTTTTACTGAATCCATTATGTATCGATTAACAATTTACAATTAATAATTAACAATTTCTCGTTTTAAAACGCAACAAAGGTACATTATTTTTCTAAAATACCAAAACTTCATCTATAAAAAGCCACGCATCACCGCCTTTAGGAGGGATTTTTACGTTTTTGAGGGTAATTTTGATATAGCGTGCTTCTTGAGAATTGAACTTCAGTGCGAAATCTTTTAAAGAGGGTTTTCCTCTCACTATACAAGGCTCGTTGTGAGTCGCTACTTCACGGTAGTTTTTGCCATCGGTTGAAAGGGAGATTGCAAATTTTATAGGGAAATAAATACCTGAGGATTGAGAATCCATTGCGCCTATACGCACTTCACTTACCTCGGTGGCTTGCTCTAAATCGAGGGTGAGGGTTACATCGTCGCCTAACCAACCGAGCCATTGCCCATCTTGGAAGTTTTTGGTACCACGAACAACATTGGTGAGGGTTGCCTCGCCTTGTCCTTGATATTTTTTGTGATAGACTGGGCTATAACTCATTTTCTTACCTATCGCTTTGTGGAATATTACCTCGCCAGTGGTAATGGTGTTGGTCGCCTTTCCACTAAAAACAGTTGCTTTAAAGGTTGTGCTTCTATTCAGCGCAATAGGCTGGTGGTATTTCGTAGCTTTCTCTATAGGAGTATCTCCCAAAGCATAGCGAATATCGGCGTTAGGGACTTCACACTCTAATTTTAGGAAAATCTTGCCATTTTGGTTTTCTACGGTAGGCAACACTTGGTATATAGAGCGTGCATATTTTATTTTCATCACATCTAAACGCTCCATAAAGGTTTGGGTATGATTTATAAAGTTGTCCCAATTCTTCAAGTTATCGGTTGTCCAACTGATTTCAGCAAGCGCCAACAATCGCGGAAAGAGCATATATTCCGAATGTTCAGTGTTACCCACGTGTTCTGCCCATAAGTTGGCTTGCGTACCCAAAATATTTTTTTGCAGCGCTGGGCTGAGGTTTTCTTTTTCAAGACTGTAATGGTAAAGGGTTTTGAGCGGTAAGTAACCGCCATTGGCTTGAGGCTCATAGTCGGGAAGACCTTGATAGTTGTCTATATAGCAATCGCTAGTGAGGACAACAGGGTTACCTTGTTCGAGGGCTTTTTTACCTACCTCGATACCGCGCCAATTCATCACCACTGCATTGTTAGCTAAACCCCCGTCCATTATTTCGTCCCAACCTACCAAAGTGCGCCCTTTGGATACTAAGAAATCATTTATACGTTTGATAAAATAACTCTGTAATTGGTGCACATCTTTTAAATGATGGTCTTTCATACGTGCTTGGCATTTGAGGCACTTTTCCCATTCGGTGTGAGTGGCTTCGTCGCCACCTACGTGAATGTATTTGCTAGGGAAGAGTGCCATTACTTCGGTAAGTACATCTTCTAAAAAAGTGAAAGTTTCTTCTTGTCCTGCACAATAGATGTCGGTGATAGGCCATACGGCACCTGAGGGCACTCCTATGGGGCGTTTGTGGCAAGAGAGTTCAGGATAAGCGGCTA
>ERZ773100.1165-NODE-1165-length-12538-cov-2.321397_pt1 | contig 12538 bp, 4 predicted proteins | sample MGYA00511119_ERZ773100 | MGnify/ENA primary metagenome ERZ773100 (study PRJEB29015, sample SAMEA2738000) | human oral metagenome | biome: human oral; feature: human-associated habitat; material: dental | place: China | collected 2111 ...
CTCAGCGGTAGGTGCCACGGTCGGAGCAACGGTCGGCTCAGCAGACTTGGTCGGCTCGGGTGCCTTAGTCGGCTCAGGAGCCGGTGCCGGGTTCGCTGCCAGACGGTTCAGCCACAGCTGATCCTCGTAGGTGTTCGGGTTCTCGAAGCTGGTCGGGTAGATAATATCGCCGTTGGGCAGTTCGAGAGCGTTGTAGCCGCCGCTCTTGTCGGTCTTGCGCATCGAGGAGAGCACCACCTCGTTCACCTTGTTCAGGGTGTCATCCATGAACACCAGGCGGGAGCCGGATGCGTCCACCACGACCACGTTACCCGCGCGGGTCAGGAACATGGTCGCAACCTCGGTCTTCTCGAAGCCCTCAAGGGTTGAGGACTCGCGGACCATGCTGAAAGTGCCGTTCTCGTACTTGAGGACCTGGACCTTGCCGCCGGTCCAGTTGTTCCAACGGTAAATGTAGCCCTTGGGGCTGACCAGGGTCGAGGACAGGGTGGTGGTGTAGCCCTCGGGCGAGGAGTTCGGCACCAGGGACACGCCGTTGCTGCTCAGGTGCAGCAGGTGGCCCTTCTGGACCACTTTTTCGCCAGACGCATCGTAGATGGAGGTCGACGGTGCGTACACGAAGCTGCCGTCGGGCAGCGGCGCGAGGGTCACGGTGTTGTTGGAGAACGAGTCGCCGTAGTACTCGTCGAGCGAGTAGGCGTTCACAACCTGCGGGTCGATGGAGTCGGGCTTCGGCAGAGCCTGCGAGGTTGCCTTACCGGATGCGTCAATAATGGTCAGCTTGCCGCCGCCCTGACCGTCAATGCTGAGGATGCCCCAGGTGTTGTTGGCGGGGTTGTAGCCGATTGCCTTGACGGTGTTGGCGCCGAGCTCCGCGTCAGAGTAGATACCGGAGGAGACGAGCTTACCCTCAGCGGTCACGGTGTACAGCTCGGGCTTGTTGGTCTCGCTGCCGATGACGAGCATGCGGTTGCCGTCAGCGTCCACAGCGAAAACGCCCTTGATTGCCTTCAGGACGCCGGTGTCGGTCATCTTCAGGTTGGAGCTGTTCAGCACGGTGTAGGTGGTGTTGCCGCTGAAGCTCGGGGGTGCCACGTGCACGATGTGGTTCTGTCCCAGACGTGCGGTGTTCTGGGGTTGGTTCACGCCCGCACCGGTGTTGTAGGACTCGGCGGCGCTGTAGGCGCTCTTGGGGGCGTTGGCTGCGCTACCGGTGTAGGAGATGCTCAGCGGGTCGAGGCTGGCGCCTTCGTTGTAGAAGTCGGAGAAGGCGTGGTTACCGTCGGCGGTCAGGTTCGCGGAGATGCCGCTGATGCTGACCACGCCGTCCTTCTCGCTCTGCTTGGCGGTGCCGGTGCTCAGGGTAGCCATCTTGACTTCCATGGGGCCCTCGAACTTGCCGCTGGCGTAGTTCTTGGTGCGCACGGTCATGTAGAGGGAGCCGGTGCCGTCAGCGAGGTTCAGTTCCACGCGGGGGCTAGAGAAGGTGAGGTTCAGGGCGCAGCCGGTTTCGGGATCCTGACCTTCGGCGCAGTGGCCGGTGAACCAGAGGCGGCCGGCAGCCTGCAGGGTGACCTGCTTGCCGTCTTCAGAGACGGTGGTGGAGGTCGGGGTGAAGGTGAACTGCTTTGCGGTTGCGTCCCAGGCTGCGCCGTCGGTCATTTCGCGGGGCATACCGTTATAGGACAGGAAGGAGGCGCGCACGCCCCAACCGAAGGACGCGCCAGCAGTTGCCTGGTCGCCTGCAGCGACGTTCTGTGCGGCAACGTTCTGGGCAGCGATATTAATGTTCTCGGCGAGAACGGGTGCCAGGGGCAGGGCAACAGCGCCAGCGACGGCGAGGGCGCAGGCTCCCTTGGAGAGGCGGGTGCTAGATGTGAAAATCTTCATTGGTGTGTATCCATACTATCGACATTGTTAGGACAGGCTCACTATATCGACAGTGTGAGTATTTCTCAACATCAGATTCCAAGAAACTGTTTTATGACAGAACGCCTCGCAGCACACTGACGGAGATACAACTAACCCACGCCAGCATGCCGCCCAAGTACCGAGGGCCGCCACTCCCCCAGCCTCTACGCAACTAATCCTTCTTCGAAGCGTGTACACGCGACACGCCCAAGGCGCCAAGAATCAGGCCGCCACCCAAAATTACCAAAATCGGCAGAAGAGGCAAGCTCTTATCCGTGTTGCGGGTAATCTGCGCCTCCGTTGCCTTCACACCATCCGGCGACCCGTGCTCAGTACGAACCTGAGAGGAAGAACCATTCAGAATCGCGGCGCGGCGAGACTGCGCCGCCGAGTCGATACCCGAAGGCAGATTAGAGTCGGGGGTCGGCACCTGAACAGGCTGCGCTTCCTCAGTGCGGTACCCCAGAGCCGAGGAAGACTCGGTAACAGAACCACCCGAGGGGCGCGGAACAGAAATCGTGGCGTCCTTAGTGCCCGGAGCCATGGCGGTATCACCCTGAATACCGCGGGTCTTAGACCTAGAACCTGCGGCGGGTGTGCTCGCGCCGGATGCACCTGCAGTATCAGTGGCAATCGTAGGATTCGCAGAAGGTTCCGCAACCGATTCGCTCTCGTTCTTAGAGGAAGAATCAGACGACGAGCCACCATTCTCGACAGAAGCCTGAGTCACCGTAAAACGGACCGTATTCAGCTGAAGGTTGCCATCATTGGCGGCGTCAAATGCTGCAACCAGGTACGTCTTGCCAATCTGCAAGGACGCGCCGGGCACACCAATAACGGCCTCAAAAGCACCCGCAGAAATGGATTCCGGGCCAACATGCACAATGGCGAGCGCATCACCCACAGTGTTGCCATTGGAGTCGATTTCCATGACGATTAGGTCGTAGCCCTTGTCATTTTGAGGGAAGTTCGTGGCACGGACCGTGACGGGTTTCATGTCGTCCTGGGAGTCACCCTGGGAATCCTGTACGGACAGGCGCGGTTTACCCTTCCTCTGGTTCTGCGGGTCGTACACGCTGGTGTCTTCGGAGACAATGTACCGTCCGCGCGGCACCTTAACCGGGGCTGCCGTTGAGCTTTCCGGCGTGGGGTGCAACGTATCCCTAAGAGTGGGTGAGAGCTGGTTGTCTTCGTCCTGGTCGCTCTCCGCGCCAGAGATCGGAGTCGGGCCCGCCTCGGAAGTTTCTGCTTCTTCACGCTCAATATCGACCGTCGGCTCGGTGGGCTTTGCCTTACCGTTGCGCGGGTCGACGGTCTGAACTAGACGCCTCCCATCTTCCTTAACAAAAAATTCGTAGGCGATATTGTTGACACTGTCGGTCAGAACGATGACGTACACAACTTCTTTTCCCCTGGCGAGGCTCATGAGGAGGCTATATTCGCCCCTGTTCTCCCCCTCGGATACCTGCGGGTTCTCAACAATGGAACCGCCATATTCACCAGTAACAGTGTAGAAGTCGATGTCTACCAGAATGTCTGTAGCCGTCAGCTCTTGAGGGAGTCCGTTCCACCGCAGCAGAAAACCGCCCTCTTGAAGCTGCGCCTTCATGGTGACTTTAGATGCCGCGTTCTGCTTCTGCCCGTTCGGTGCAACGTCATTCTGTTCCACACGGTGCCCATCCACGCGGTGTCCAACGCTTTTGGGTACCGCCGTATGCGTGGTGACGCGGATTTCCGCCGCCATGGAAGGTGCAACAAGCCCGCATTGAAGCCCCGCAATCAAAAGGGTTGCGGTGACAACACGGTACTTTGTTGAATGAGTGCTCATGCGATGCGTCTTTTCATGGTGGAATTGATGCGTGCTAGCGGTATGTCTTCGTATGCTCTTGGGAGCCTTTCCGGGATGTAAGGTCCCCGGAAAAGTCGTACCTTACTCCGCCTCGCATTTCCTCCGGTGAAAACACAAAAGTAGCGCGCATCTATTTATCGGTTATTTCAACCCTATCACGAACCTTAAGGTTTATTCACGCGAGGGTAGATGCTTTTTGAACACCCTGAACACGCAATTCACCCCCGCAATCTGCAACTACAGATTACGGGGGTGAGGGATATCTCAAGACATATTGAGGGCATGAATAAGTGCCCTACCAGCAGGCACAACGCGCAAGCGCACCAAGGGCTTTAGGAGCTCAGAAAGCCCCTGCGGTGAGCCGTCCACGCGGCGCCAACCACGAGGGTCAGACCAACGCCACCAATAGCCCATAACGCCGTACCATGCTGAGCCACCTCTTCGCTGGTAGGAGCCGCAACGGAAGCCGCAGCCTTCACGCCATCCTGGCGATCAGCATTCGCATTGGACTGCACATGGGTGGTGGTCGAGTTCACCGCGGCAGAACGGGTATTGGTTTCCGAGTGGATGACGGGCGTGAAGCCCTTATTGCCATTACCGGAGGTGGCATCACTCGTGGGTCCCTGTGCGACCGCGCCGGAATTTGCGGCAGCTGCAATAGATGCCGGGTCAGAACCAGAACGGTACGCGGACGCCAAATCAGTTCGCGTGGGTTCAATAGCCGAACGCGGAGTCATCGTGCGCGCCTGAGCCAAAGTCTGCAGGGCCTGACGCTGACGTTCCGCCTTCGCCTCCTGTTGCTGGGACATAGCGCTCACTGCCGCCAAAGTCGACTGAGGCGCACTCGAGGCGGGTTCCTTCGACCCCGAAGTAGAGACGCCGCTCTGGGCACTGCGCTGGGCAGGGCTAGTAGCCGCATCAGTCTTGGCGCTGGGGGCCACCGTAGCGCTCGCATCCTGGCGCGGCTGTTCAGCCTTCGTCGAGGAGGTTGAGCTACCGGTCGCCTCACCGCTGACTTTGAATCGCACCGAGACAACTTCTTCCGCGTACTCAGTATCGTCCGCACGGACTAGGTAAGCGGTGTACACCGAGCCGGTCTTCAACAGAGAACCGGGCATACCAATCTCTTCCTTGAACGCGCCATTGACGATGCGATTAGAGCTGATGTGCGTAATGGACAGCGCATCGCCCTTGTGGTTGCCGCTCATATCGGTTTCAACCACGATCAGGTCGTAGCCAGCCGCGTTCACGGGCAGGCGCTCTGCACTGATAGTCACCGGCTTGGTTTCCTTATCAGAGCGAACCTCAGCATACGCAACCTTCAGTTCCGAAACACTCAGGGTCTGAGTATCACGAGAAGAGCCCGATCCACCCGGGACCTGTTCCAGCTTCTGAGTGTGGGTTTCAAGATCCGGGTGTTCAGAAGAATTCGAGTGTTCAGAAGAGTTCGGGTATTCAGAAGAATCAGAGGGAATCTCTACCTTGACCTTGTCCTTGCTACCCTTCTGATCTGCAGCCTGCTGGTTCTTCTGCTCCTCTTCACGGAGCTTATCCAGCGCCTTCAGCTCATCAATGGTCGGCACATGGTGGGCACTCTCCTTCTTATCCACCATAACCTCGTCAGAGTCATCCTCAACCGGAATAGCGTGCGGTACGAGGGAGCCTCCAGAAATCATGAATTCGCCGTAACCCGCATCGGAGGTCACCAGATCCATGGCACTAATGGAGTAGTAGCCTTCCTGGGGCATCTGCGGCATCTCAAAGGTGACGAGCATCGAGCCGTCATCGGCGCGCTCAACCTGCAGGGCAGAAGGCTCATAGATGTCAGATCCGAGCAGCGCGCCAGAGGTGCTGTAGTACTGCAACACCAGGTAGGCCTTGGATGCGTCACCCACGTAGCCGCCCTCGTATAGGGGTGCAAGCTTCAGGGTCGCTTTGCCATCCTTAATGGACTGCACGCGAATTTCGATGGTATCGACCTCAATTTCGAGGTCTTCATAAGGGCAGCTCGAATCAAATTCGTTATTAACCAGAGCCGCAAGACAATCATTCACATTTATTGCTTCAGCCTCGGTTGCGGAGGCGCCAGGAAGCACAAAAGCACTTGCACCCAAAGCGGCGGCAAGCGAAAGAGCATGAATTCGTTTCGGAAGTTGAGTGATAGTCATATGTGCCATTTCAAGCGATGTAGGCACAAAGCCTGGACTAGGGAAGGCTCACCACAAGCCGGTGTTTCTGATCCAGGTATTTGCGCATCAGTACGTCGGTTACACCCTAGACTAACACGGATATTGCACTTAATGTTGCATTGCATTCATGTGCTAAAACTTTATGTCGCAATAATCGCCAAAATAAAAGGGAATTAAATACTTTACTGAGATATAAATAACGCAAAATTCAAATACCAGAAAATATTCCCCACAGTGCACTAAAAAGAGATTTTTACACCATTCCCAACGCACAACCCAACGCACAACAGCGTCAAATTTCCAGACACACAAAAGGTGCCCTACCGAGCACACACCCTATCAGTGCGCACCCGACAGGGCACCTCCCGCATCATGGCAGTCCCACAGAGAGCCCGCCTACACGCCTCACAGCACGAAGAAATAGATACGCTGAACTACTCCGCGTCCAACTCTTCAGCATCCTCAATGCGACGACGATACACATTAACCGCCACAGCAGTACCCACAAAGGCAACCGAACCCAGCAGAGCAATACTCAGCGGCAAAGTGCCCTCCGGCAGAGGGCCATTATCCTGGGCGCTCGCCTCCAGCTTCGAACCGGAAGAATCACCGCGCGACTTCGAACTACGAGTATAGAAACTACCCGAACCAGCAGCACCCACATTCTCCTGAGGAGAAGCAACAGTCACCGTTTCAGACTCCAACGGCTGATAGCCCAGCAGGTTCACCACGGTACGACCAGGCAATAGCGTCGCATAACCAGACATAATCATCGTCCCAGGAGCCTGCACAGAAGTATCAGCCACAGAGCTTCGAGCCTGCGCAGTAATCGCACGAGCAGAACGCTGAGCCTGAGCAATATAGCCCAGGGCGCCCTCCACCGACGGGATCTTGGCAACAGAATCGGCAGCAAGATTAGCAGACTCCACCGCAGACTCATCCACCATAGAAGGCGCAGAAGAAGCCGACGGAACCACACGACGATTCACCTCAGAAATCACCGGGCCCACCGGACGGGCACTAGACTCTGCAGGCCTCGAAGTGTGATTCACCGGAACAGCACGCTGAACCACGCTCACACCAAAAGCGGTGGTCGCCATGAGCTTCAGCTCCTCAGTGGAGTCACCACCCACCACAACCACACGGTAGCGCTTGCCGGGGTTCAACGCGGTACCGGGAACCTGCAAATCGGTGGAGAAAGCACCATCAGCAACCTGCTGAGGATTCACGTGAGTAGTAGCCAGAGGCGAACCCACGGCACCACCATCAGCAGGCATTTCAAAGACCATCACGTCATAGCCCAGGCTGCTCTCCGCCACATTCCTAGCGCTGACGCTAATAGGCTGAAAATCAGCCGACCCGCGCAGCTCTGCAGTAGAGATTTCCAGAGTCGCTTCACGAGTCCCTGCGGGGGCACGACCGTCAGGGCGGTTATGCACCAGCAGACGGTCCTCAGTCACCTCGGCAGGTGCCGCGTCATCAGCAGAAGAGCTCGCCGAAGCAGAAGCACTGGCAGACGCACTCGCGGATGCACTCGCCGAGGCGCTAGCAGATGCGCTTGCAGAAGGACGCGCCGAAGCGCTCTGCGAGGCAGACGGCGCTTCAGAAGGAGCCGGGGCTACCGTCGGGCGCGGGCTATCCTTCGCGGCACTCGGGGATGCGCTCGGGCTTGCGGACACCTCGGGGGTGGGGTTCGCCTCCACCTTTGGGGCGCGGCGAACGCCGGGGGTGTCCGGGAAGAAAATGTTCTGGCGGCTAGCCATAATCTCGTCGATTGTTACACCGTGCTCGGGCATAAACTCAATGGAGACAGTCTCGCCGTTGCTCAGATTCTCAATTTCGACCATGTACGGCTGCTCAACGTTAAGGCGCTGGTGGATGCTCAGCTCCATGTTGCCTTCTTCATTCTTTGAGGCAGTCAGCTGAGCAGCGGGTACGGTCATAGTCGCCACGACGCCATCTTCAACAGAGATGGCAGACAGGCGAACCTTCACCTGATCCAGGGAAGTTACACCGCTGACCTGCAGGAGAGTGTAATCGCCAGTCTGAGCCAGCAGATCCAAGGAGATGCTGTGCTGAACGACGTCGGCGGCAACAGCGATGGGAAGCTCGGGCTTCGGAGACAGCTGAGTCTGCGCATAAGCGGCGGATGCAAAGGTGCCGGGAGCAAGAGTTGCAGGCGCGAGGGCACCTGCCAAACCGAGGGTTGCGGACGCTACTAGCGCCGCGCCGCGAGAAGTTCGCTGCATAAAAAACATGGTGGTCACCTGATTTCGTGAGTGAATATAGTGAATGATCGTATGACTTCCACGCCCAAAGATTGGAAGTAGACGCAGTGCAACGGTTTTCTACTTTCGGTGAGCGGAGGCGCTTCATAGCGTTTCCCACCCCGTGTAAACGAGGCAGCAAAGAGTTACAGCAATGTATGCGACATCACCATAAATTATAGGCGTAATCCTAGATCAACGTAGGCTTAGCCTTAGGCAAAGTTAAAGATGAAGGGGCGCCCAAATCCTATGATTCGGACGCCCCTTCATCTTTGTGCATATTTTGCCTAGTGGGGCAATAATTCGCGTGGTTTAGCGGCGAGAGCTGAGCGGCATCCCACTACGGCGACGGCGGCTCAAGCGCATACCTGCAAGCAACGATATCGATCCAACAGCACTAATAACCAGCACATTGGAAGCGCCGGTAGCGGCAAGCTGCTCACGCTTCTGCTCTGCCACAGCCTTCTGAGAACCAGAGGCCTGCGCCTTCTGCTCGCCACTCTTCTGCGGTTCAACCTTCTGAACTTCAACCTTCTGAGCGGACGCATCCTGAGCACCGGTGTTCTGAACCGGAACCGAAGTATCATCCTTCTGGGCGGTAGCGCTCTCCCCCGCCTTCTGCTGATCTGCTGCAGGAGCAGTAGCCTCAGCAGATGCGGATGCTTCGGGTGCAGCAGCCTCAGCACCGGTCGCCTCAGGCGCCTTAACCTCAGGTGCAGAGCTTTCAGACTCCGACGCCTCGGGGGTTTCGGGCGCATTACCCACGCCGTCACGGTCCACCTTGAAGCCACCGTTCACGATGCGCACGGTACCCTGCCCATCTTCCGCTACAGCACTCACGCGGTAGGTGGTGCCGGGCTTAAGGGCAGCGCCGGGAATCTGCACCTGTGCGGTGAAAGCCCCAGTGGAATCAATCTCTGAGACATCAGCCGAAGCAATGATGCCGTCGGTTGCCACACCGTATTCGTCCACGGCGCTCACCATCAGGTGCACCGTGCCGACGCCTTCAAAACCTTCACCGCGCAAGGTCAAGGTCTTCTCGGAGTCAGTTTCGGGTACAACGGTTTCTTCCACGTGCAGGCGGGCAGCCAGCACGGGGTTAGCGGTATTGTCCCGAGACTGTTCGGCAGAGGTGTCGCGAACACGGTCAAAGCGAGTGTTGCGCGGCAGGCTGTAGCGGCGGCCGGGATTGTCCTCGGGCAGCACGTGATCGAACTGCGACTGTGCAGTGTTCGAAGGTACTACGCCCTCAGGCTGTGCAGCCGGCTCAGGCTGCACCTTCTCCTCGAACTGTGCCTGCTCAGCCATAGCGCGTTCAGCGGTTGCAACCGGCGTGGAGGCGTGCTCTGCATTCCAACCATTCATGAAGGGAACCTCAACTTCCTGGGCAGTGTAGCCATTAGCGGCAGACGGCGCAATTTCAACACTGAGCACATAGCGCAGGCCGTCCTGGGCGCTCTGTACTTCTTCAAGCCTGCGACCCTCCACTTCGATACCGTCCAGGAGGGTGCCGTTCATGACGTCGGCACCCGCAGGAGAGGCAGCCAGCAGGATGCGGTTACCCTGAGTGTCAAGAGCGTACACGTAGGTCACGATTTCAAAAGCCTGAGCCTCGCCAAGACCTGTCACCTTGTAAACCACCAGGTTCTTATCCTGCGGGATTTCCATCTGACCAGAGAGAATCTGGAGGTTCAGAGGCTCATCCTGAGTGTTTGCAGGCAGCAGCTCCAGGGGTGCGGAGGAGTTGTAGGATGCATCCTCCGTTGCGTAGCCCTTGCCGGGATCAACCACTGCGGTCGCGACAACGTACTGCTGATTGGGGTCGAGGGTACCCGCGGGCAGGGTTAGCTGGGTGCTGAAGCGACCACCATCCACGTCGAGTTCGGGCACGAGGGTCATCGCTACGGCGGAGCCGCGACCCAGCGCGTAGAGGGGGTACTGGCGGTATTCGCTCACGTAGACTGCCACGCCGTAACGCTCAACAGCGCCGCCGGTGAAGCCTTCACCGCTGACGGTGATGCTCTGGGAGCGTGCGGGGTTAATGACAACGCCCGGCTCTACGTACACCTGCGGGGAATTCTGGGTAGCAACGTTTTCGATGGGGGTTACATCTTCCGCGGAGGGAGGGTTATCTGGCTCCACCGTAGTTGAGGAGGCGAGCCCACCGGGATTCTGCACCTGCACATCTGCGTGCGCGGCACCAGCACCGGTGACAGTCAGGACGGAAGCAGCAATAGCGGCTGTTGCTCGAGTTTTTGAGTGAGCGGGTTCGGGCATGAAACACACCTTCTTCTGTGAGTGTGAACGATACCCTTCGGCTGATGCCCCGGGTTGAAGATGCACGGGTGTTTCTTCGGGGTCGAGTGTTATAACGTACGGACTAGTCATAACATTCATGTAGTGGTGAAAGTTACCGCGAAGGGAATCGCTCTATTTATCGGTAATTCCACACTAACAATACTTTTGCATTTATTGCGGTAAATACGCTTTACCTTCTAAGTATTTTCCTGTGCAATAACCCACATAGAATATTTTTCGCCTTTCAGAACTCTATCAAGAGCACTCAAAATACATAGACTAGGCAAAACTCTTCAACTCCACCTTGAGGGTCAAAGTTTTCTTGCATGTATATGCAGATTTAATGGATTTGTGATAAAAATATTCTGCACTTTTATGCATTTAATTTATTTCTTTTAAGTGAAAAAATAGCAGGTCACGCCGCTTTCCCTGCATTTTTTCATAAAGAGTACAGACCAATACTCCAGAAAAAAATCTCCCCTCACCATTGAGCGCAACAAGCCAACCACTCAACCGGCATACCCCCTCCCCCAGCTATCCACGTCCAGAAAGCACGGCAAAGAAAAAGTGCAGATACGCAAAAGTGCCGCCAACACTCTTTCTAGAGTATTGGCGGCACTTAACTTCACTCACCTCGCGGCGAGCATCAGATTTTTAGAGGCTGGGCTATTAGAGGCTGCGGCGGCGCAGGAGCATCAGTGCAGCACCAGCAATCAGAGCTGCGGCACCAACACCTGCGATACCTGCAACACCCTCAGCACCGGTGTTAGCCAGCTGCGGCTTCGAGGAAGCCGAAGAAGAGGTCGAAGGCGAACCCTTAGTGCCGGAGACACCTACAGTGTGACCCTTAGAGCTGGAGGAGGTAGCAGCGGATGCGTTGCCAACCTTAGCCTTGGGTGCCTGAGAAGAAGGCATACGGGTCTCGGTTACAACAACCGAACCGTCTTCGCGCATTTCAGCGGTGAAGACGCTGGTGGTGCCGTCGCCATTATCGCGAACGGTGGTGTTGTCACCCTCGGTAGCTGCCGGCAGGGTCGGTGCGGGGTTGTTCGCATCGCTCACGGTAGCGGTGGTGACTGCCACCTGGTGTACCAGGCCGTTGGGGTCGCTGGTTGCCACCATTGCGTAGGCGTAACCGGGCTGCAGCAACTCAGCAAGAACGCTGACCTTGACGCGGAAGGTGCCGTTCACGATTTCAGAAGCGGGAATATCGTGGGTTGCCAGAGCCTCGCCAGTGATGTTGCCGTTTGCATCCAGACGGTAGATTGCAATCTGGACACCGTTAGCGACGGACTCGTGGGTGAAGCCGGAGCCGTTGAAGGTCAGAACGTTGTACTGGTCGTTCGGATCCAGGGAAGCGTCCTCGGTGGTGAGGGTTGCATTCTCGGGTGCCGCGGGTGCTTCAGGAGCGGGGGTCTCGGTCTGCTCGGGTGCCGGGGTCTCAGTCTTGGGTGCTTCCGGAGCGGGAGTTTCTTCCTTGGGGGTCTCAGTCTTGGGAACCTCGGGTGCCGGGGTTACGGGAGCGGGAGTCTCGTCAGCCTTGGGAGCCTCGGGTGCCGGGGTCACGGGAGCAGGAGTTTCTTCCTTGGGGGTCTCCGGTGCGGGGGTAGTGCTCTCAGTAACCTTGAAGGAGGAGATAGCTACGAGCCTCTGATCGGGCTGACCCTGCGGGTTGCTGACAGCAGCCAGCGCGTAGGATGCGCCAGCGGGCAGCTTGCTTGCTTCAACGGTAATGGAAGACTTGAAGGTGCCGTCCTGAATCTGCTCTGCGGGTACCACGATGGTAGCGAGAGCCTCACCGGTAATCTGGTTGTCTGCGTCCAGTGCGTAGATGCTGACCTGTACGCCGGGGCCGACCTTCTCGCCGTAGAAGCCGGTGCCAACAACGCTCACGGTGTTCAGCTGTGCATTGCCGGGGAAGTGAGCATTCTCAATAACGATGGAGGGGTCAGCCTGCTTTGCCTCGGGAGCCGGGGTGGAGGGGGTGGTCGGCTCGGGGGTTGCAGGAGCGGTGGGGGCAGGAG
>ERZ773100.1169-NODE-1169-length-12512-cov-4.513205_pt1 | contig 12512 bp, 9 predicted proteins | sample MGYA00511119_ERZ773100 | MGnify/ENA primary metagenome ERZ773100 (study PRJEB29015, sample SAMEA2738000) | human oral metagenome | biome: human oral; feature: human-associated habitat; material: dental | place: China | collected 2111 ...
TCACTTTGCAAACTCGTGCCATGGTTAGTCTCCAAACTTCTAAAATAGTAAAACGTGATTTATACCATAAAAAGCAGCATTCATTCAAGCTGTTTGATGAAAAAACGATTGTTTTCGAGAATGAGCCCCTTCAATGTTGTTTTCAGGGAACGCTGTTTCTTAAAACGTGACGGGGACGAATTATAGCGGATTTTGTTATCGAATACATTTGTTTATCCCAATCCTCAGCCCGCAATATCAAGAACGGGGTAAAAGCAAGTTGTAAAAATGTTGCTGCGAACAGTCCGTATCAACCGCACCGAACATCAACAAAAAGGTCGTCTGAAATTTTTCAGACGACCTTTGTTCAGACAATCCTATCAGTCCAACTGTGCAACCGATACCGGCAAACCACGTATTGCGGCAAGCATGGTATTGGCAGTTTTCTGCTGTTGGCGGAACGCTGCCATATTGGTAGGCGTCAGTTTTGGAGTCGGCAATGCAACAGTCGTCGGATTGACCGGCTGACCGTTCACGCGTGCTTCGTAGTGAAGGTGGGGGCCGGTTGAACGTCCGCTTGTACCGACGAAACCAATCACTTCACCGGCCCGGACATTACCTTCCGCCGGTGTAAATGCACTCATGTGACCATAAAGCGTCTCGACGCCATTAGAGTGTCTGATCATGACGGTATTACCATAACCGCCTTTCCAGCCTTTGAAGGTAATCACACCGTCGGCAGATGCTTTAATCGGCGTACCTGATGGTGCGGCATAGTCAATACCGGTATGCATACGGACGGTATGCAAGACGGGGTGGACCCGGTAGCCAAACGGCGAGGAAATACGGGTATAGACAACCGGCTCGATATTGAATCCCTCTTTTTGCTGGAGGGATTTACCGTTTTGGTCATAATAGCTGCCGCTCTCTTCATCGCCTTTGCCTTGGCTGTAATAATAAGCCTGATAAGTTTTTCCGCCTTTGACGATTTCAGCCGCCAGAATATCGCCGGTACCCATTTGTTGGCCGCGGAAATACATATTGTTGTACAGAAGACGCACGACATCGCCTTCCTGCAAATCCTCCAAACTCAGTACGTCAGAGAAAATTTCGCTGAGTGACTCGCGGATTTCGACAGGTATTTCGGCCTGCGCCATCGCACCGCGTGCGGAAGTCCGTACAACGATAGAGCGCAACGTCGGCATGACTTTCATATCCACTTCAGAAGTAGACAGCTGCCATTTGCCTTTGACTTTCTCCAACGCGACAAGGTTTCGTTCCAATTCTTCGTCGGTAAAGAATTGTACGTCCGTTACCTGACCTGATGAATCGACACGGATGTTGACGGATTGGTTGGCGCGCAAATGCTGCATATTTTGATCTGCGCTGTTTTTCGCCATGATTTGTTTGATATCGGTCTGCGCCACACCCATACGCGCCAAAACGTCGGCAAGGGAATCGCCCTGTTGGACAACTTCCTGCGCCCAATAGCTGGACTGGAAATTGTTGGTTTCAACATAAACGGCGGGCAATTCCTCTGAAATCCGCTCCAACGCAATGCCTTGAGGATTGGAAACCGGCTCAGTGACCGCATAGGCAGTCATTACTCCTGACACAGGCAGCAGGATGCCCAACAACGACCAACGAACGGGTTTGTTGTGCCAGAAACGGCGCATGAATGAAAATCGAGTTGTTTTAGTCACGCATTATCCTTCAATGCGGTAATAATTACTCTACTACCGCATTTCTTATGTCATTTGAAATTATTGAGTTTAATTGTTTATCTTATCAACCGTGTTTACGGTCTCTCCCAGACAATATATATACCAAGTGAATAAAATAAACAATCAAATTTACTCAGAACCGAGCATGATTATCGGGGCTATTCTTTTGATTTACACCCCTTTTTTCTGAAATTTACGAGAACTTGATTATAACATATGCACACTTCCAACTCAAAAACGCCATCCATCATCCAACCTGATTAATGACATTGGTTATTTTGAGTATGTTGTATTTTCTCGCGTAAAATAAGCTTTTTCCGTTCTGACCACCGCCATGAATCTGACGCTTGCCCTCCCCTCTCTCAACCGTCAAAAAGATGAGACACCTCCTCCTCTCCAGCTTCCTGCTTTTAACCAAATCTTGCGATATGGGTTATTACATAAACAAGAAATGAAGCCGTCTGATTTTTATCGCCGGCATTTATGGAAGGGAAGTTTGTTGACCCAAATCAAAGAGATGACGGGGATTCCACCGCATCAGGCGGCAGCGTTTGCCAGCCCGATATGGCAGCAAATGGGATTGCACCAAGTCAGCGTAGTCAGCGGTGAACATCTGCAAATCACGAAAGAAGAAGCCGCTCGATTATGTTTGGAACTGTCTGAGTTTTACAGCAAAGAGGGTTGGCATTTTCTGCCTGTCCGTCCCGATTTGTGGCTGATTACTTTGCCATCGGAAAGCGATTGGGGGATTGCGCCGGTATTGGATATCTACGGACAAATCGGTTCGGCGGACCAAGCTGATGGAAAAGACGCCTTGCAATGGTTGGGAATGCAGACTGAAATTCAAATGTGGCTGCATCAACACCCGCTCAACGCCGTCCGCACTCAAAACGATACTCCTACAATCAACGGGCTTTGGCTGTGGCAGGATTTAACGGGGCTGCGATCTGCGGACTTCGTCGCTTCCGACAGCATTTGGGCGCAATTTTCAGACGACCCCCGCTTGGATGCACCTTATGATTTTCAAGCTTGGCTGGATGCGGTGGATGAATCGGGTATTCATCCCGCCAACCCCGTCATTTTTCTGGACGACTTGGCTGTTACGGAGCAAACAGGCGATATTCAGACATACCAAGAAATTTTAGAAAGCTGGGAAACCCGCTGGTTTGCCCCGCTTTGGCAGGCAGTCTCGCAAGGTCGTCTGAAAAATCTGTCTATCAGTACCGACGGTGAAAACGGTGGCACTTTACGCATCACGCCGTTTTCAAAATGGAAATTCTGGCACCCAAAAAAAACATTTACCGGCAGATGGTAATGCGCCCGCCCCGCCTCGCCGCCCTGTTTATAGAAACACCAATAACGTTTACAATACGCGACCATTCTACTATTTGCACACACCGCCCATGAAAATCCGACTCGGTCAGCACAATGCACCTGATTTTCCGCAAGGAGCGGCCGTCACTATCGGTAATTTCGACGGCGTACACCTCGGTCACAAACACATCCTGCAAAAACTCAAAAACGAAGCCGATTCGCGCAACCTTCCCGTTATCGTCGTCATTTTCGAGCCGCAACCCAAAGAATTCTTCTCCCTAAAAGCAGGCTTTACGCCCCCATGCCGCATCGCCCCTTTGCGTACCAAGCTGGATTTGTTGAGCGATACCGGCTGTATCGACGCCGTATGGGTGCTGCGTTTCAACCAAGAATTTGCCGATATGAGCGCACAGGATTTCATCGACAAACTGCTGCGCCAAACCCTCAACACACGCTACCTGCTTATCGGCGACGATTTCCGCTTCGGCGCCGGACGCGAAGGCTGTTTCGACTTATTGAAACAGCAAAGCGATATACAAACCGAATGCACGCCTTCCGTCATCGTCGAAGACATCCGCACCAGCAGCACAGCCGTGCGCGAAGCCTTGACAGACGGCAACTTGGCGTACGCCAAAAAGCTTTTGGGCCACGATTACGTTTTGAGCGGCAAAGTCAAACATGGCAAAAAACTCGGCAGAACCATCAACGCCCCCACTGCCAACATCCAACTTCCGCCCCACCGCTATCCCCTGCGCGGCGTATTCGTCGTCGAAGCGGACGGCACATTCGGCACACGGCGCGGCGTTGCCAGCTTCGGACTCAACCCGACCGTCAGCAGCAACAATTCGCAAAAACTCGAAGTCCATTTGTTTGATTTTGAAGGCAATCTTTATGGACAACGTTTGAAAGTGCGTTTCCTGCACAAGCTGCGTGACGAACAAAAATTCAGCAATATCGAAGCACTAAAACGGCAAATCGAACAAGATATAGAAGAGGCGAAACAATGGCAGGAAACGGATTATAGTGGATTAAAATTGCAATGATACGGCGTTGCCAACGCCCTTATGTACTACCCGTACACGGCGGGCGTTGCCGCCTTGTCTCATTTTTATTTTAATCCACTATAAAAGCATCTGCGGCCATTGTCGGATAAAAATGAAAAAGGTCGTCTGAAATCTTTTCAGACGACCTTTTTCACAATATGCAGACATCTGCCTGCGAGATTTCTAATGGCCTAAATTTAAAAAGGACGACAACCGTCAAAATGGTGCGCGGGGAACAGAATCCCTCTTTTAATTCAGTCCACTATATCCTACTTATTTAGCAGCAGGAGCCTGTTCTTGGGCAGCGGCAGGTGCAGTTTCGGTAGTAGTTTTACCTTGACCGGTCAGCGGGCTGGCAGCTTCGGCTTCCGGTGCAGCAGTTTCAGCAGCTTTGTCGGTTTTCAGGTCGTTGGCTTGTTTTTTAGCTTTATTGGCTTTTTTGTGAACGTGTTCTGCTTTAGCGGCTTTGCCGGAAGCAGGTTGGGCCATAGCCACAGGAGCAGCGATCAGACCGGCAGAAACAAGAACGAGAGAGGTCAATTTAGACAATGTTTTCATGTGTAATATCCTTTCGAGAAATTTGTCTGATAAAATCATTCCGTCAAATGCCAAATGGCAATTTGCGTAAAGACAACCGCATAACCACTTGGTGCGATTGAGTTTTTATTGTAACGGTTTGTTTGTAAACCGAAGTCAGCTCGAGCGAAATTGAAATAAAGTTTCAAAAGGAGGGTTAACCCCCTTGTCCTGCTTTATTAATCGCACCTCATAGATTGATTGTTTAAATTTATATATTTCATGGCATTACATCCGATGATTTTCGAACACCCCCGATTCCGCAATGCATCCTACATCCTGATGGGGCTTGCCCTGCTTGCGGTGTTGTATTTCCACTTTTTGCCCCTTTTGCTCGCCGTGATACTGACCTACGTCTTCATCACCAAGACCAACGGCCTGATTCTTTGGCTGCGCCGCCGTACGCTCACGCGCAATACGTTTCTGCACAAATCGCTCAACGCGCACAATATCAACCTGATTTCGACCACGCTGACCATAGGCATCGTGTTGACGGTTATCCTATTGATGTCGCTGGGGATTTACCACCTGATTCACGGCGGGCACATCACCGTGATGCTGACCAAGCTGGCGGCGATTTTGGAAGACACGAAAAACAGCAGCAGCCTGCCGCAATCGGTTTTGAACATGCTGCCCAACAATACCGCCGAAATCAAAGCTTATGCGGTCAAATTGATTGAAGAATACAGCGCCGCGCTGACGCGCATCAGCAAAAACAGCTTCACCTCATTCGTGTACATCCTTATCGGCATCATCATCGGCGCGATGCTCAGTTTCCACCGCCTCAACATGCGCAAAAACCGCCGCAAAATGCCGCCTTTCAAGGCAGAACTGGTGCGGCGGATTGTGAACTTCGAAACCAGCTTCGAGCGCGTGTTTCTGGCGCAGGTCAAAATCTCACTGATCGATACCGCGCTGACGGGCGTGTACCTTTATCTGATTCTGCCGCTTTTCGGCGTGGAGTTGCCGTTTAAACTAACCGTGTTAGTCATCGCCTTCATCGTCGGACTGATTCCCGTCGCGGGCAACCTGATTTCCAACACCATCATTATCATCTTGAGCCTCGGCGCGTCTTTATATGTGGCGGTCGCCTCGCTGGTGTTTCTGGTCGTCATCCACAAGCTCGAATACTTCCTGAACGCGAAAATCATCGGTTCGGAAATTGAATCGAGCGCATGGGAACTGCTGGTGGCGATGGTCGTGTTTGAACGGATTTTCGGCGTCGGCGGCATCATCGTCGCACCGGTTTATTATGCGTATCTGAAGAATGAGTTGAAGCAGCAAAGGCTGATTTGAGTTGATGCGGTAATACAGAGAGGTCGTCTGAAAAGCTCGAAATAGGTTTTTCAGACGACCTTTTTTCAGCTACGGCAACCTGATCCCTTCCCACGGCTGGTGAGGGAAGGTTAGGATGGGGGTGGCTTGCGGATATACGGCATGAATGGCAAGAACCACCCTCTCCCCAACCCTCTCCCGCCGGACGGGAGAGGGGGGCGGATTCTCGTGGGCAAAGCCCACGCTACGGTTATCCCATAAACCAACACAACAATTCCCGCTATGGGCTTTTCACCGACTTTGAGCGTTGCCCAACAGCGTAGCGTGGGCTTTGCCCGCGAATCCTATCGTATTGAAGCGATAATGGATTTATAGTGTCGAAATACAAAAAGGTCGTCTGAAAATCCCCAAAACAGGTTTTTCAGACGACCTTTTTCTTCTCCTATTCATTCCAACCCGACTTCTAAATACTCGCGCTATGCCCTACCCGCACATGGCTGTGGTGGTCGCGGCCTTCGTGGTCGTAGTCGGATTTGAAGCCTTTGAGCACGACGTCTATGTCGTTTTCTTTGGCGAAGACGTTGGCGAAGTCTTCAATCAGTTCCAATACGTCGCCGGCGATGTAGGACGAGCGTTCGGCGTTGATGGTTACTTTCGAACCCGGACGGATGTTTTTCAGGGTTTTCTTGATGGCGGCTTTGTTCAGGAACGAGACTTCTTCCGCCAGTTCCAAGCTGATTTCGTCGGCTTCGGCGAGTTCTTCGCGGCTGAGGTAGTAGGCGCGTTTCATGTTGCCCTGAAGGATGAAGATAATGCTGATGGCGAGCCCGATGCCGACGCCTTTGAGCAGGTCGAGCGCGACGACGGCGACGAGGGTGGCGGCAAAGGGGATGAACTGGTACAGCCCTTTATGCCAGAAATGCAGGAGAGTGGCGGGTTTCGCCAGTTTGTAACCCACCAGCAGCAAGACGGCGGCGAGGGTGGACAAGGGGATCATGTTGAGGATAAAGGGAATCGCCAAAACGCACACCAGCAACAGGACGCCGTGGATAACGGCAGACAGTTTGTGTGTCGCGCCTGCATTGGCGTTGGCGGACGAGCGCACGACGACGGAGGTGATGGGCAGGCCGCCGATGAGCGAACTGACGATGTTGCCTGCGCCCTGCGCGCGCAATTCGCGGTTGGTGTCGGTGATACGGCGGCGGGTATCGAGGCGGTCGGCGGCTTCGATGCAGAGCAGGGTTTCAATCGAGGCGACGATGGCGATGGTGATGCCGGTCGTCCAGACGTAGCTGTTGCCGAAACCTGAAAAATTGGGCAGCGTGAGCATCCCTGCGGCTTCGCGCCATGTGTCGGGGATAGGCAGTTGGACGAGTTGTTCGGCGGGAATGGCAAGGCTGCTGCCGCTGGTGACAAACCATTGGTTTATCAGTATCCCTGCGCCCACGGCAACCAGCGCGGCGGGCAGGGCTTTGATGTTTTTCAACGCGGGGATTTTGTCCCATACGATTAGGATCGCCATCGATACGCCCGCTACCAAAAGGGAACCTGTGTGGATGTCGGCGAACAGGGCGGCGGGGTCGGCGAGGCTGCCGCTACTGCCCAAGGCAAACGGAATCTGTTTCATGATGATAATCACGCCGATGCCCGCCAACATGCCTTCGATAACGGACACGGGGATGTATTCGGCAAGGCTGCCGGCGCGGATGAAGCCGAGCAAAAGCTGGATGGCGCCGGCGATTAAGCCCGCGCACAGAAACAGCTCGAACGAACCGAGTTCGGTAATGGCGGCAAGGATAATCGCCGCCAAGCCTGCGGCGGGGCCGGAAACGCTGATGTGCGAAGTGCTGAGGGAACCGATGACGATACCGCCGACGATGCCCGCCAACACGCCGGACAAAGGCGGCGCACCGGAAGCAAGCGCGATGCCGAGGCACAACGGCAGGGCGACGAGGAAGACAACCAGTCCGGAAGCAAAATTGGACTTAAACAGGCTGCCCAAAGGCTGTTTTTTCTGATGGGGTTTCATGGTGAGGGGGTACTCCTGATGTGTGTGTGTGTGTATGTTTTTTGTATGGATGAAGCAGGGTTGCGGGAGGGAAAGGCCGTCTGAAAAAATCGAACATAGCGGATAAACTTATTTTTCAGCCGCCGGACAAACGCACCCGCCGTCCTTCCCGCGCAGGCGGGAATCCACCTTTGGGAGACGGTTTATCGAGTTTCACAAATATTGTTTATCGTCCGAACGGATTCCCGCCTACGCGGGAAAGGCGGCATTTTTCCAAGCGATATTTTCAGACGGCCTCCGGCCTATCAACCCGCTTTCTTGCGCGCGTTGACCACCCATTCGGAATCGGTGAGGTCGTAGATTTTTTGAATGTCGGCGAGAATGTTTTTGAAATCGATGTTCAAATCGATGAGGCGGCCGGTACGCAGGTCGAAGACCCAGCCGTGCACGATCGGATAGCCGTCGAGCAGGTAGCGTTCCTGCACGCACGCCATTTTGATGACGTTGAGGCACTGCTCCTGCACGTTCAATTCGACCAAGCGGTCGTAGCGCAGGTGTCCGTCCTCAATCGCGTCCAATTCTTCCTGATGCAGGCGGTACACGTCGCGGATACTGCGCAGCCAGGGATTCATCGAACCCAAATCCTGCGGCTTCATCGCCGCTTTGATGCCGCCGCAGTTGTAGTGGCCGCAGATGATGATGTGTTTGACTTTCAGGTGCGACACGGCGTATTCGATGGCGGAAGCGGCATTCATGTCCAAACCGTGCACAAGGTTGGCGACGTTGCGGTGCACGAACACATCGCCCGGCTCAAACCCCATCAGCTCTTCCGCCGCGACGCGGCTGTCGGAGCAGCCGATGTAGAGGTATTCGGGATTTTGCCCGTCGGCGAGGTCTTTGAAGTAATCGGGGCATTGCTGCCTCTTCGTTTCCTGCCATTTGCGGTTGTTCTCAAAAATGACTTCGTATGATTGGCTCATGCGGCTTCCTTTCTGCTTGATGTGTCGTCTGTTTTTTTGTTATCGCACCCTGTTTCGGATGCGGCCTCTGTAAGGGTTGCGCATTCTAGGAAGGCAAAATTAGAGAAAAATTAGCCATAAAATGCCGTATAAATATGTAAATTCGGCATTTTCAGGCAAAAGGTCGTCTAAAAACCCTTTTTCAACCCAATCAAACAAAAAAGGAGAAACCGCCGTTTCTCCCTATCTTTCAAAAAATTAAACCGCTCTCATCCACACGCTGCCACCCCGCTCGAAAAACCCCTGCTGTCTGCCATTTCCCCGCAATTTTCAGACGACCTCCTTACCAATCCTTACACTTTACGGCATAATGGCGGACTGTTTTTCCGAGGAGAATTTCATGTCCGTCAAAACCCCGTCGCTATTCGGCGGCGCCATGATTATCGCCGGTACAGTCATCGGCGCAGGCATGCTTGCCAACCCGACCGCCACCTCCGGCGTCTGGTTCACAGGCTCGCTGATTGTGTTGCTCTACACTTGGTTTTCCATGCTTTCCAGCGGTCTGATGATCCTTGAAGTCAACACCCACTATCCGCACGGCGCCAGCTTCGACACCATGGTCAAAGACCTGCTCGGACAAGGCTGGAACGTCTTCAACGGTCTCTCCGTCGCCTTCGTCCTATACCTGCTCACCTACGCCTACATCTTCGTCGGCGGCGACTTGACCGCCAAAGGACTGGGCAGCACGTTCGGTATAAAAATCCCTCTGACCGTCGGACAACTCTCCTTCTTCCTGATTTTCGCCACCTGCGTGTGGGCATCCGCCCGCCTGGTGGACCGTTTCACCTCCATCCTCATCGGCGGCATGGTGCTGACTTTCATCTGGGCGACCGGCGGCCTGATTGCCGAAGCCAAACTGCCCGTCTTGTTCGACACCCAAGCCCCGTCCGGTACGCCGTACTGGATTTACATCTCCGCCGCCCTGCCCGTCTGCCTCGCCTCCTTCGGCTTCCACGGCAACGTCTCCAGCCTGCTCAAATACTTTAAAGGCGACGCGCCCAAAGTGGCCAAATCCCTCTGGGCAGGAACGCTGATTGCACTTGTGATTTACGTCCTGTGGCAAATCGCCATCCAAGGCAACCTGCCGCGCAACGAGTTCGCCCCCGTCATCGCCGCCGACGGCCAGGTATCCGTCCTCATCGAAACCCTGTCGAAATTCGTTCAGACCGGCAGCATGGCGGCCATACTGTCTTTCTTCTCCTATATGGCGATTGCTACGTCCTTTCTGGGCGTAACGCTCGGCCTGTTTGACTACATCGCCGACATCTTCAAATGGGACGACGGCTTCGCAGGGCGTACCAAAACCGCAGCCGTTACCTTCCTGCCGCCCCTGGTTTCCTGCCTGCTCTTCCCCACCGGCTTCGTTACCGCCATCGGCTACGTCGGACTCGTCGCCACCGTATGGACCTGTTCCCTCCCGTCCTTATTGCTGTTGCGCTCGCGCCAAAAATTCGGCAAAGGCAAAAACTACACCGTTTACGGCGGCGCATGGCTGATTTACTGGGTCAACCTATTCGGCTTCCTCAACGTCCTAGCATGGGTGTTCAACAAACTCGAACTCGTCCCCGTGTTCAAAGGCTGACAAGCAAATTCGACACCCCGGAGGTCGTCTGAAAACAGATTTCAGACGACCTCTCCCGTTTTCCGTTACAATAAACACCCTCCGAATCACAGCACACGACCGTCCATGTACGACAACATCCGCTTCCACCTAGACGAAGAATATCCCGAAGGCCTGCCGTCCGAAAACGCCGCCACGCATATCGGCATGTACTGGATATGGGCGGCGCAGGCAGGGCTGGCGAATCCCGTTTGGCAAACCGCCCCCGAAAGCGCGGAAGATTTCGCCAATATGCTCAAAGGCAGAACCAGCGGCCGCCGCTTCCTGCTCAAACACATGGACGGCGCGCTCACGCCCGACGACTTCACCGAACAAGGGCAGAAATTCACCTCCTATTACTACGACAATGAAGAAGACGGCTACGGCGCATTTTTAGAAGACTACGTCCGCACCCTCGACACCCCGTCGCTCGGCGGCTTCTACCACGTCCCCAACACCCCCGAAACCTACAAACGCCTCAAACCTGTCTTTCAGGCAGCGTTTGAGCAATGGAAAAACCATTTGGAACAGTCAAAAAATGATTAAAACAATCGACTTGACCATTAATTGCCTCCGGCATGGAGGCGGCATGGAAAGTTATGCCTTCGACCTGATCCGCGGTTTGAGCGCGCAAAATATCAACATCAACGCCTACGCCGCCAAAATCGACACAAGCACGGCAGAATACGCCCTGGTCAACGCCTGCCTTGTCAATCAAAACCTCATGCCCAAAAAACTGCGGCCGTTCTTCTTCAACCGCGCCTTCCAAAAAGTCCGCCGCGAAAGCAACCCCCTTATTGCCTGCAACCCCTGCGACCATGCCGACATATTCGCCTGCGGCGGCACACACTTGGGCTACCTGCATAACATGGGGCAAAAAACAGGCCTGCTCGACCGCCTCACCATCCGCCGCAACCGCAGTAACTACGAGACGGCAAAATCCATCATGGCACATTCGCACCTGATGCAGCGCGAACTGACCGCGCTCTACGGCGTGCCGTCCGAAAAAATCCACGTCATCCACCCGCCCGCCGACACCACCCGCTTCTATCCCGCCCCCGATGAAACCGCCGCCGTCCGCGCGAAATACGGCTTTCAGGACGACGAAACCGTGTTCCTGTTCCCCTCGACCGGCCACAAGCGTAAAGGACTCGATTTGCTGGCGGACTTTTTCGAACACACCGACCTGCCCGTCAAACTCGCCGTTGCCGGTTCGCCGTTGCCGCGCCCCATGAAAAACGTTATTGAACTGGGTTTCTGCAAAAACATGCCCGAACTCTACCGCGCCGCCGATTTCACCATCATGGCGTCCCTGTACGAGCCTTTCGGACTGGTAGGCGTCGAATCCGTCTTGTGCGGCACGCGCGTCGTCCTCTCCGACAACATGGCATGTACCGAAGTCATGAACGATGAAGCAGGCTTTTTCTTCTCGCGCAGCCGCCCCGAAACACTGGCCCAGGCCGTCGTCCAAGCGGCTGCCCTCAAACAACAAGGCAAACATAAACTTACCGACCCGATGCAGGCATTAAACTACAACCCGACATTAGAACACCACATCAGCCAAACCATAGATATGTTGGAGACCGTCCGAATAAACAAACCACCCGTTTTCAGACGACCTTAATATCCAAACCGACTCCGAACTTCTGACAGGAACATCCGTGAAACTCATCATCCTCGACCGCGACGGCGTCATCAACCAAGACCGCGACGACTTCGTCAAATCCGTAGACGAATGGATACCCATCGAAGGCAGCATGGACGCCATCGCCTTTCTGACGCAGGCAGGCTACAACATCGCCGTCGCCACCAATCAATCCGGCATCGGCCGCAAATACTTCACCGTCCAAGACCTGACCGAAATGCACGCCAAAATGCACCGCCTCGTCCGTCAGGCGGGCGGCGAAATCGACGGCATCTGGTTTTGCCCGCACACCGCCGCCGACAACTGCGAATGCCGCAAACCCAAGCCCG
>ERZ773100.1172-NODE-1172-length-12499-cov-4.885808_pt1 | contig 12499 bp, 14 predicted proteins | sample MGYA00511119_ERZ773100 | MGnify/ENA primary metagenome ERZ773100 (study PRJEB29015, sample SAMEA2738000) | human oral metagenome | biome: human oral; feature: human-associated habitat; material: dental | place: China | collected 2111 ...
GGGAAGCATACATAATAGCCGTTATACGATACCCGCGCTGACTATTATTATACACTATGCTTTGGCTATTTTTGCAGGCCGCTACCTCCAGATTGACATAACCAGTTTCCTTGCTACAATCAAAGTATGAAAAAACAAAAACTTGTAATTATACTAGTTATTTTAATACTAGCGGGGGTAGGAATAGGCTTATATATTGCTGTGCTTGCTGCGTCGAAAGATACGGGTAGTGCTAATCAGCAGCAAAAGACAACTACTAATTCTAATTCTGGTCCTGATAATCCCGATTCTAGCAATAACTCTAACGGCAGTAAATTTAGTACAAGCTCTAATCCTAAACAAACTACGCCGAGCCAGCAAGAGAAGAAGCCTGGAAAACCGCAGCCAAACCAAAAAGAGCAGAGAATTGACCCCGTACGCCCGAAACATAATCCAGTCCCGCAGCCACCGTCGAGTCCAGCCGCGCCGCCGAAAAACAACCAGCGGCCAGCTCCGCAACCTCAGCAGCCCGGCAATTCGCAGCAGCCTGCGCCGAATCCGCAACCAAATCCAACTCCAAATCCACAGCCGCAACCGGCAGACCAGGATAAAAAGTATGACATAGGTCCGCCAGATGCTTTGGAGATTCTCGAGCTGATTAATTATGCTCGTAGTAAAGAAAATCTGAAGCCATTAAAAATGTACGAGCCGCTTAACCGAACAGCACAGTGGATGGCGAATGATATGAAAGAGAATAATTATTTTAGCCATTATAAACCAGGTACAACTATTCCGCACGGACTGCTTAAAGCGAGGGCTGTCTGTAACGCGCCGGCCGAGAATTTGGTGCAAACTTCGCCGCCAGACCTGCACACCAGCCGCGTAGCATTCAACGCCTGGATGCAATCGCCGCCGCACAGGCAATCCATCATGTCGAGCACTTACACGCTAACTGGATTTGGCATCGCCGACAATAAGATTGTGGAGCATTTTTGTTGAACTAAGTGTTCGAGTCTTTGCCTGTAGAACGGTGTAATGCATTGAGAAGTATAGATACAACTAGGCGTCACGTAGTTTGATATAATGAAAACATGGAATGGATTTTTGATGGAATTGGCACATCGATAGTAACTTTTATTTTAGGAATATTCTTTGGTGGTAGTATTGGTTATAATATAGCTATTCATAAAGAATCATTTAAGCAGAAACAAAAAGCGGGCAATAATTCGCTTCAAATCCAAACAGGTAGAGTTAGTGATGACAAATAAGCAAACGGCAAAAGCGGGCAATAATTCGCATCAAATCCAAATAGGCACAGCGACTTTTACGGGAGTTGATGAAAAACGAGTGCGCGAGATTGTAGATGAAAAGCTGCTGATTGCGTTAAAAGATTTTAGCGAAGAAGCAAATACGATTGCCGTACAGCGAAGCGGACAATTTAACGATAAATTAATAAATAGAGTGCTTACAGAAGATTTGTTGCACGCATTTGCAGATCCATCTTCTCAATTACTGTTAATAGAAGCACAAAAGCACGCCGCTTCAACTGAGCGTGAATCAGATTATAATCTATTGTCTGAACTAATGGTGTATCGCTTTAAGGAAGGAATGAACCGTAACATTAGAGCTGGTGTTTCGAGGGCGATTGAGGTCGTTGATCAAATATCAGATGAGGCATTATTGGCACTTACTGTTTATCACGCTTTAGCGTACTTTACTTCAGCCGCTGGAAATATGCAAGTTGGCTTCAAGGCGCTGGATAGCCTTTTTGGGAAACTATTCTATGCTGAATTGCCAACTGGTACTGAGTGGCTTGATCATCTAGATATTTTGGATACCGTCAGAATTTCTAATTTCGGTGGCATGAAATTATTAGAGGACTATTGGTATGAAAGTTTTGATGGTTATGTGAAAAAAGGCATAAAAGTGGATTCAGACAATTACAAGGAGGTGGGTAAACTATTAGTAGAGGAACCGCAATTGGCCGGATTGTTGGTCAAAAATTCGTTTGATATGAATTATGTAAAGATAGAGGTGTCTAATAAGCATCAAATAGACCAGCGAGACATAGCTGTCACTGATTACAAAGGCATTGTACGCAATAGGCCGCTCCATGATAGTGAAATTACAGTATTGGAGGAAATATACGATTTATATGATGGTCAGTGTATGGACAAACAAGATTTTATAAGTGAAATTGAAAAATATTCCAACCTTAAAAAGCTTCGAGAATGGTGGAATACATTAAGCGAATATTCGATTCAAATAACGTCTGTCGGTAAAGCTTTAGCGCACTCAAATGCTCAAAGAATAGATAAAAACTTACCACCACTAGATTAGCAGTTATCTACCCTTGCCTACTACATATCAATTCGGAACTAAAACGAAAACAGTCACCCATTCGGGCGACAAAATCTCAGAAAGTTCCATTTTGGTGCGGGGTGATATGGAATGTTTACACGAAGTAGAGGCTGAAATCTGTAGATGGGAGGATATTCTTAGTATTGATTACGCAAGATATCTGAGAGGAGAGCTTGATATATACCCGATAGAGGAATTACACTTAATATAGGTAAACAAAGTTATGGCTATTGTTGACGGAATTATGTACCCAGCGTTACACGAGAGACTATATGGACACGATAGGCTCATTATACTCATAGCGAGAGACAAAGAGCTATATAATGCATTAATAAAAGATTTAAGGATACTACATGTGTATCTGGAGGATATATCAATAAACTTGCAGGTAAAAGTATCATTTGCTGACTCCATAGATAAGAGTGCACTTGGCGATAGTCTAAGAAGGGACAATGTAGACATAGCCCTGATTGATGAAGGCGTATTTAATGATAAAGATAAGGCTTCCTTAGCTCGTCATACGCAGATAGTACATACAAAAGAGGAGCTGGAAGCGGAGATAGGGGCATTCTTGGTGGGCAACGAAATATATTGGAATTTTGATAGTCCAGTTTGGCATGGTACATCAATATCTCGCTATACATTGGGACAGGGTATAACTATCAAAGCTCAGGAGTTTTTTAATCATATACAAAGTGAAAAACTATCGGAAAAATTAACTGCAAGGGCTAGATATCTTTGGGTAAAAACTAATCTTGTATCCTATTCAAAAGATTTACTAGCTTACACATTACAGTTACGTCGCAAGGCATATCGTCGTGGATACGATGAGTATCAAAACTTTAGTATAGAAATTAATTACCACCTGACAAATTTCTACTTCTTGATGGCGAGTGCTTTTGACATCATCTCAAGGTTCTTAAATGAATATTACTCACTAGAGATTAAGAATATCAGAGAGCTTGCACTAGAGAAAAAGACCATGTTAAGTAGACTTAAAAAAAGTGTCCCTGATTTATATATTTTCCTTAGTGAAACCGAAAATAATAAGTGGGTATCTTGGCTGAAAAGACGGCGTAATTATATTGCTCATGATGGCAGCGTAGGTCATACCTCTTTAGTAAAGAGAAGGCAAGTTAAGCTAACTGATAAAGAGGTATCAGATATCTTAGACACTCAGGCAGACTGGGAGCGTCTTGCCGTTGTTTTGCCACAAGCTGTATATGACCAACACAGGCAGTTAGCAGAAGAAATGGTAAGGTTGAAGAATGATTATGAAGTAATTGCAGAAGATATAATGGTAGTTGAGAGCAAGGATGGCTCAGAGATGTTCTCCCCTCTCATCTCTATTCACTATGATTATGATAAATTCTCGCAGATGGTCGATAATATTATGGATATTATCTTACATAATCCAAGGATGAAAAAATGAGTAGAAAAACTCATTTTCGAGCAATGTTACTCGGCTTAGCTATCGGCGACGCCCTTGGTGCTTCTATTGAACACGGTTACACAAGTGATGAGATTGTCGCTCGTAAAGAAGAATTGCGTCATATGCACGATGAAGCACACTTTCCTCGTGGTGTCTGGACAGACGACACTTCTATGGCATTATGTTTAGTAGATAGCTTGCTGGAGTGTGGCGGCTATGATTCGTGGAACGTTATGGATAAGTATTGCAAATGGCAATCAGAGGGCTACCGCTCGTATTTTGACTATGGTGAGGGTATCGGAATACAGACGCTTATCATGCTGGATATGTACGCTAGCGGTTACGCTATTGTTCACAAAACGATGAATCGGAGCAATGGTGCTGGCAACGGCGTTGTAATGCGTCTCGCGCCAGTCGTGATAGCTGCCTACGGCAAACGAGATATTCGTGACGTGATACGGCTTGCTCAAGTCTCTGCTAGAGAAACGCATTACTCCTATGAGGCTGAAGCTGCTGCTGAAGTATTTGCTGCCATACTACACAACGCTATCCATCTAAAAAACAAAGCAGATATTATAGATGTTAGTAAGTATAGTACCGGCGCACACTACGACCAGCTACTGAACAAGCTAAAAGAGAGAGCCGAGACGGATAAGCTCAAGAATAAGCCAGGTTATGTCGTATACACCCTCCAGATAGCTTTATGGGGCTTTATGAACTATGACACATTTGAGGATGGAATATTGGCAGTTATGTGTCTGGGCGGCGACGTCGATACAACTATGGCGGTGTACGGGCAATTAGCTGGTGCATACTATGGACTTGATGCAATACCGAACGAATGGCGGCGTGATGTTTATCAAGGGAATGATATTATTGAACTAGCGGATAAACTAGCCGCAATGGACGATTGCCCTGTCCTGCATACACGGTTTGAGGAAGATGTAACTTAATATAAATCATGAGGAGAATGACTATATGCAAGAAACGACACTAGAAACCGCTCAGCAATTAATAGCCACAAAAGAGTTTAGCTACAAGGATATTAGCCCAAGTGAGAGAGGAATATTCCTAGCGGCGCTTATTGAGAGTGGCAAGGTTGCTAAAGAAGGAGACAATCACCACTCAAACGTTCCCAAGGGAGCATTGATTAGTAAGTGGTATTTAAGGCATAAGTTAGGACTAGGCGGAGTGATTAAGCACGACTTATATACCTCACTTGAGATATGGGAGTTAGATGATAAGCGATATCAATTTATCTATTACAAAGCCTTCGGTTTGGGAAATTATGCTGAAACAAAATCAGAATTCTATGACGATAAAGACTCTGCTCGGGCTCGCCTTGACGAAGAATCCCGTAAGCTTGAAACGGAAGTATCTCGCCTTAAGCGATAGAGTTTAGCGTAGGTCGCCTACTGCATACTAATCATATATGACACCAGCTACTTTTTGTGGATGGATTGTTGTATAATAAAACAGTCTAAGCCATTAATTACGCTCAAGCTTGAGTGCTTTGTTGCATGGAAAGCCTTAAAAACGGCACCGTGCAAAACATTTAGGCTTTAAGGCTTGAGTGTGGATAAATGGCTTAGACACCTAGTACGGTGTCGTTTTTTTATTTGACACCAAAATAAAGAAAGGTGCTCAATGCAATCAGCAATCGCATTTGGAATATTTATTGCTATAGTGGGGTATTTTATTACACGCTCTGAGGATAAGAAAAAGGAAGAGGAACAAAAAAAGATAAACGATAGAATAAACGATTCAAGAAGTATGTTAAAAGATTCAATCGTTAAGCGAGCGGCGGCATTCAACGTCACGGACTATACGAATGAGGAGCTTGATTTTATATGTGATATAGTGCAAGCGTATGGAGGGAACGAAGGGTTATTAAAGGCAAAGCAAGAACTTGATACTGTTCCAGATGATAAAGTGGAGGGTTTCTTGGTGCAAATGGAAGTAGCTCATTTCAAACATTTAATAGACAATCAAGAAAGACAACGAAAACGAGATGATGAAGAAGCGTGGCAAACAGTACTAAATGATTTTAAGAGGCTAAATCCTGCCCAGCGCAAAAAACATCTAGCATATCTAAAGAAATATCATAGTGATGCATTGAGTCGTGAGCAACTACATGTCCTTGCGTTGCTATGTCTTGGTGAATAGAATTTTATTAAAGGAGCTACAGTATGCAAATCAAAAAACGCCACACTCTATCAATTAATCACTCTAACACATCTTCTAGTCGCCACTCTAGTAGCGATTTTACCTCGATTTTATACGAATCACCGTGGGAACGATTTGTTGATAAGACGAAACCTCTCGTGAAAATACTAATCGTTGTAACTATTATTGGCGGCTCAATCTATGGTGGTACAATATTGTTCGGCAATAAAGACAGCAGCAAACAATCTACCGAATACGCCAGCAATGATACAGACCACCAAAGCGATGACAAAGAAAAGCTCCATCAATGCTTAGACGACGTAGCAAAAGCAAATCCGTCACCTGAAACGAGTGACCCTGAATTTTATAAGAAACTTATAGATGGTTACGATAAAAGGCTTGGCTGTTATGAAAAGTACCCAGGTATTGATTTAGCTGGTAAGTCTCAAGTGGAAGAAAACAGAAAAAGCGCTATTGATTCATCTGGGACGTACAAGGATACTTATTTAGCTAGCGGAGGCAGCTATAGCTACACGACTTCATCCAATCACGTAAATCCTACGACCGGCTGTAGTTATACGCTAAGCGAGAGCGAATATATAAAGTGTACCGATAGCTACAACTCGAAGAATGGTACAAGCGTCAGTAGAACGCCTCCACCTACTACCACAAGCCCAGCTCCTGCATTGCCAGAACCATCAGCGCCTGGTTATGTACACACACCTAGCAACCCTTCTTCGGACAATAGTCCGTCAAATGGTGGATATGACAGGTCTTATTGGCAAAGAGTTTGTGAAACACAAGTCCGGCAAAGCTTTGGTGGAACTGGATTGGTGCAGTCACAAAGAGATAAGGCAGTTGCACATTGTATGCATGAGCATGGATATTAGGGCTAGATAAATCACTCAACCTTTTTGCTCCGCCCGGTCCTATAATAGAGGTAGGAGTTTAGAGTGCAGAAAAATCAATTATACCAAGAAACCAATATGTCTACCGCTACAAACCAAGCGGTGAATGGTCGTGATGAGAATGGTAGATTTGCTATTGGTAATAAGCCTACTGTTGGCTTTCATACAAACCCAGAAAGGCGGAGCGATGGCAGATGGCGTAAAGAGGATAGCGTCACCTATCAATACAGGCGTATGTTAGCGATGACTGATGATGAGCTTGAGGCTTTTATCCCTGAGACACAAGCGCAGAAGATAGCTAAAATGCGTATTATGCGTGCAGTTCGTGATGATGACAAATCGCTAGCTGAGACAAAAGAAATAACCGACCGAACAGAGGGCAAGACTAGACAATATATCGGTATTGAGACCGACGAAAAAGCCGTACCAATTATTAGGGGATTTGTTATACCTACGCTTCCAGATGGGTATATTGATAAGCATATTGCCAAGGCAAGATGAAGAAAGTTGATAATTACAGTCTGCAGACAAACGTATCATAAACTTAGTATAATACTAAAGTGAGTATGAAAAACAATGTAAGCTCCTCTTCTGAACCGGTGACGCCAGCCGAGTATTTTCTTCGTGATCTGTTTATGGACGAGGATTTCGTGGCTATCAGAAAGGAGTTTAACAAAGAATTGAGACAAGTCGACCTAGGTCTTTCTCAGCTTATAGGCAGAAGTACTAGCCCAAGATCTGAGAAGATATTAAAGAAGTATTCCAGGATTGTATCTGAGCAATTTGCTATTACCGATGATGTAGCCAGGAAAGGTTTGCTGCATCACAAATATCTCTCACTGTGGAGTCGTAAACGAACACCGAGCGTTGAAGTCGATGGCAATAGTTTGTTAATCCGTATAGGAGCCAATACAAGACTGGCGGATATTCGAGAGTCTTGGTCTCATATACATAGCCTACAAAAAGAGCTACCAGGCTATGAAGGTAGGAAATATACTTCGTCGACTTCTCTTGCGTACGCAATACATAAACAGCTATTGCGAGGTGTGTCGTATGCTGATATACATAAGGAGTATCAATGGGGTCGACTAGAGGGGTACTCTGGTAGCAATAATAGTCAGTACAACGATTTTGTGAAACATTATAAGGATGTTGTAAAGGGGCTAGTAGAAACTTCTAGTTTCCCCAATACATAGGCTATCTCTTGTTCTATGCTTAAAGCATGTCAAGTGAGAAAGTTCAGAGCATAGAGGAAGCAGCATACGATTACGCTACTTTTCTCTATAATCTATATACCGACGAGCTTGACAATGATAAAATTAATATTGGACAGAACAATGCAGCACCAAACGTTATCAACTAATTTATTGATGGTGGCGGGGGCTTTTTAGGTTATGCATTGACCTTGTCCAAAAAGTCCCCTCCACCCTCTATAAGGAGGTTGTATGAAGCAACTAAAAGCAATAGCGTTTTGCCGGGTGTCAACGGCTGAACAATTACTCGGCGGCAGTCTTAATCGCCAAGAAAAAGCAGTACTAAAAACAGCTGAGGAGCTTGGTGTCGTAGTGCCCAAGGAATACTGGTGGTCCGGTAATGTTTCAAGTAAACGAGGGACAAACTTGAAACGTAAAGACCTCAACGAGGCATTGGCAGTATGTAAAAGAGATAAGAGCATTAAGTATGCAATTGTTGATGAGCCAGATAGGTTCATGAGGTCTATAGATGAGGCAATGTATTTTGAAGTTGTTTTTAGAGAGCTTGGGGTTAAGGTCTACTACGCTAATGACCCTGAATTGAATACAGACAGTATGTCAGCAAAGTTGATGAAGTTCTTACATTATTTTAAAGCCGAAGGTAGTAATGAGGAGCGTCAAAATAAATCAATTGCTGGACTACGGGAGTCTTTGTTGCTGGGGAAATATCCATTTCAGCCGCCAGCGGGCTATCAAAAGGGACGAATAAGCGGCGTCCCTGAAATTGACCCCGTGAGAGGTTTGCTGCTGAGGCAAGCTATGCTATCAATAGTTGACCGGCGTGCGACTCCAACAGAAGCTCTCGCCTGGCTTAACACGACAGACTTCGTTAAGGGTAAGTCAAAATATAAAATGGATAAATTCAGGAAGCTGTGCACAAATCCGTTCTATGCTGGTGTGGTTGAAATGCACAAACAAGTGGATATCAGAAATGAAAACGGGCTACATGAGCCACTCATAACGATGGATGAGCATTTGCAGCTAGTTGATATATTTACCAAAAAGAAGAAAAATCAATCTGGTCCGAGAAAAAATGGTAATCCAGAATACCCACTATCAAATATAGTATCTTGCTTGAAGTGTCAAGATAAAAAATATCACAGATATGTCGGCTTTAAGGTGAATAATGGCGTCAATAAAAAGCTTATTTACCATAAGTATCGCTGTCGGTCGTGCGGGCATTACTTCACGAGAGATGAGCTGCACATGAAGGCAATGATGTGTCTCTATCGACAGGACATGACGAGCGACGGCAAGAAGCTACTCGTATCATCGCTTAATAGAATATGGACAGAGCGTAGAAAAAGCAGTTCGTTAGAAAAGGCGCAAATGCGGAGAGACATACAGACCCTAGAGAAGCAGGTCGATGAATTGGTCGAGGCTGCCATTGCGCCTCAAAATTCTCCTATAAAAGACGACATTATGAAAAAGATAGCGACACACAAGAATAAGCTTGTTGAGTTAGAAGATAGGATTGAGTCTCTGGAAGACATAAACGAACAAGACAAGGCTCGATTCATGGAGTTTGCCCTGGAGAGGGCCGAGCAAATGTGGCGACATTTTTTGCAGTTACCAAAAGATAAGCTACTACAGTGTAAACAATTGCTAATTCCTGCTGGATTCTGGGTTGATGAAAATGAAAATGTTTACACTCCCGAAATTAGTGTACTTTACAGATTAGCCACAAACAAAAAAGACCTTTCAGAGCTTGAAAAGTCTTTCATGGTGCGGAATTACAGAACCTACTCAAACTTTTTGAATACATTATGGATTACCCTGGTCCAGCTCCAGCAATAAAAAGACGTACAGCGCAGCATAAACAAACGCTATCAATTATTTATTAGTAGCAATCTGTTGTGATATCAGAAGATAGTTTACAGGGGGTTGTTACTCTTTAATACGTAGAAATGTCATTCCGCTATGTAAATGGTAAATTTTTGGGTGCAAAGTTGCCAATACTTTTTTAAGCGTGCCAATAATGATTAGGACTAATTGAGTAGTATAGAATTGTAAAGAAACCAACGCCAACCAGGCATAGTAAGATGTGTTTTATAATACTATGTCCCTTTTGCTCTCGTACATAGTTAAAATTTTCTTGTTTTGTGTTTCCTGATGATTGTTGATGGTTGTTCATAATACCTCCATTATTTAATTATTAAAAAAGGACAGCCACTGCTGGCTGTCTAGACCCACAACGAGAAGTTTTATCCCTATTGCTTTTAGCAAATGGCTGCCCATTTTCGGGATAAAATGAGCCCTGTTGTGAATCTAGACATTATCTATTATAGCATTTTGATGTAAAATTTGAATTTCTGATATAATAGGTAATGTAATTAATAAAATAACCGCATTCTAGTGTGGCTACATAGCGGAGACGGACCGCGTAAAAAACGGGTAGCACATTTACACATTAGAATAAGCATACGAGAACAGCTCGGTAAAAATGGGGCTTTTAGCGGACTAACTGAAGTAGCTGCTTCAAGGAGTCTCGTATGTCCCCTTCATCTAACCGAAAAGTTTTCATCGATGACAGTATATTAAAGTTGCTCAATGTATTGTTTAAATATAGTGACAAGCACAATGAAAAAATAAACACCACATCAAATAGACAGCGCTACATAATCAATAGAGGAGTAAAAATCCTTTTATAGTTCCCTATAGCCTAAATTAGCTCTAACTATAGGTAGGGGCTATAATGGGAATTATGCAGCATAATAACGATTCCATAAGTGTAAAGTTACTATTAGATAAACTTACGGGCGGTGGTCCTGAAAGCAGTGAGGATTCGCTTAAGCCCGTACGCTATGGGCTGTACGCCCGTAAGTCTACTACAAGCGAAGATAGACAGGCTTCATCAATAGAAGACCAGATAAAGGAGTGCGTAGATAAGGTTATTACACCAAACGGCTTAAATGTCAAAAAGATATACAAGGAAAGCTTTTCTGCTAAAATTGCAGATATACGTGATGAATTTAATAAACTTATAGATGATATTGAAAACGGAAGGATAGACGGCTTGATAGCTTGGCATCCTGACCGCCTATCACGAAATATGAAAGAGGCGGGTGTTATTATCGACCTGGTGGATAGGGGCTTAATTAAGGACCTAAGATTTGCAACATTTACATTTGAAAATAATCCGGCGGGTAAAATGCTGCTCGGCATTACGTTTGTGATGGCTAAACAATATTCTGAACATCTCTCCGAATCGGTGGACCGTGGCAATAAAAGAGCCATAGAAGACGCTGAGTTTATCGGTAAGTTCAAGCATGGCTACATACTAGACTCAAATCGTTTTTTCCAACCTGACCCGAAGAATTTTACAAAGGTTAAACATATATTTGAATTAGCTCTAGACGGTAAATCCCAGAAAGACATTAGAGAATGGATTAATAGACAAAATTATACTGTTCAAAAGCGTGCAGGAGGTCCTTACCAAAATCATGATTGGTCCAAAGATGATATTTCAAAGACTCTTAAAGACCCCTTTTATGCTGGTATTTTAAAATGGGGCAAGCATTACAAAAATTTATTAGAAGAGTATGATTTTCAGAGTGCAATTACTGTTGATGAATATCTAAAAATAAATAAGATTGATAGCTTAGATTCCTCTAAAGTTTATGCTATCAACAAGCCAAAAGGCGGTGAAATATTTGCGAATTTATTTCGGGGTGGAGTCGTTTGTGGGGCTTGCAACGAGCCCATGACTTCAATGGTTACAAATAAGCGGAATAAGGTAACGGGCGAAAAATACGATTATAGATATTACTATAAGTGTGAAAACGGACACTGTAATTTCAACGGAAAATCGATTCGCGCAAAAAGTATTATTGATACGGCTGAGGCATTTTTTAATAGTTACTTATTCATTAATAAAAGTAATTATTTGGTAATAAAAGAAAGTGCTGAAAAATCTATAAAATGCAAAGGGGCTAATCTTGCTAGCGAGATAGCTAGCTTAAAACGAAAAATAGCACTTAAAAAGCAACATTATGAACAGACAAAGGCTCTCATACTAGAGAATCCAGAACTAAAGGACTATTACAATCTTGGCGAACTTCTTGATGAACAAAAGGAATTAGAACAACGTTATGAACTGGTGGCTAATCAAAAACGCTTACTAAAGGATTCGTTGATTACATTTGATGAATATCTCAAACTTTTTAAATCCCTCCCTGTTATTTTTGAAAAACTTGATGATATGAATGAGTTGAACCAACTACTAAAAATATTCTTCTCTAACTTCATAATTGAACCCATTAAAAAAGACACTTTTAAGGGGTCAAAAGTATCCTATAAACTAAATGAACCCTGGAAAGGGTTCATTGAATCAAATGATTTCGTTTGTGGTGCGGGTTAGGAGACTCTAACTCCTGGCCTCTTCCATGGCAAGGAAGCGC
>ERZ773100.1180-NODE-1180-length-12437-cov-5.732515_pt1 | contig 12437 bp, 8 predicted proteins | sample MGYA00511119_ERZ773100 | MGnify/ENA primary metagenome ERZ773100 (study PRJEB29015, sample SAMEA2738000) | human oral metagenome | biome: human oral; feature: human-associated habitat; material: dental | place: China | collected 2111 ...
GCATGTATTAGGCACGCCGCCAGCGTTCGTCCTGAGCCAGGATCAAACTCTCATTAAAAAGTTTGAGTTCGCACTCATTACTGTCCACTGACAGATTTATTTTCGTTTTTTTGACAGGTTACATATCTCTATGTCACCCTGCACTTGGTTCGTCTTGTTCAGTTTTCAAAGGGCTTTGTCTTTCGCGACAACTATATTAGTATATCACCTATACCACCCAACTGTCAATACCTTTTTTGAAAAAAATTTAAAAATTATTATTTTTAAATTGGTGAATAGTTTTACATGCCTTTGAGGATGGTAAATTGACCTACATTCTATCTTTTTAAAGGCGCAAAAAATGCCCTTTCGGACATTTTTTCTATTCTTGTTCTTGTTTATACTTTTCGATTTCAGCTTTATTAGCCCAGACGTAGTGTCCCGGACGAATCTCTGCCATTTCTGGTTTATCAACTGAATAATCGTGCTGGTCAGGATCATAGACCTTCAACACTTTTTTACGCTCCAAGATTGGGTCTGGAATTGGTACAGCTGAGAGTAAGGATTGTGTGTAAGGATGGACAGGATGGTTGAACAGCTCCTCTGTCTCTGCCACTTCTACAATGACACCTTTGTAAATCACGGCGATACGATCAGAAATAAAACGAACTACCGAAAGGTCATGGGCAATAAACAGGTAGGTCAAGCCAAGCTCTTTTTGAAATTTTTTCAAAAGATTCAAAACCTGAGCCCGAACAGATACGTCCAAGGCAGAAATCGGCTCATCTGCAATTACGAAGTCTGGTTGCATGACCAGAGCACGAGCAATCCCAATCCGCTGACGCTGTCCACCAGAGAATTCGTGAGGATAGCGAGTTAAATGCTCAGCCAACAAACCAACTTCATTGATGATATTTTTGACTTTTCTTTGACGGTCTTCTTCACTATCAAACAAATGGTAATTATAGAGTCCCTCAGATATGATATAGTCAACCGTTGCACGTTCATTCAGACTGGCAGCCGGGTCTTGGAAAATCATCTGAATCTTGCGAATCAAGTCCGCTTCTTCTGCTTTTGACTTTTTCCCATTAATCTTTTTGCCTTCATAGAAGATATCACCTGCACTGGTGTCATTAAGGCCAATGATAGCTCGACCAATAGTAGTCTTACCAGAACCTGATTCTCCTACAAGAGAGAAAGTTTCCCCCTTGTTGATGAAGAAATTTGCGTTTTTTACTGCTACAAATTTCTTACTTCCTTCGCCGAAGGAAATTTCTAAATCTTTAATTTCAACTAATTTTTCAGTCATTTCCTTCCTCCTAAGCTTCTAATTGATTGAAGCCCATTTTCGAACGAATTTTTTCATGTAGGTTTTCGATAATCTCTGGTTTATCAACTTTAGGCGCATCTTCGTGCAGCAACCAAGTCTTAGCCCAATGAGTATCTGAGACCTTGAAAGCCGGTGCTTCTTCTTCAAAGTCAATTGACATGGCATAGTCAGAACGCAATGCAAAGGCATCCCCTTTGATTGGTGAATAAAGTGACGGCGGAGTACCAGGAATCGAGTAAAGCGCACCATTTGCATCTGCCAACTGAGGCAAGCTGGATAGCAAGCTCCATGTATAAGGATGTTTTGGCTCATAGAAGATTTCTTCAACTGTACCGTATTCTACAATTTCACCGGCATACATGACCGCAACCTTATCTGCAATACTAGCCACAACACCAAGGTCGTGCGTAATAAAGATGGTTGTGAAATGATATTCTTGCTGCAAAGATTTGAGCAAGTCAATGATTTGCGCTTGAATCGTTACATCGAGGGCCGTTGTCGGCTCATCACAGATAAGAATATCAGGACGGCAAGCCAAGGCAATAGCAATAACAATCCGCTGACGCATACCACCTGAGTATTGGAAAGGATATTCTTCGAAACGTTTTTCCGCATCTGGAATCCCGACCTTGCTCATGTAATCAATGGCCATTTTTTTAGCTTCTTTGGCTGATTTTCCCTGGTGCTTGATAATGACTTCTGTAATCTGGCTTCCAATCGTATTAATGGGATCCAAGCTCGTCATCGGATCTTGGAAGATAGTCGCAATTTTTGCACCACGAATTGGCTCCCAATCCTTATTACTCTGAAGAGTTGTCAAATCTTTGCCACGGTAGTCAATGGTTCCTTTAGCTACACGGCCATTTTCTTCTAACATACCAGTAAATGTTTTGGTCAAGACAGACTTTCCTGAGCCTGATTCACCAACAATAGCCAGTACTTCACCTTCAATCAAGTCCAGAGAGACTCCGCGAATGGCTGTTAAAACTCGGTCGCGAACATCAAATTCCACGACAATATCGCGAGCAGTCAATATTACATTTTCATTCTTTGTCATATTTACTCCTATCTATGTGTACGTGGATCGCTGGCGTCGGCTAAGTTTTGACCAACTACGAAGAAAGTAAGGGATACCAAAATCAGAGTTGTGAGTGGAATCCAAAAGAGGTAAGCATTTGTCGTCACGTTTTGTGAATAATCTGAAATCAAGCGTCCCAAACTTGGCACTGTTACAGGAAGACCTAATCCAAAGAAGGACAGAAAGGCTTCGTAAGAGATAAAGCTTGGCAGCATCTGTGAAGTGGTAGTCACGATAACAGATACCAACTGCGGCATAATGTTCTTCGTAACAATCTTGAGAGTTGGTGTACCAAGGGTACGAGAGGCAAGGTTGTACTCCAAATCCCGATAGCGCATAATCTGCACACGGATAGTGTAGGCAATACCGACCCAACCAGTAATCGTCATGGCAAAAATAAGATTCCAGAAACCAGCACCGATAGAGTAGGTCAAGACAATAACAATCAAGAGGGCTGGGATATTTGAAATGATATTGTAGATTTCCATCATGACACGGTCAACTGTTTTGGAAATTCCCCAGATACCGCCAATGATAACTCCGATAGCCAGATTAATAACCGTCGCAATAATCGAAATGAGAATAGAGTTACGGGCACCAAACCAAACACCGTCAAAGAGAGACTTACCATTACTATCTGTTCCAAACCAGTACTGGGCACTTGGCTTGATATAACGCATGCTAAAGTCATTTACCTTGCTCACGTCATTAAAGTCGAAGTTTGAAAACATAGGATAAATGAAGCTCATGAGAATAATGGCAATCAGAATCCCCAGCATGGTAATAGTTGATTTCTTTTTCAGAAATTGACGCATGACTGATTTCCAGTAAGAATAGGCTGGAGCATCAATCGTTTCAGAGGCAAAATCGTCACGTTTGACAAATTGGAATTTGCTTTTATCAATTGTAGCCATTATTTACCTCCTTTTGATGTTAACTTAATACGTGGGTCCAGTACGGTCATCAGAATGTCACCCAGCAAGAGAGCAAAGATAGACAGACATGTGAAGATGAATACAAGACCGACAACCATAGAGTTATTAGATGCCTTGACGGAATCAATCAGCATCTTACCCATACCAGGGAAAGCAAAGACTGTTTCTGTCAAGGTAGCACCTGCAATAACACCAACGATAGAAGCTGGGATACTAGATACCAGCGGAACCATAGCATTTTTAAATATGTGCTTGTTAGAAATTTCTTTTTCAGAGAGACCCTTAGCACGCGCAAAGCGGACAAAGTCCTGAGACTGAAGGTCAATCATATAACGGCGAATCCAAACAGCTGTCCAAGGAGCACTCAAAAGCCCTAGAATAACAGCTGGAAGGACATAAGAACGCCAATCTCCCGCTCCCAAGATTGGGAAGGAGTCTGGAAGACCAACAGCAGACCCAGCCAAACGGACAATGTAGACCAAGGCGATGGTTGGAAGGGACATCATAAAGGTCAAGCCAGCAGTAGAAATGCTATCAAACCATGTATTCTTAAGTCGAGCCATGTAGGAACCGAGCGGAATAGCAATCAGATAAGACAGAGCCACACCAATCAAACCAATAATGGCTGAGCTGGTAATCATGGACGGATTTTGATAGTTGCTTTGAGTCGCTGTATAGGCATCTCCCTTACCAAACTTAGCAATGTCCTGTGAATCGGCTTTGCTTGGTGTCTTATAGGTACGAGAGTAAATGTTAACAGACGATGTCTTTTTACCTGTTGGGAATTGAACTTCAGAAGACTTAGTTTGTCCTTGTCCCTGTGTAATAACCTGCAGAACAGGGATATTGGCATAGGTTGGATAAGAATTCCCTAAATTAAAGGTAATAAAGTTCTGGTGGACAAATGGGAACTGACCATTAAAATAAAGCAGATACTTATGCTTGGTACCTGAACCCACAAGAGACCAGCCAACAGAAGGATCATTTTCAAACCGGATATAACGCTCTAGGTTTGGATTTTCCTCATCTTGGATAACATTTGGATGGTCAATTTGAATCAAATTAGCATAGAACTCAAAGACACGTTCATACACAGGTACTTCGCGTACAGCGTAGAATTCTCCGCTCAGTGGAAATTTCTGCAATTTCCAGCCATTACCGAGTTTATCAATATACTTCTGATAAATCTTCTCGTTTGCTTCAGTAGCTTCTGTGGTAACAGAAGAATCTTCCTTGCTGGCTTTCTCCTGCAGTTCCTTTGTATCATAATAGTCAATGTAGCCCATCCGCTCAAAGATAGTGTTTTCATAGTTAGTCTTTTTATCTTTATTGGTCGCTATCTTATTATAGTTAGGATCCTGCTTGAAAATCAACCTTCTTGGCACCATAGTATAGATAATGGCATAAGTCAGGGTCGTCACCAAGAAAATCGACACAATTGAGCGTAAGATACGCATAAAAATATATTTTTTCATTTATCGTTTCCTTTAAATTCCAAAAGAACTTTCTCCTCTATTAGAGAAAGTTCTCTTAGCAAGCTTATTTCACGTGGTCTGCTAATTCTTCTTGAGCTTTTTTATTAGATTCCGCACGTTCTTTATTCCATTTTTCCTGAGCGCTATTATAATCTTTTGTCGTTACAGGCTCATCCTGCAATTTCATGTATTTATAACTTGCTGCTTCACGCGCCTTAGCACCAGACCAAGCAAACGGTGCTGAGAAAGGCACTACCTTAGTCAAGGTTGGACGACCTGTTCTAGAAGTTACCGGAATCAACAAAGCACTATCAGTCAGCCAAGCCTGAGCAGCCGCATATTTTTCATAACGCTTGTTCAAATCTTGCTTTTCTGCACCAGCTTCGTCAACCAGCTTGGTATATTCATCCAAACCAACTTGTTTCGCTGCGGCATTATCTGTGCCATCAAATCCTAAGAAGGTCTTGGTGTTTTCACCACCAGGTTTGATAACATCAAGATAGGTAGATGGATCTTGATAGTCTGGAGACCAGCCGACATTATCTGAAATATCCCAGTCCTCTTCAGCAGCAGAAGGAGCAAACAAGGTAATGTTAGTCACTTCATCCTTAGACAATTGGTGAACATCAATCACAACATTATCTGTTCCCAAAGTCTTCTCAATGGATTGCTTGAGGGATTGAACGCGCTGTACTTTAGAAGTAGCTGTTTGATCAACCGGAATATCCAGATGAATTGGGAATTCCACTCCATCAGCTTTCAAAGCTTCTTTTGCTTTAGCGAATTCAGCCTTTGCTTTGTTCTCGTTATAGAGACCATCTTGACCATCTGAGAAGTCAACGTCTTTCCATTCGTCACCATAAGTTACTACTTTTTCCTTAACTAAGTCACCGAAGGACTTGTCACCAGCCTGCACAAATGTAGGTGGGATGTAAAGGTTACGAAGAAGTTTGTCTGCTCCGTCCTTACCATTAATCTGAGATGCATAGGACTCACGATTGAAGGCAAAGGTCAAAGCCTGACGGAAGTCCTTGTTAAGCAAGGCTTTCTTAGTTGAAGTTTTTTGAGTTTCTGATGTCTTAGCAGTATGATTATAAGACTGACGATCAATGTTTGTACCTACTAAGAAAGTTGAGGCATCTTGAGGTGTATAGACGATATTATCTTTAAAGTCTTTTTCAACCTTTTCATAAGTCGCACTAGTTGGGAAAAGTCTGGCTGTTGTCAATGCGCCTTGGCTGAACTGCTCAGCAGGTTTTCCTTGATCTTGCCCATCATAGAAAGAGAGTTTAACTGCATCTACGTGAACATTTTCTTTGTCCCAATAATTAGGATTCTTCTCAAATTGAATTTCAGATTTTGAAGTCAATGATTTAAGCAAGAAAGGTCCGTTGTAAAGCAAGCTTGTTGGATCAGTTGCTTGAGCAAACTTATCGCCTTGGTTTTCCAAAAAGTCTTTGTTTACTGGGTAGAGAATTCCCATTGTAGTTTTAGAATTCCAGAAGCTTTCTGGCTCATTAAGAGTATACTCAACGGTATGATCATCGACTGCTTTGATCCCTACTTCTGAGAAATCAATCTTCCCAGAAATATAGTCCTTAAGCCCTTTGACAGAATCCTGAACCAAGTAGATTGTTTCAGATTTATTGTCTGCCGCATACTTAAGACCTGTAACAAAGTCTTCTGCTGTAACATCTGCGTACTCTTCACCTTCGGAAGTATACCACTTAGCGTCTTTGCGAAGCTTATAAGTATAGGTTTTCCCATCTGGTGATACAGTCCATTCCTCTGCCATTGAAGGAACTAAGTTTCCATATTGGTCGTTTTCTAAAAGACCGTCAATGACATTGGCAGTCAAGTCTGTTGTAGCAGCCTTGCTTGAAGTGAGATAGTTCAAGTTTTCAGGATCTGTCTCGTAGATATAATTAAAGGTGTTAGAAGAGTCTGAGCTGCCTGACTTTGTGTTTGGCTTAGAGCCTGAGCAAGCTGCAAGAAAGCCAGCCGCAAGAAGAGTAACTCCTGCTAGCGCAAGGACTTTGCTTTGTTTCATATGGGTTTCTCCATCTTTTAGATTTTTAGATTTAATTAAGATTATAGCATAGATAGTACTAAAAGTAAAATAAATTTTCAGAATATTAAGTTAGCTCACTAACACCCTAAGATGTTTATGCAATTGGTTTTCTCGGATGTTTATTATCTAAGACTAGACAAGCTCAACCTCGTCCATTTCGTCTTCAAAATCATCAAAAATCCCACTGTTGTTACAATGGGATTTTCTTACTTTATTTGATATGTTTTGCTAGTTCTTCTTGAGCTTTTTTATTGGACTCTTCCTTTTCTTTTGCCCATTTTTCACGCGCTTTCTCATATTCTTTAGTCGTTATTGGTTTATCTTGGATTTCAACATATTTAAAGCTGTATTCACCCTTATTTCCAGTCCAAGCAAATGGTCCTGAGAATGGAACAACCTTACGGACACTTGGTGTTGCGCCATTTGACCAAGCTGGCATCAACAGGGCACTGTCTGTCAGCCAAGCTTGAGCTGCTGCATATTTTTCGTAACGTTTGTTAATATCCTCGTTTTCTGAAGCAGCGTCTTCCAAGAGTTTATCATACTCTTCAAAACCAGCCTCTTTAGCTGCCGCATTGTCTGTACCAGGATCAAATCCAAAGTAGCCGTCAACATTCTCACCAGTCTTAGAGCCAGTGATTTCCAAATAAGAAGATGGATCGTTATAATCTGGGCTCCAGCCAAGATTATTATTTAAATCCCAGTCTTCTTGAGATGCCGAGGTCGCAAAGTAGGTGATGTTATTCAAGTCATCATCTGTCATCTGCTGAATATCAATCACCACATTGTCAGAGCCAAGGTTGGCTTCAATAGACTGCTTCAGTGACTGAACACTCTTAACACCATTGGTATCTGCTGAGCTGACCGGAATATCCAGATGAATAGGGAATTCCACTCCTTCTGCCTGCAGCGCTTCCTTAGCTTTGGCAAATTCTGCCTTGGCTTTTTCTGGATTATAAAAGCCATCCTGAGCGTCGTCTAATTTAACTCCCTTCCACTCATCACCGTAGCTAGCCAGATTTTCTTCTACAATGCTGCCGAACTCTTTACCATTAGCTTGAACAAAGGTTGGCGGAACAAAGGTATTACGAAGCTGCTTGTCTGCTGCTTCTTCGCCATTGGTTTGTGCAGAATAGGCAGTCCGGTCAAAGGCAAAAAGCAAAGCCTGACGAAAATCTTTATTGAGCAGTGCTTTCTTAGTGGAAGATTTCTGTGCATCCGTTGTCTTAGAAGTATGCTCGTAAGACTGACGATCAATATTAGTTGTAACAAAGAAGGTTCCTGAACCTTGAGGAGTGTAGACGATATTGTCACCATACTGTTTCTTCACACTGGCAAAGTTGGAGCTGTTTGGGAAAAGACGAGCAATGGTGTAATTGCCGTCAGAGAAGCCACGCACTAGAGACTCTGTATCTTGACCATCATAGTAAGAGAATTTGACAGTATCAATTTTTACCTTTTCCTTATCCCAATAGTTTGGGTTCTTCTCTAAGCTAATTTGAGATTTCGAAGTGATCGATTTCAAGATAAACGGACCGTTATAGAGGACACTGGTTGGATCTGTCCCCTGAGCAAACTTGTCACCTTTTGATTTCAGAAATTCTTCATTGATTGGGAAAAGAATCCCCACGGTTGTCTTAGAATTCCAGAAACTTTCTGGCTGATTCAAAGTGTATTGAACAGTAGAATCATCCACCGCCTTGACACCCACTTGAGAGAAATCAGTTATTTTACCATTGACATAGTCGTCCAAACCTTTAACAGATTTTTGAATGATATAGAGACCCTCAGACTTGCTGTCTGCGGCATGCTTCAGACTGGTCACAAAGTCCTTAGCAGTCACATCTGCATACTCTTCACCATCAGAAGTATACCATTTCACTCCCTCACGAAGCTTATAAGTATAGGTCAGACCATCTTTTGAAACAGTCCAATCTTCCGCTAGAGAAGGCACTAAGTTACCATACTTATCGCTTTCTAGCAAACCATCCACTACATTAGCCATAATCTCATTGGTTGCCCGCTTATTGGACACAGTGTAATCCAACGTATCTGGATCTGAGGTATAAACATAGCTATAGTTTTTCCCAGATGAATTGGAGCCGCCAAACGAACAGGCAGCCAAAATTCCTGCAGAGAGAATGACAAGCCCAGCAGCTGCAGCTAACTTAGATGTTTTCATAAACTTCCTCCAGTTTTCATTAAGATTACTTTCATTATAGCACTTCTGCGACAGGATGTAAACGCTTCAATGCAATAGAGAGTCATATAAAAAAAGAGACTGGGACAAAATGTCTCAGTCTCGCTTTATCGTATTCACAAACTTTTGATTCCAAACTGTTTATAAAGAATCAAAAGTTCGCGGTTCAGAACCTTATTTAATGTGTTTTTCTAAGTCTTCTTGGGCTTTTTTATTGGATGCTTCCTTTTCTTTTTCCCATTTCTTAAGAGCAGCTTCGTAGTCTTTAGCTGTCACAATATCATTTTGGAGCTCCATGTTCTTAAAGACATAGGCATCTCCTTTGATTCCGACATAAGAGTAAGACTTGGTAAATGGCACGACCTTCTGAACGACTGGTGAACCACCACCAGAAACACTAGGAATAACAATGGAGCTATCCGTCAACCAAGCCTGAGCTGCTGCGTACTTGGTGTAACGAGCATCTGTATCTTGTTTTTCTTGATCAGCTTCATCCAGCAAAGCCTTGTATTCATTCAAGCCAACCTTATTTGCCACATCAGCATTTTTCCCTTTTTCTATACCAATATTATCTGCAGCATCACCTGTTTCAGGGTTAAAGATATTCAGATAAGTTGATGGATCTTGGTAGTCTGCTGACCAGCCAGACATGTTGAGGTCGTAGTCTTTCTGAGCTGCTGTTTCTGCAAAGTAGGCAGAATTATCAAAGTCATTTGTTGACATTTGCTGAACATCAATAACGACATTTTCTTGACCAAGTGCTGCTTCAACAGACTGTTTGAAAGAGTTGGTCCGCTGTACCATAACCTTATCAGACTGATCCACAGGAACATCGATATGGATTGGGAATTCTACACCTTCTGCTTGTAAGGTTTCTTTAGCCTTAGCAAACTCTGCCTTGGCCTTGTCAGCATTGTAGATGCTGTCTTGGGCATCTGTCAGTTTGACACCGCTCCACTCATCACCGTATGTAGGAAGTTTGCTCTCTACTACATCTGAAAAGTCTTTGCCATCAACCTGCACGAAGCTAGGAGGAACAAGTAAGCTACGGATGAGTTTAGTCGCCCCATCTTTACCATTCATCTGAGCTCCAAAAGATGTCCGGTCAAAGGCAAAGTTGATTGCCTGACGGAAGTCTTTATTTTGAATAGCAGCTGTAGTTGATGCCTTTTGAGCATCTGATGTCTTAGACGAATGATTATAAGTCTTACGATTCAGATTGAAAGCAAAATAGAAACTAGTTGAATTCTGCGGTGAGAAGATAATATTATCTTTGTATTGCTTTTCTACAGAAGCGTAGTTAGAGCTTGTTGGGTAAAGCCGAGCTTGAGAATAAGCCCCGTCTGAGAAGTTGCGAACCAAGGATTCTTGGTCCGAGCCATCATAGTAGGTCAGCTTCACATTGTCAATCTTGACATTGTCCTTATCCCAGTAGTTCTGGTTTTTAGCGTATTCAATGACAGACTTAGAAGTGAATGCTTTCAGAACATAAGGTCCGTTATAGAGAATAGAAGACGGTTTTACGGTACCAAACTCTTTGCCCTGTGACTTCAAGAAGTCCTCATTGATTGGGAACAGAATCCCCATGGTAGTCTTAGAGTTCCAATAACTTTCTGGCTGATTAAGCGTGTACTCAACCGTATGGTCATCAACCGCTTTTACGCCAACAGTCGAGAAGTCTTTCGACTCACCTTTGACATAGGCATCCAAGCCTTTAATGGAATTTTGCACGATAGGAAGGGCTTCAGAATTTTCATCTGCTGCGTGCTTCAAACCAGCGACAAAGTCTTGGGCTTTGACTTCTGCGTATTCTTCACCGTCTGAAGTGTACCATTTAGCATCTTTACGGAGCTTTTAAGTATAAGTCAGACCATCCTTTGAAACAGTCCAGTCTTCTGCAATAGATGGAACCAGATTGCCGTATTTATCATTTTCTAAAAGGCCGTCCACCAAGTTTGTAATAACATCGGACGTAGTAGCTCGATTTGAATTGACATAGTCCAAAGTATCAGGGTCACTCAAATAGACATAAGAATAGGTACTGCTTGCACTGGAACTAGAGCTTCCACAAGCAGCTAAGATTAGTGTTGACACGACTGTCAGTCCAGTAATGGCCAACCATTTAGATTTTTTCATGAGCATTCTCCTTCTCAATTTATATTGTATTATTATACAATATTTTTTTATAAAAACAAATGCTTTATGTAGAAAAATAATAATTTTCTATTTTTCAGCTTGTATATCTGTATTATTTCAAATATTTTTCTATTTTGTGAGTTTTTCCGAAAGATGCTTTTATAAAAAATCTCTTTAAGGGGATTACCCTACTTTTCTCTACATTTATTTTGTAACCTTTTATTATCCTTGATTTATAAAAGAAAAGAGAATTTTATGATACAATGGTTATATCTTGTTTTAGGGGAAAGAAATGAAACGATTATTCCTATGTTTACTAGTTTTGGTCGGAATGACCGCCAGCAAGGTGGCAGCAGATGATTACAATATTGCCGCTAAGAGTGCTATGGCCGTGGATGCTACTTCTGGAAAGATTCTCTACGAAAAAGATGCCAATACTCCAATCGAAGTCGGCTCCATCACCAATCTTTTGACCGTCTATCTGGTCTATGAAGCTATTGACAGAGGAGACCTGACTGCCGATACCTATGTTGATATTTCAGACTACGCCTACAATCTGACAGCTAATCCAAATATCAGTAATGTCCCTTTGGAAGCCAGACGTTACAAAGTCAAGGACTTGATTGCCGCCTCCTTGATGTCCAGCGCCAACAGTGCCACGATAGCCTTGGCTGAGAAGGTTGGGGGCAGCGAAGAAAATTTCGTCCAAATGATGAAAGCCAAGCTCAAAGAATGGGGAATCAAAGATGCTACTATTGTGAACTCCACAGGGCTAAATACTCTTCTTCTGGAATACGCATCTGAAGAAACAGACTATACTGCCTCAGCTAGCACAGCTAAAAAAAGCAAGGACACTGAAAACAAATTCAGCGCCTACGACTTGGCTGTTATCAGCCGGCATCTGATTATGGACTTCCCTCAAGTGACAGAGATCACTTCCAAGCCCACAGCTAAAATCGCAGGGACGAGTCTTGAAAATTATAACTTCATGCTGGAAAACCAATCCAACTTCCGCTCAGGTGTAGACGGACTCAAAGCCGGCAGTTCGGATAAGGGAGGATCTTCCTTTGTTGCGACGACTACTGAAAATGGTATCCGCATGATTACTGTTGTGCTGGACGTTGAGCAAACCGACGGCGACCCCTACGCACGCTTTGTAGCCACAGCCTCTTTAATGAACTATGTTTCGCAAAACTTCACCCAGACGACTATTGTGGCTGAGGGGGAAGCCTA
>ERZ773100.1182-NODE-1182-length-12419-cov-2.030654_pt1 | contig 12419 bp, 17 predicted proteins | sample MGYA00511119_ERZ773100 | MGnify/ENA primary metagenome ERZ773100 (study PRJEB29015, sample SAMEA2738000) | human oral metagenome | biome: human oral; feature: human-associated habitat; material: dental | place: China | collected 2111 ...
CAGTTCCTTTTAGTTGAATTTAGGAGGGACAAGGGTCACGTAATAGTAGGTTAGTGGTTGTTTGAAGGTGATTTGCGCGAAATTGTTGTTCTTGAGTTGAGGTTTGATTTTTTCAATTTCTTCTTGAAAGTTTGTCGCGCGGTTGAATTGTTCTAGTCATTTTGGTAATTGGTCGCAATAAGCTGCAAATGAGGGTGTGTCGTTGTCGATGACTTGTTCTTCTGAATCTTGTGTGTTTGAAAAACGGGTTGTATAGTGTGTTTCAATGAGGAGGAGTGTTTGAGACATGGTCGTTCCTTTCAGATATGGTTTATAAGATTTGGTGCATGGTGCTTTCCTGGTTGTCGTATTGTGACTGTAGGGTTAGATCTTCATGTAAGCGATGATTTTTTGGATTTGGTAGGATGAGGATGTCGGAGTATAGGGTTTTGAGAGGGATTTTTTGTAAGGTTGTTTTGAGCGGTTCAGGGATATCATATCCATAGACTCGGTCGAATGGACCATCGCGTTCTAACAATTCCTTTTTATTTGATTTTGATGGCTAAGTCTTTGGTCTCGGTTTGATTGGCGTCGAACCATTCGTCGAGATTGAGTACATAATCGACAATATCAAAGACGGGCCGCTCGTAAACTTGTTCGTACAAGCTGTTGAGTAGTTGGTTGATGATAATGATTTGTCTAAAAGTGATGGTCGTTAGAGGAAAGTCTTGCGGGAGATTGTCGAGGTTGGCTTTGATGCTTTCGTCGTAGACGCCGTAGTTGTGTACTTTGAAGTGCGCGTCGGTCAGACGGTCAGGCCATGGTTGGTCTGAGATGTTCCGTAGGTCTTCTTTTGAATCTTGATAGAGACGTTCTGCTAGGTAGACGACGTTTTGAAGAATAGTGGGGTCGTTTTGTTGTAGGGCTTTTTGTGTGTGACCAGCGAGTTCTGTTGCGGTGAAAATGTGTGTCATAGAGCGTTTTCCTTTCAGTTCATTCTATAAAAAAATAAGTGAGAGCGCGAATGGCGCTCTCAGTAGTTTCTAAACAGAAATAGAATCGTCCGATTCAGATAGCTTTTTCTTCCAAGCACTTTTATTTTTCTCCGCAGAAATAAATTGAGACGCACTTTTCAGTTGGGTAGCGGGAAGGGTTCGGGACGCAGTCCCGTTTAAAAGGGGTGCGGACGTAGTCTGCTATTTTGATCGGACGGTTGTAACGCCTGTAATGTCGTTCACGATAATGCGAAAGTGCGGGTCAGACAAACCCAGCAAGTGATTATTCCATGTGTATAGGTGAAGTTGACGCAACCATTGACGTCTTCCGTCCAATAGCGATTGTTCAGGAATTGAAATTCAAGCCAAGTTAGCAATTTTTCAGCAGAAACTGTTCGGAAGATTTCCAAATTGGGAACGGGCTGGTTGATTTGTAATGGTAAGACTGCTTGTATCAAAGCTGATGACGAGTTTTTTCGGAGTCATGGGCCGTGCCTTTCTACTTGTGAAGTTTTTCACAAGGTTTTAGTTTCAGCAAGAAGTCGTCGTACCATTCGGAATCGTAGTAGACCCGATTAGTTGCGAAACTGTATTTGTCGGGTGTGTCGTTGATGCGGACGTAATCTTGGCCGTTTACGGTGATGACGGTGGAGTCTTCGTCGATTTGGAAGTGCTCAGCGGGTAGCCAAAATTCGTCGATCGCGAGGACTGTTTGATAGCTGTGTTCGGACATGTTTGTTTTCCTTTTTAGTTAGTACAATGTGTCAATGGATTGTATTGTTTTGAGTTGTTCTTGAGCTACTTTGCGGATCCATGAATTTTCATCGTGGATGAGTATTTCGGGTTTGTAGCCTTGCTCTGCTACTTTTAGACGAACGGTATTGTATTTATCATGGATGAGGTGTTCAAGACCAACACCGTTTTCAGCTACGATTTCGCGAATTTGTGGGTGTGGGTCGTATACGTAGTCTTCGAGGAAGAGTCCTTTTTTGGCTAGATAATAGCGAATTTTTACGGATGGGTCATTTTTAAAGTGTTCTGGTTGATAGCTTTGCAGGAGAACTTCAAATCGAACGTGTTCATTAGGATCGTTTGCGAGAAAGTCAAGTTTATGACCTGTTCTGGCAACAACTTGTCGAACAGCGATAGAGTGGTCGTGTATGAGAATGTGTGGGGCGTGTCCTTGTCCGGCAACTGTAAGTCGAACTTCTAGGTTTTGGTCGTGGATGGCCAGATTGAGGTTATGTCCTTGTTTTGTGACTTTAGCGCGGATGCTTGTGTTTTGGATTTTACTAAAATGATTTAGACAGTATCCTAATTCAATGATGGCGTAAATAGCACGGAGACTTTTGGTTTTTCTCCGAAATAATCTTCCATGACGTATTTGATGTCTTTTTTTGAACCGACTTCTTGAAGATATTTTAAGAAGCATTGCTTGCGATATTGTTTATTGTCATCGATAATATAGTTGGGGCTAATATTCCGACGCAGATATTTGTCAATATCCTCGTTACCTGTGTAAATTTTAGGCATATTACTCCTTTCTAATAGAGTGTGTCAATGGATTGTGCTTTTTTGAAATGTCTTTGGGCTTCTGCGCGAATGGATGGTTTTTCATCGTGGATTAGAATGTCAGGTCTATAGCCTTGTCTTGCGATTGCTAGTCGAATAGGGTGATAGAGGTCATTTATGAGGATGTTTAGACCGTATCTTTGCTCTGCGACGCTCAGACGTATGGTGTTAGATGCGTCGTGGATGAATTCGTTAAGGTAGACTCCTTGTTTTGCGACCATAGCGCGAACTTCGGTATCGGAATCTTTTTTGAAGTGTTCGAGGAATAAGCCGTTTTGAGTTAAATATTCTCGAATACGATAATAAGAATCGTTTTTGAAGAGTTCTGGTTTATAGCCTTGTTTAACCACGGTTAAGCGTACGGCGTCGTCAGGATCGTTTGCGAGGATGTCGAGGCGATGACCGTGTTTTGCGACGGTGTCTCTGATGATGTAGTGAGGGATATGCATAAGAATATTTAATCCGCAGCCTTTTTTAGCCAGTTCTCTGACGATGCGATAATCATTATCTCGGAGGAAGGCTTCTGGTCGGTATCCTTTTCGAAGGACATGGAACCGAATATCTGGGTCGGGATGTTTACTGAAGAAATCGAGACAGTGGCCTAGATGGATGATGGTTTCGATAATGGTTTTGTTTCTCACTTTTTGAAGGCGTTCTTCGTTGAAGTATTGGGTCATAACATACTCAATATCTTCTTTTGAGCCGACGTCTCGAATGTATTTTAAAAAGTATTCGTTACGATAGGTACTATCGTCGCTAATTTGATAATTAGGGCTGATGTTTCGACGTAAATATTTATCGATGTCTTCATTGCCGGTATAGATTTTGGTCATTTGGCTGATTCCTTTCTGGCTAGTAGAGTGTGTCGATGCTTTGGATTTTTTTGAGATGTTTTGCTGCTTCTTCGCGAACAGCTAGATTTTCGTCGTGAATGAGAACTTCGGGTTTGTAGCCTTGTCTCGCGACTTCAAGGCGAATATCGACGGAGGGGTCGTGGATGAATTCCTCCAGATAAAGACCTTGGCGTGCAACTGTAAAACGAATAGTTATACAATTATTGTTTTTATAGTGTTCAGGGAAGAAACCGTTTTCGGCTAAATAACATTGAATAACAAGGGATGGGTCATCTTTGAAGAGTTCGGGCTCATAACCTTGCTGGGCAACGGCCAATCGGACGTATTGATTTTCATCTTTAGCGAGAATGTCTAGTCTATAACCTTGTTCGGCTACTGTTTTTCTGACAGAGAAGAAGTTATCGTGTAGGAGCAGATGTAGATTGTGTTGTTGCTTTGCGACTTCTTCCCGAACAATGAGGCTGTCGTCATGAGTGAGTAAATCGAGAGCATATCCCTGTTGAGCGACCATTTTGCGAATCTCAGCATCAGGATGTCTGCTAAAGTGATTGAGGCAGTATCCTAATTTGATGATGGTTTGGATGAGGGTTAAGTTGGTTACTTTTTTGAGACGGTTTTCACCGAAGTATTGGGTCATGACGTAATCGATGTCTTCTTGAGAGCTAACTTTTTGAATGTAATCGAAAAAATAATAGTCCCAGAAGGGTCCATCGTCTGTGATTCGGTAGTTAGGACTGATTCGTCGTTGAAGATATTTATCGATCGCTTCGTTGCCCGTATAAGTTTTTGCCATGGTTTTCCTTTCTTTTTAGTTTAGCCTTTATACTCTTGGCAGATGATGCAGCCTTCTTCATGCATGACGGCATCGCACTCGGGACAGATGCCGAATAGTTGCGCAGATGTAATGGCATCTTCGATACTTGAGAATAAGCGTGGGTCTTGACCGAGGCGTGTGAGCGCAGCTGCTGAGTTATACATAGGGTCTGCTTTTTCTGCACGTAAGAAAGGTGTGGCGTCGTGAATGAATTCTTCAATTCTACGCTCGGCTTCGGTTATACGTGCGTGTGTATGTTGCTTTTGTTTTGTTGGTGTTTCGGGAATGGGAAAATGATATGGTTTTTCGAAATACGTTTGAAGAATATTAAGGATGTAGTCATTTTTAAGATGAATCGGAATAGGGGTTTCCATTTCGAAAAATTGAGCGGATTGAATGATGGAGTTGACGGTGACATAGTTTTCATCAAAAGAGATGAAATCGTCGTCGGAGTATTCATTCTGGAAGAATTTTGTGAGGGATTCTTTGATGTTTGGATCGATTTCGAGAATGACAGGGAGTCCTTCACCGTAGCCTAAATCGAAGTCAAATTTAAGATAATAGTGCATGTTGATACCGTTGTTCTTATAAGATTTTTTGATAAAAAGCGAAAAGCGCCATGGGCGTTTTTCTGAACCGTATGATTCAATTGAGTCCGTTTTTGTGGTTGTTGGATGCAGTGTCTATTTGATGTGTGCTTGTTGGGTTTAGGGCGTAGGCCCTATGCGAGTAGGTGTGGACGAGGTTCGCCTAAAAGAAAACAACTAGGAGAAGTCCTAGTTGTTGAGGTTGACGGATGGTACGGTTGTTTTTGCTTTTTGGTCGGCTTCGACGAGTTTTGCGGGTTCAAAGCCGAAGAGCTTGGTCATGATATTAGACGGGAAGCGACGCACTTTGTTGTTGTAATCGGTTGCGGCTTGGTTGTAGTCATTGCGAGCTACGAAGATGCGGTTTTCAGTACCTTCCAATTCTGTGATCAAGGATTGGACTTGGGTGTCGGCTTTGAGTTGTGGATAGTTTTCTTGGATGACCAGCAAGCGGGAGATTGCAGAGTCGAGTTCGCTTTCTGCTTTTTCTTTTTCGGCTTTGCTCGTTGTGCTCGCGCCAATCTTGGCACGCGCGTCTGCGATGTGTTCGAAGATGTCGCTTTCGTGTTTCATATAACCTTTGACGCTGTTGACAACGTTTGGAATGAGGTCGTAGCGTCGTTGGAGAGTCGTGTCAATTTTGGATTGGGCTTGTTCGACTTTGGTCTGACTACCAACGAGGCTGTTGTACGAACCTCCGATGAAGAGTCCAATGATGATGAGTGCACCGAGAAGGATGCTGATGAGTGAAGTTTTTTTGTTCATGTTTTATTTCCTTTCTGTAATTACCAACCGCTAGAGGCCCCGCCACCGGAGAATCCACCGCCATCGAAGCCGCCTCCGCTTGAGGAGCCTGATGACCAGAAACCGTGGCTATCAGAATCGGAATCGGCGCCGATTGCGATGGTGATGATAATCAAGATGATGATGACGAGAGCTATGGTGAGGTAGAAGCCCCAATCGGTTTTGGTTTGAATGGTTTTGCCATTGTTGACGTCAACGATACTCTTGACGGCGTCTAAGACGGCACGGTCATAGTTTTTGTTGCGCAGTTTTGGTTTCATATTATCCAAAATGGCTTTGGCTTGGTTATCGGTGAGACGAGTGGTGAGGTTGTCTGAAACTTCAAGCCGTGATTCTTTATCTTTGATGGCCAAGAAGAGGAGGACGCCATTGTTGGTGTCCTTGTCGCCGATTTTCCATTTACGAGCGATGGCGAGTGTGGTTTCTTCAAGATCGTCGCCATGTAGATCGTTCACGATGTAGACGCCGATTTTGAGTTTTTTATCAGTATGATCAGATTCTTCGTTGAGCTTGTCAATCTTTTGGATGGTTTCGGTTGAGAGAACCTTGGCTTGGTCGTAAACAGCTGAGTTTTCTGGTTTATCCACAATAGCATTTTCAGAACAGGCTGTCAAGGTGAAGAGTCCGAGAAAGGTGAGAGCTATGAGGATGAATTGTTTAAGTCGTTGTTGCATGGGTGAATCCTATTTAAGTAGTTCTTTTAATTGGTTTTGAGTTTGAACGTCTTTGAGGTCTGTCATGTCTGAAACGTAAACCGTAATCAGTTTAGTGGTTTTACGATCTGTTGATTTGTACCAAGTCTTTGTAGTAATTTGGTCGCGGATCGTGATTTTGTCCAAATGATAGGTGATTTGGTTTGCGTTCAGGTCTTTATTTGGTTTTTTGTTATATTTGATCTTAATTTTGACGTTTTGTTGCGCTTCAGCTTTGTCTTTTTGGAGACGGATGATATCTGCGTTTTTGATGAGGTCGAGTTGTGTTTGAGAGAGTTTTTCTGTGGCAGAGGTTTGATAGCTCTGCTCTTTCTTTTTCTCAGACGTACGTGGCCAGTCTTTTGTTTTGAAGAATTGAATATCGGGATTGAGATTGTGCTTGTAGATGGTTTTTTCGGCCCCGAGTTTGGTGCTAAATGTTGCATTCAATTGATAGATGGGCTGGTTGTTTTTTGGAATGAATAAAGCGTTGCTTATGTGAATGAGTGTTGTAATGGCTAAGATGAATGCAAGCATTGCTACGGGGGTAAGGATGATTTCAGAAGCGGTTGTTTTGTGACGGTCTAAATAGTCACCAAGGGAAGCGACGATGAAGATTTCAAGAATATAGACGATGACCGTGAAGGCGAGGGGTAGCCATAGGCTTGGATACGGTTCTGTGGGCGGGAATAAGTGGAAGTAAAGTAAGTAGGGATGACAAATAATGTTAATGAATAATTGCGTCATGGTGGGTTCCTTTATTGTTTTAGGTTAAGTCTTCTGTCGTGGCCTTGCGGACGAACTTGCCGTAAATTTTCGTGGTCCAGCCATTATCATGACCATGGTTATTGGAAATCTTATAGTTTTTGCCGGAGATGGCTGTAACCAAGTGCAGATAGATATTTCCACGAACTTTACAAAGAACAATGTCCCGTTTTTTAATGATCGTGTTTTCCGTAACCGGTTCTACGATAACGGCCTCATCGCTTTTCAATTTAGGCGTCATGGAGTTGCCCTTGCCTGTGACGATAACGGTTTCGCCTGTGAGCAAGTGGTTTATGGTGGCTTGGTTTTCTCCACCTTTATAGTATTTGGGCCTAGTGGGCCTTTCTAATTGAGGAGGTTATGAGTGAATCGCTCTACAATTTCGTAGAAGATTTCATCGTCGTCTGACAGGAATTCGGCTATGGACAGATTTTCGAGTGTTTCGTGGAGAATTATCTTGAAGGCTGTTTGATTGACGACATTGGGATGAATCATATAGGCGATTTGCTTTTGAGCTTCTTCTTCTGTTTCGACGAGGAAGCTTGTACGCGTGAATTCTTCAATGATTCGTGCTTGAAGATCATGATAGGCGGTTTGAGCAGTTGTTTTTTCGTTTTTTCTGTCGGGTAGACTTTCTCGCATATTGTTCAAGAAGACGGCGATATTTTTTCGATCGGTGTCTGAAAAAGACGTGAAGTTTTCGAGAATGTAGCTGTCTTCTGGAATGACGGCGTCGAAGGGTTTGACGTTGAGGGAACCTGAGATGGTGCCGTCTGGTTTGAGGGTTCCGATGAAGTCTTCGTTGGTGAGAGTGAGGGCGATGGTTTCGATGGACGCATAAACGTGATTGCTTTTGAGGCTTATCATCGCGCTTTCTACGGAGTCGATTGTATACGATGAATGTTTACGAGCTAGATGTATCAATTCGTCGCTTGTGATAATTTCAGGATCGTTAATAAATGGCGGTCTTGCATAATATAATTGTACGGGATAGGTTGTCATGGATACGTCTTTCTAATCATTTGTTAAGGAATTTTCGTAGAAGAGCGTTTCAAAAGAGAAGATTTCGAAGTTGGTCGCATTGAAGCGATCGGCTTGTTTTTTGTATTTTTCGAAATAAAGCCATTCTTCAGGATTGTATTTGTAATCTGAGAGAATGTTCCATAATTGAGTTTTGACAAAGGATGGGTTTGTTTCGGGTTTGATGTATAGATTTTTCCAGAAAGTGTACGGAACGAAATCGACCATATAGTTGGCATATAGCAGAACGTCACGCATATTATTTTGGAGTATTTCATACGGGGGTCGTGTGATTTGTTGGTCTTCGAAAATGAGTTTGAGTTGTTCGACGATAGAATCTCGTTTTTCAAGGGTTTCTTGTGTTTGTGGGAGACATTCAGGGTCGAGGCTTTCGTCTTTGAATTTTTGCATGCCATTGATATGACCTAATCCGATTGAAAATAGACTAAAGCTCCAAATAATGAGATAGGCGGGTAACATATTTGCGGTTATTTGGAATAAAATGATAATGCTCATGACCATTGATAGCGTGATAGGTGCCAGAATGGCATTGGTTTGAATGGTTTTCATGTAGGGTTCATAGGCTTTACGGTAGCGTTTAGTCGCCATATATTTACATAGACGATACTGATAGGCTTGTCTTTGTGCGATGTTGAAGAAGATGAATCCTGTGATACCACTGATGCCAAATCCTAGATAATAAATGAGGTCGGGTTTTGTTGGTTCTTGATTGATGCGTAGAATGCCAGCGAATGCGATGATACATAGGATTGTTATAAAGAAAAGGGTGATGTTGACAGCGAGGGATGAAATAGCGGGTTTCTGTTGTTGGCGTTTATATTTTTCTTTTTCAGCTGTAATGAGAGGATTGTTCATGATGGATCTTTCTAGTTGATTTATAATGGAAAATCGTTGTTTACAGGGAATGAATTTTCAAGCAGAATGACGTCAAGTCCGTAGTCTTGATAATTGGTTGCGTTGAAGCGTTTTGCTTGTTTGAGATAACGATCAAGATGAGGTAATTTGTCAGGGTTTGGGTTGTGTTGAATTAAGATATCTCGTAATTGTTTTTTAATGGTCGGGGTGAAGGTTCTTGGTTCGATGTAGAGGTCTTTCCAGAGGTCATAGGGTACGAAGTCGAACAGGTAATTAGCGTAAACTAAAGTTTCGCGCATATTTTTGTTGAGAACTTCGTAGAGGGGTCGGTCTCCCCATTGGTGTGAGATGGCTTGATAGAGTTGTTCGATGACAGAGTCTCTTTTTTCAAGAGATTCTTGTGTTTGGGGGAGACATTCGGGGTCGAGGTCTTCTTGTTTGAAGAGTTGGTAACCGCTTATGTGACCGAAAGCGATGCCGATGAGGCTAAAGGCCCAGATAAGGATATATGCGAGCATCATGTGGGTGCGGTATTGCATGGCTATCACTATGATAAAGATAAGCGTAATCGCGATAGGGGTCAAAATGGCGTTGGTTTTGATGGTTTCTATGTAGGGTTTGTACTGTAAACGATAGCGTTTAGTGAACATGTATTTAGAAAGATGGTATTGATAGCTTTGTTTTTGAGCTGCACGGAAGGTGATGTGTTCCAAAATACAGCCAAGACCAATTCCGAGAAAATAAACGAATAGTGGTCGCCTTGGTTGGATGTTGATGAAATGAATGCTTGCGAATAGGATGATGGCGAGTATGATTATTGTTAGGGAAACAACGGTTGTCGCCAAGACGGATGGTTTTTGTGGATTACGACGTTCTTTTAGCTTCTTTCGTTCGTCTTGAATGTAGGGATTGTTCATGTTATCTCTTTCTAATGGGTTGAATTATTATTTAGTCTTCAAGTTGAATCAGGACAAGCATATCATCATGTAAATATTTATCATGAACGATCGTTAACATTTCGTCTAAGTCGAGTGAATCGTTTGATTTTTCGTAGTATTGCATGAAGCAGAATTCTACGAATTCTCGTACTTGTTTGACGGTTGTAATATATTGAAGATCTTTACGAATGATTTTGTTAAATGCGTCATAAATTTCTTGATATTGCGGGCGGAAGGTTATCCAGTAATCGATTTGTTGGTCTTCGTCTAATAATCTATCAATGAGTTGCAGCGGGTTTGGTTCTGTTTGTATATCTGATAATCGAGTGCTTGTCAAGTGAAAATGAATATAGTCGTGTAATCGCCAAGCCATTTATTATTTCCTTTCTAGATGTGTTCCGATTGACATTGAAAGTCAATATTATATTCTTTTTTGAGGTGGTTGAGAATGAGGTCACGAACTTCTGAAGATAGGTCAACGGGGTTCATATGTTGATTGAGGTTTTGTATTTCAGGGAAAGTTTGCAGCAGTTCTTCAAAGAGATCGTTTAAGTGTGGCCAAATCAGGTCTTCGTAGGGGAGGTAGGTGCCGCAGAAGATAATAGGTTGTTCGTTGACGTGGATGACGTCGTATTCGTGTTTATTGAGCTCATGGTGTTTTTTACGGGCTTCGTCAATGGATGAGTAATTAGTTGTTATAGTTATTGGTTCTTTTCCTTTGATTCTTTTGGGTTGAATGGTTCGATGATGTCAAAGTAATAACGCCATGTATGTTTTGGTTGATCTTTTTTGATGATTTTGACGATGTAATCTTGAGCTTCTTGACTACTTTTGAAGACATGTTTTGTTAATTTATCTTTGTCACGATTTGGAGTTAGATTCATGAGTTCTGTGTAACGCAAGTCATAGAGGATATAGTCGTCGTCTATTTTTGTTATGGAAATGTGATGGTTATAGGATTCAAAATTTTGGTCGAGGATCATGACAAGCCAATGGTCAGATTGGACGTCAACAAGGTCTTCTAATAAATATGTAGGGCGATGAAGAGGACTCATTTTTAATTGGATAATGGGCTTGTTTGCGAAATGCTCTTCCATGTCAGTTGCTGAGAATTTGTAGGCGGGGATTGTTGTCATAATTGGACTCCTTGTTTATTTATTTGGTAATTTGATTTCTTTGACGTGACCGTTTTTGTTTATCTCGTAAACGGTGGTTTGATGAGTTTTGTTTAAGTGGTTACTGATGTGGGGTTGGACAGTATTTAGGATGTAAACGGTTGCAATTTCTGCAATGAGGGCGAGTGTTAAACCAATGAGAATATTCTTTAGTAAATTGACAGTAGTTCCTTTGCCATGTTTGTTATCGATTTCTTCGCCTTTAAGTACGAGCCAGATGCCGAGTAAAAATTCCATAATTATTCTTTTTTTTGAGTTTTAAGTACAGGAACTAGGTTCCAAACGAAGACGAAATCAATGTCTTCTTCGTGGTCGAGATATTCGCATTGTGGTACGAATTTGCCAATATATTCGCCCCATTTATGCCAACGCCAACCGCCGTAGTTTTTAGGATCGTGATGGTTGATAATAGGGGTTACGAGGATAACAAACTCAAGAGGTTGATCTTTAAATTCTTCAATGTATTCGGCTAACTCTTTGCCTTCACGGAAGTAGGTGTATGTATTTGAATGGCCGTATTGGTAGTCATTTAGGCAACGTTCAATATGGTGAATAATTTGAGTGGCATTATCGGATACGCCGCTCATGTAAAGTTGATTTTTTGAGGCGTGCCCACGAATTTCATGATGATTGGTTAAGCTATCAATGTCGTGATTTCCGTTAAGGTGCGTGAGGTAGATGCCGGTGAAGTCTAAATTTGGATCGTCTTCTTCAAGGATATGATTGGTGATGGTTTCGTTTGGTTTTGAATACCAGGGACGATCAGTATCATCCCATTCGAAATGGGTGTGTTTTTCTTTTGAAATGGGCGTCCAAGGTTGGAAGCGTAAAGCGTCATCGTTAGGTCTATTTTTGAATTCAGGAATTTCTTCCTGTAATTCTTTCCATGTTTTATCGCGTCTTGCTAGTTTTTCAGGATCAAATGTGAGATTAGCAAAGGATAGTTTTATTGGTTCTGGATGATAGTTTGTTCTGTCAATCCAATTAGCGCCTGTTTCTGATTCTTTTTGAATGAATTCATATAGGTCTTTTGAAATAGAGACGATGCGGGTTTGTTTTGTAAGAAGAGGTTTGAGTTCATGTTGATTGCAAGAAATACAATTTGCGAGGTAGGTGTCTTTTTGAGGGTGATAAATAGCGTAGTAGTTGGTCATAGAGGCTCCTTCTAGTTGTTTTTTTTTGTGATGTTAAATAATAAGTTGTAGAAATTTTTTATTCTAGATAAAAAAACGAAAGCCTACGTGGGTAGGCTTTCGAGTGAGCGGATTAGTCTGCGCGCTCTGTCTCAAGGCGTTTGCGAATAGTTTCGAGAGAGTCGTCAATGAGGATTTGACCGTTTTCGTAAACC
>ERZ773100.1183-NODE-1183-length-12397-cov-5.276292_pt1 | contig 12397 bp, 9 predicted proteins | sample MGYA00511119_ERZ773100 | MGnify/ENA primary metagenome ERZ773100 (study PRJEB29015, sample SAMEA2738000) | human oral metagenome | biome: human oral; feature: human-associated habitat; material: dental | place: China | collected 2111 ...
GTAAAACGCACCCAACGCTATATTGAAGACCACTTCACCGACGAACTCAAAAAACTTTCCCGCTCGCAAGGGCGTATTCTCATTAAACTCATTCACCGCCAAACTGGAAAAACGGCTTACGAATTGGTAAAAGACCTGCGCAATGGTTGGAATGCTTATTGGTATAACAAAACCGCGTGGCTGTACGACCTTTCTCTCAAAAAAGGCTATGACCCTATGAATGTAGAAGAAGACTATTGGATAGAGGAAATTATCTTGCGGGCTATCAATAGTGGTGAATTAGAATACCAAACCCCAGCTTTACTATATAACTTTTCAGACCTTGTAGAACAACGACAGAAAAGACTTCAAAAGCAATTAGCAAATTAGCAGATTTGCAAATTAGCAAATTATTTGTACCTTTGCCGAAAATAAAATAGTACTAATGGAGTTATACTACGCTTTTTCAGTAATTATCGTCTTAGCAGCTTTGTTTTCGTACGTGAATGTTCGCTACGTAAAACTGCCTATGACCATAGGTATTATGGTGATTGCTATGATGGTATCGGTAGGCGTACGTCTTTTCGGAGGTGAAATATTTACAGGGCTTGCACACCGTCTTGAATCGCTTTTAGAAGGCTTTGACTTCACCGAAATACTGATGGGAGCAATGTTGAACTTCCTTCTCTTTGCAGGAGCTCTCCACATCAACATCAACGACCTTAAAAACTACAAAATCTCCATTTTTACTTATGCAACTATCAGCGTAGTACTTTCGGCTTTCTTTATATCACTCTTGCTGTACTACATTGCTCCTTTGGTAGATATCCATATTCCTTACATTTATTGTCTGCTTTTTGGTACGCTTATTTCCCCAACTGACCCTATTGTGGTGTTGGGAATACTCAAACAAGCGAATGTGCCTAAACGTATTGAAACTAAGATTACAGGTGAATCACTTTTTAACGATGGGGTAGCGGTAGTAATGTTTGCCGTAGTGCTGAAATTGGCTACTAATAGCACTTTTGAGCCTTCGTTCTTCGCTATTACTAAGCTCTTTTTCTTAGAAGCAGGAGGAGGTATTTTCCTCGGAGTGCTCTTCGGTTGGGTAGCTTCTCAAATGATGAAAAAAGCCGATGACTATCACGTGAGTGTACTTGTTACTTTGGCAGTGGTAATGGGTGGTTTTCTTATCACCAAAGCTTCTCACGTTTCTTCGCCTCTGGCAATGGTAATTGCAGGACTTTTTGTAGGAAATGTAGGCAAGAAAGCCAGCAGTGCAGAGAATAAAGATTACCTTGAAAAGTTTTGGGCAATCATAGACGAGATTATGAATGCTATCTTGTTTCTATTCATAGGATTTGAGATGCTACTGATAGACAATCTAACAGAGCAGTTCCTTTTAGGCGGGGTAGCTATTCTCGTATGCCTCTTGGGGCGTGCACTGGCGATTTATATTCCTGCCAAAACGATATTACGCAAGGTAGCTACCTATTCGCGTGGCTCGCTCATCACAATGGTGTGGGGGGGTATTCGCGGGGGAGTATCTATCGCCTTGGTACTCTCTATCCCTGCTGATAAAGGAGGATTTAAAGAAACACTGTTGCAAATTACTTATATTGTAGTATTGTTTTCCATTTTAGTACAAGGTCTTACCGTAGGCAAAGTGGCTACCAGAGCCTTGTATCGCGATGAGGTGATGACACGCTTGAAAAGAATGAAACAACTGCAAAGAGGGAAACAATCATAAGACTTTAAAGAAGAATGAGAAAGCAAAAAGATAAAGGATTGGTAAGTGCCAAAGAAGTAGCCAAAGCGATTAATATTGATAAACTTGGCTTCTTGGGTACTTTTGGAGGATGGGCACTGATGAAGTTGCTCCGTATCTCCAAGCTCAATACTATTTACAACCGAAATAAACACTTTGAAGGGTTAGACTTCCTAAACAAACTGTTAGATGAGTTTGAAATAAAGTTCGAAATACCCGAAGAGGATTTTAAGAATATCCCCAAAGAAGGGGCTTTTATCACCATTTCTAACCACCCACTGGGGGGAATTGATGGCATTCTGCTTCTCAAACTACTCTTAGAAAAACGTCCTGATTTCAAGATTATGGCGAATTTTCTCTTGCAACGTATTGAGCCTTTAGCGCCTTATGTATTGCCGGTAAACCCCTTTGAAGACCGCAAAGATGCGAAATCTAGCGTGGTGGGTTTTAAGCATACCATTGCACACCTCAAAGAGGGTAAACCCTTAGGTCTTTTCCCTGCGGGGGAGGTATCGGTAACCAAAGAGGGGCAACTGATGGTGGATAAGCCTTGGGAAGAGGCAGCTATGAAACTTGCTAAGAAAGTGAAAGTGCCTATTGTGCCTATCTATTTTCACGCCAAAAACAGTAAGTTGTTTTACTTCTTGGCAAGCATCAGTGATACGTTGCGCACGGCTAAATTGCCCTCAGAACTGCTTACACAGAAAGAACGCACTATTTATATACGCATAGGTAAGCCTATTTCGGTAGCTATGCAAGATGAGCATACCGATTTGGAAGATTTTACCGAATTTTTACGTAAGAAAACTTATATATTAGCCAATGCTTTAGAGCAAGATAAGAAGTTTTTACCACTCACTAACGTGTTGAAATCAAGCAAGAGCGGTAGCAATCCTCAACAGATAGAAGCGCCTATCAAACAAGACCTCATAGAGAAGGAAGTTGATAACATCACTAAAAAAGATTACCGACTGCTCAAAAACAACAACTACGAGGTATTCTTAGCACCTTATCAAGAGATTCCTAATATAATGAAGGAAATAGGACGCTTACGTGAAATCACTTTCCGCGAAGTAGGGGAGGGGACTAACGCTTCATCTGACTTAGATAAGTTTGACCTCTATTATCATCATCTTTTTCTTTGGGATAACGAAGCTAAGAAGATAGTAGGAGCTTACCGTATGGGCTTAGGGGCTGAAATATTCCCTAAATACGGTATCGAAGGCTTTTATACCCACGATTTGTTCCGTTTTGAGCCCGAATTATACGATATGATGAGTAAAACCATCGAGATGGGGCGTGCTTTTATCATTTCAGAATATCAACAGAAACCTATGCCACTGTTTTTGCTGTGGAAAGGGATTGCTCACACCACTTTGCGTTATCCGGAACACTCATATCTGTTGGGTAGTGTGAGTATTAGCAACCAGTTCTCTGATTTTTCTAAATCGCTGATGATAGAGTTTATGAAGTCGAACTTCTATGACCCTTATATTGCACAGTATGTACGCCCTAAAAAAGAGTTCAAAGTAAAACTCAAAGACGAGGATAAAGATTTTATTTTCGACGAAACCAAAGCCGACCTCAATAAGTTCGACAAACTCATCGACGAACTCGAACCAGGTAACTTGCGTTTGCCCGTGCTCATCAAAAAGTACATCAAGCAAAACGCCAAAGTCATTGCTTTCAACGTCGACCCACTTTTCAACAACTCTGTAGATGGATTGATGTACATTCGCATCTCCGACCTCCCTGAAAGCACTATGAAACCCGTGATAGAAGAGTTTCAAGCCGAACTCGAAGCTCGAATGAAGAATAATGAATATGAATAAATATTAGAAACCAATGAAAAAGATATTATTTTTAGTAGCATTACTACCACTGACTCTTGTTGCACAAACTGTGATTGTGCCTAATCGTTATACTTTCCAAAAGGAAGATAATCAGTACCAGCTGAATGCACTTACGAAGTTTTTACTGGAAAAACAAGGTTTTAAAGCATATATGGAGAGCGAAGTCCCCGCTGAACTCCTCCAAAACCCCTGCGATGCTCTGAAAGCCGATGTGAAAAACCAATCGAATATGATGACCTCTAAGGTGCAATTTATCCTCACCGATTGTGCTAATAAAACCGTCTTTACTTCCGAGATAGGTAAAAGTCGTGAAAAGGAGTTTAAGAAATCGTATCAAGAAGCCTTGCGCAATGCCTTTGAAGGGAATGCTTTAGCAACTTTTAAGTCGGAATACAAAACACCTGTTACTACTCAAACGGCAATGGCAACGCTTACTCCTGCACAACCTACTACCATAACAAAAAGCAATACTCAAATAATAGAAGAAGACCCCTATATAGAATTTTTATATGCTAAAAAAGTGGATTTTTCATACGAATTGTATGATAAGAAGACTAATGAATTGCGTTATAAAATCAAACCGACTCTTACTCCGAATACATTCGTAGCTTATGATTTAAAAAATAATGAATTTGGAGTGCTTGAAAAGGACGGCTCCACATTCTATAAATTTACTTTGTTTAGAAAAATAGATGATAGAGGTTATACATTTTTAGCAAATATCCAATTCACACCTTAACCCCTTGTACAGCAAAGCTGAAGCAAAAAAACTACGCGAAGACTTCTGGATTTCCTTTGGCAAATCCTTTCCTCGGAAATGGACGCTTTACAATACCAAGATAAAGGATTTCAGCTTTAAGTTTTCATTCGACACCTGTAAAGCACGGGTGCTCCTCGCTGTGGAAGACCCTGACGAGGGAACACGTAGTTTGTACTACAACAAATTGTTCTTGCTGAAAACCATTCTGCAAGAACAATACCTCCCCGATGTTGTTTTCGAAGAGCACTTTCTCTTAGACAACGGTAAAGAAATCAGCTGTGTGTATGTAGAACTGCCAAACGTAACCATTCACAACAAAGCTACTTGGCAATCAGCGATGGAGTTTCTCTATCAATCGATGTTACAGTTTGAAGCCTTTTGGGCAGAGTATAAAGACATAATACAAGAAGAGAAATAAACACTACTTACCTCTGTATTATCTTTTTAAACTTTAAGAAAAGATTAACATCGAACCTCATTCTCACGTAACTTTTTTGTCTTACCTTTGCATAGAAATAAGGTAACACCCTCAAAGAGGAAGTGTTTTTTACTATAAAAACACTTCCTTTTCTGTATTTTAATCTAATAAATTGATAATTATGAAAGAAAACATCAAAGATAAAGTCGTGATTATTACAGGAGCCAGTAGCAGGTTTAAAGGTGGCGGCAGGTCGTGGTACGGTGTACAGCGGTACTAAGTTTGCTGTAAAAGCTATTAGCGAAGGTTTACGTATAGAAACCGCTAAAGATAACATCCGCGTGACTACCCTTTACCCAGGCGCAGTGGAGAGTGAACTTAAGTATGGTAGTTCCGACCCTGAAACAAGTGCAGGTATTCAGGCTTTTTATAAGGAATATGAGATTCCTACCGATTATTGCATATGCTGTTGAACAACTAGAGGACGTAGCTATCAATGAGATTACTTTACGTCCTAACTAAACAAGAATTTTAATTCAAGTATAACATCTAACTTATGATAAAAAACTTTATTAACAGACCCGTACTATCAACGGTAGTCTCTATCTTAATAGTGATTTTAGGGGTATTGGGAATTATCTCTTTGCCTATCTCTCAATATCCTGATATCGCCCCTGTAACGGTGCAGGTATCGGCTAACTATGCCGGTGCCAATGCCGAAACAGTGCTTAAAGCAGTGGTGATTCCGCTGGAAGAACAAATCAATGGGGTGGAAAATATGGATTATATCACCTCATCGGCTTCTAATAGTGGTTCAGCAAATATTACTGTGTATTTCAAACAGGGCACCAATGGTGATATCGCGGCGGTAAACGTGCAAAATGCGGTGTCGCGTGCCAACTCTATTTTGCCATCTGAGGTAACCCAATCGGGGGTAACGGTACGCAAACAGAGCTCAGGTAACCTGATGTTCCTCACCTTCTTCTCTGAGAATAAAGAGTTAGACGATGTGTTTCTACAAAATTACTTAAGCATCAATGTGATTCCTGCAATTAAACGTATCAGTGGGGTAGGGGATGCTAGTGCTTTTGGAGGTAAAACCTATTCTATGCGCATTTGGTTAAATCCGCAAAAACTCCAAGCCTATGGGCTTAATCCTACCGAGGTAACTGCTGCAATTTCAGCTCAGAGTAGAGAAGCGGCTGCGGGGACTTTGGGGCAAAACAGCGGTAGTAGCTATGAATATGTGATTAAGTACAAAGGAAAATACACCCAAGTATCGGAATATGAAAATATAGTGCTCAAAGCGTTAGATGGAGGGCGTATTCTTCGTCTTAAAGATGTAGCTAAGGTAGAACTCGACGCGCTCGGATATACAGGATTTTCTGAAAGCAAAGGTCGTCCTGCTGTGGCAATGGGTATCTCGCAAACGCCAGGCTCTAACGCTCACGAGATTATCCAAAATATCGAAAAGCTATTAGAAGAGTTGAAGCCTTCTTTACCCGAAGGGATTACTTATACTATCAACTACAACGCCAACACTTTCTTAGATGCTGCCATTTCTAAGGTGGTGTCTACCCTCTTAGAGGCTTTCTTATTGGTGTTCTTAGTGGTGTATATCTTCTTGCAAGACTTCCGTTCTACACTCATCCCTGCTATTGCGGTGCCAGTGTCTATCGTGGGTACTTTCTTCTTCTTGAATCTCTTTGGCTATTCTGTCAATATGCTTACCCTCTTCGCCTTGGTGTTAGCCATCGGTATAGTGGTGGACGATGCTATTGTGGTTGTCGAGGCTGTGCACGCCAAGATGGAACAAACTCACGAGAAAGCTAAACCCGCTACAATTTCAGCTATGAACGAGATTACAGGGGCGATTATCTCTATCACCCTTGTGATGGCAGCAGTGTTCGTGCCGGTAACTTTTATGGGTGGTACTACGGGCGTGTTCTACAAACAGTTTGGGGTAACTCTGATTGTAGCGATTGTCATTTCGGCTATCAATGCGCTTACCCTCAGTCCGGTGCTTTGCTCGCTCTTTCTTAAACCTCACGGCGATAAGCAGTACGAAGAAAAGTCGTGGTTTGGCAAGTTCTTCCACAAGTTTAATATAGCTTTCAATGCCGCTACCCATAAATATGGACAAACCTTTACTTTCTTCCTACGCCACAAATGGGTAACTTTAGTGCTTTTACTCTTGGCAGGAGGTGGTATCTATTTTGCCAATAAAAGTATGAAATCGGGCTTTGTACCCAGTGAAGACCAAGGGTTTGTGATGATGGATGTATCGATGATTCCTGGTGCCTCTATGGAACGTGTAGCTAATATTATGCGTGAGGTAAACGAAAGTCTTTCGAATATCCCAGGTGTCGAAAATGTTACCTTTGTTACTGGTCGCGGTATGATTTCAGGCGAAGGTAGTAATAATGGTATGGGGTTCTTCAAACTGAAACCTTTTGAGGAACGTTCTAAACTCCCAGGTCAAGACATTCAGTCGATTATCAACAATGCCTTTCGTGCTGTTGCCAATATCAAAGATGCCAATGTGATTTTCTTCCAACCGCCTTCCGTGCCTGGTTTTGGTGTAGGAGGCGGGGTGTCGTTTGTACTTTTGGATAAATCCGGAAGTGATATCAGTGAGGTGAACAAGAATGCACAAGAGTTCTTGGGTGCCCTGATGCAACGCCCCGAGATACAGTTTGCCCAAACGTCTTTCAATGTGAACTATCCACAGTACCAAATGGATATTAATGTAGAACGCGCTATGCAGTCAGGTATTACAGTGAGTACTATTCTATCGACCTTACAGAATTATATAGGGGGCTTCTATGCAACTGACTTTACCCTTTATGGAAAGCAATACCGCGTAATGGTACAATCGTTGCCCGAAGCGCGTAAAGATCTCAATAGTCTCAATAGTTTATTCGTGAAAACAGGTAGTGGAACAATGGCTCCTATTACCGAGTTTGTAACTCTTACACGTACATTCGGTCCGCAATCGCTCAGCCGTTATAACCTCTTTACTTCGGTGTCTATTTCGGCTCAGAACAACCCTGCCTATAGTACAGGTGATGCTCTGAAAGCAGTACAAGAGGTGGCTGCCCAAACTCTCAATAATAATTATGGAATCGACTATACGGGCTTAACGCGTGAAGAGCAGAATGCCGGTTCACAAACTATTCTCATCTTCTTGCTCAGTTTGGTGTTTACCTATTTTATTCTCTCGGCACAGTATGAGAGTTACCTATTGCCATTATCAGTGCTCTTCTCATTGCCTTTTGGTATCTTTGGAGCTTATTTAGGACAGTGGCTTTTTGGGTTGGAAAATAATATCTATTTCCAAATTTCCCTTATTATGCTGATGGGACTCTTAGCTAAAAACGCGATTTTGATTGTAGAATTTGCTGTGCAACGCCGTCGTATGGGTGAAAGCCTATCTAAGGCAGCTATCAATGCTGCAATGGCACGTTTACGTCCAATTTTAATGACCTCCTTTGCCTTTATCGTTGGTTTGATGCCATTGGTATTTGCTTCAGGCGTAGGAGCAGCAGGAAACCGTTCTGTAGCTACGGGAGCCGCTATCGGTCAGCTCATTGGTACTTTTTTCGGACTTGTTGTGATTCCGGTATTTTTTGTATTCTTCCAAGCGATACAAGAGAGTATTAGTGGTCATAAAGAAAAAGAAGAGATATTTGTAGAGCCTACTGGCGAATATTAAATGCCTATTGTGCTACGACAAAAAAGGCTATCTGCTTTTTAGCAGATAGCCTTTTTATTTTCTATTACTAGCACATTATTTTTGGGTCGTTTTTGCGTCCAATACTTTGCCAAAGTTTCCAACTTTGGTAAAATTGATATCCTTTTTGTGTTGCAGTCCGTATAAATCTCATTTCTTTAGCTACTAAATTCGCCCTATAAACCTCGCAGATTTGTGAAATCTCTGTAATTCTTTGGGATTTTTTATTATCTGATATTTTCTTATCCAGAACTCAGAAAGTAGTAATATTGTTTTTTATTTGTCAAAAACGCTATTTTAACACTTTTTCTTCAATAAAGATATAAGGGCTTTTTACCTATTGATATCCAATATTCTAATACCTTTCCTTCGTCTTAGATTCGTCTTAGGTTCGCCTTAGCTTCGCTCTACCTTCGGTTAAACTTTAATTAAAAGATAACAAAGGTTTTTCTAATATTTAACTGATAAATAATGTTTTAACGTTTTTGATGCCACAAAAGACTACCAAGTGTTCTACTTTCTAAACTTTAAAAAAATTGCAAAGGTTTAAAAGTTATTAACATTTTTTCAGCAGTGCTCTCACTTCTTTTAAATTGACTTGAACTTACGTAATAGAAAATAAAAAAGGCTATCCTAATTAGGATAGCCTTTTTTCTTAATTTTTATTTGTAAGTTCTTATTTTGTAGGGTATTTGATTACTCTACGATATTAGCGATACTTACACGGTTCCAATCTGGTTCACTGAACATATCACCGATACCATTACCTTCAGCTTGGATTCTATCAGCTGAGATTTTGTAACGTTTAACTAAAAGATTTTTAACAGCTTCAGCACGAGCGGTAGCTAATTGTTTGTTCTTTTCTAAGTTTCCTTCTGGTGAAGCATAACCTTTGATACTAACTTTAGCATTACTATATTTGTTAAGGTAAGAAGCGATACGCTCTACGTTAGGCAATTGAGATGCATCGATAGTACTTTTAGCTACACGGAAAGTAACTACTGATTCCAAAGTTTTCTTGTTTTTAGTAACTACTTTTTCTACTACTTCTGGTTTCTTGTTGCGAGCTGCTTCTAAGTCATCTTGCAATTTACTAACTTGTCTTTGGCAGTCAGATAATTCCTTGTTTTTGCTGTTCAACTCATCACGAAGTCTACCCAATTCTGCGCTATTGTCAGGATTTTGAGTAGCTGTAGTGAAGTGGTGAGCACCATTGCTTCCTTTGAAACGGTAAACAACACCAGCAGTTACTTGAGTCCAAGAGTTTTTGAGGTTCAACTCATTTTGAGAGTTAGATTCAGCACGGTTTTCTACACCATCAACAAAATAGATAAGTGCTGGGCTAATTTTGATACCCCAAGCTTTACTTTGACCTAAGTTGAACAACAAGTTAGAACCAAATTGGCTTGTCATACCATTTAATACAATAGGAGCTTTTCTGTTGTCAGCACCTTGTGGGTACTCATGATACCAACCTAAACCAGCAAAACCTTCTACTTCGAAGAAACGAGGAGTTCCTTTGTAACCAGCGATAAGGTTACTCAAGTTTACAGTACCTACCAAACTTACGTTTGATGCATCTACGAAATTTCCGTGGATAGTACTTTCATCAAATTCTACTGGACGTACATACGCCATACCTTCAACGCCTAGACGGAAAGCTGGAGAGATTTGTTTGCCAATCTCAGCTCCAAAAGTGGTACGGGTGTTTTTGATAAAAGCTTCGCGGGTAGTGTAAGAGAAACCTCCAGCTTTAACACCTACTTGCCAATTGTCAAAAAATTTGCTCTTACTTAGCATATCTTGTGCGTTAGCACTTGTTATCACTGCAACGACAGTTGCAATACTTAATAAGGTTTTTTTCATATAAAAAAATGTTTATTACTTGTGTTTTAAAATTCGTGGCAAATATACGACTTTTTTTTATTTGTACAATCATTTTTAGTAATAAAATATATGCTTTTCGCATTTTTATCCTGTTTTTTAACGTTTTATTTACAAATCATTTGCATTTCTTTCACATTTCAAAGAGTTAATATAGTTTTTGGGTGTAAAAAATCAGGGAGAGTTTCATTGTAAACTCTCCCTGATTTTCGTGTTAATAAAATATGATAATAATGCTATGAATTTACGATTACATCATTCCTGGCATTCCACCACCCATTGGAGGCATTGCAGCTGCTTTATCGTCTTTGATGTCTACCAAAGCACATTCGGTAGTGAGAATCATACCAGCTACTGAGGCAGCGTTTTCAAGGGCTACACGAGTTACCTTTTTAGGGTCGATGATACCTGCTTTAAACATATCGGTATAAGTACCTGTTTTAGCATTGTATCCGTAAGCATCTCTTGAAGCCTCGAGTACACGAGCTACGATTACAGAACCTTCAACACCTGCGTTTTCTACGATAGTGCGCAAAGGAGCTTCCAATGCTTTGAGGATAATTTTAATACCTGTTTCTTCGTCGGCATTGAGAGGTTTTAGTTTTCCTAAAACATTTTTAGCACGAATAAGCGCTATACCACCTCCTGCTACGATACCTTCTTCAACAGCTGCACGAGTAGCGTGAAGAGCATCATCTACACGGTCTTTTTTCTCTTTCATTTCCACTTCCGAAGCAGCACCTATGTAAAGCACTGCTACCCCACCAGAGAGTTTAGCTAAACGTTCTTGTAGTTTTTCACGGTCATAATCAGAAGAGGTGTTTTCGATTTGTGCTTTGATTTGTGCTACACGCGCTTTGATATCATCAGATTTTCCAGCACCATTTACAATAGTGGTGTTATCTTTGTCGATACTTACTCTTTCGGCAGTACCAAGCATATCAATAGTAGCGTTTTCAAGGGTAAAGCCTCTTTCTTCGGCAATTACAGTACCACCAGTTAGGATAGCGATATCTTCGAGCATTGCCTTACGACGGTCTCCAAAACCAGGAGCTTTTACAGCAGCAATGCGAAGAGTACCGCGCAATTTGTTTACTACTAAGGTAGCTAAGGCTTCACCATCGATATCTTCAGCGATAATCAAGAGGGGTTTGCCAGATTGAGCTACAGGCTCTAATACAGGAAGCAAGTCCTTCATAGTAGAGATTTTCTTGTCGTACAACAAGATATAAGGGTGGTCGAGTTCTGCAACCATCTTTTCAGAATCGGTTACGAAGTAAGGAGAGAGGTAACCGCGGTCGAACTGCATACCTTCTACTACGTCTACGTAAGTATCTGTACCTTTTGCTTCTTCTACGGTGATAACACCTTCTTTACCTACTTTCTCGAATGCTTGAGCGATAAGTTCGCCAATAGTATCGTCGTTGTTAGCAGAGATAGAAGCTACTTGTTTGATTTTTTCAGAAGAAGAGCCTACTTCTTTAGCTTGTTTAGCTAAATGTTCTACGATTTTTGCTACGGCTTTGTCGATACCGCGTTTTAAATCCATTGGGTTAGCGCCAGAAGCTACGTTTTTAAGACCTTCTTTTACGATGGCTTGTGCTAATACAGTAGCGGTAGTAGTACCGTCACCTGCGAGGTCATTAGTTTTAGAAGCTACTTCTTTCACCATTTGAGCACCCATATTTTCGAGAGCGTCTTCTAGTTCTATTTCCTTAGCAACGGTTACCCCGTCTTTGGTTACTTGTGGTGAACCAAATGATTTGCTAATAATCACATTACGACCACGAGGGCCTAATGTTACTTTTACTGCATTTGCTAATGCATCAACGCCACGTTTTAAACCTTCGCGAGCGTCTATATCAAATTTAATATCTTTTGCCATTTCTTTAGTTTTTAGTTTTTATGTTTAGATAACTGCTAATACGTCGTTTTCACGCATAATAAGGTAGTCTTTACCTTCTAATTTTAGTTCAGTACCGGCATATTTGCCATAGAGTAC
>ERZ773100.1188-NODE-1188-length-12380-cov-4.251602_pt1 | contig 12380 bp, 7 predicted proteins | sample MGYA00511119_ERZ773100 | MGnify/ENA primary metagenome ERZ773100 (study PRJEB29015, sample SAMEA2738000) | human oral metagenome | biome: human oral; feature: human-associated habitat; material: dental | place: China | collected 2111 ...
CGCCAAAAAGTCGCTTGACGAGGCCGCTGGCACGCAGCGACGCCAAAAAGTCGCTCGGGCGGAGCCGCTGGATCGAAAGTGATACCAAAAAGTCGCTTGACGAAATACTTTAGCAGAAAAAAAGAGCCGAATGCTTTCATATCTCATCCGGGACGTTACATTTGCGCGTAGTTATTTTCCAAACATTAATACAACACATCAAAAACGAGACGCAACCATGAAAGAAATCAATTGGTCTGAGATTCCGTTTGGTTACATGAAGACGGATTACAATGTGAGATGTTATTACCGCGATGGCACGTGGGGTGAACTCGAGGTTTCCTCTTCGGAAAACATCGACATTCACATGGCTTCCACCTGCTTGCACTATGGCCAGGAGGCCTTTGAGGGCCTGAAGGCCTTCATGGGCAAGGACGGACGCATCCGTGTCTTTCGCATGGACGAGAACGCTAAGCGCCTCCAGGCCTCCAGCCGCGCCATTATGATGGCCGAGCTGCCGGTGGAGAAGTTTGAAGAGGCCGTGCGCCGCGTCGTATTGCTTAACAAGCGCTTCGTGCCGCCTTATGGCAGCGGATCGTCGCTTTACATCCGCCCGCTGCTCATCGGTACCGGTGCGCAGGTAGGCGTCAAACCCGCTACGGAGTACCTCTTCGTCATCTTCGTTACGCCCGTGGGACCGTATTTCAAGACCGGTTTCCGCCCCTCGAAGGTCTGCATCATGCGAGGCTACGATCGCGCCGCACCTCATGGCACTGGTATGGTGAAGGTCGGCGGTAACTATGCAGCCAGCCTCGCGGCCGGTTCCAAAGCACGCGAAGCAGGCTACGCAGCCGTGCTCTACCTCGACCCGAAAGAGAAGAAGTACATCGACGAATGCGGCCCAGCCAACTTCTTCGGTATACGCGGCAACTCGTACATCACGCCCGCGTCGAACTCCATCCTGCCCTCGATCACGAACAAGAGCCTCATGCATTTGGCCGAGCACATGGGTATGACCGTGGAGCGTCGACCGGTGCCTTTCGAGGAGATCGCCACCTTCGACGAAGCGGCCGAGTGCGGCACAGCGGCCGTCATCGCCCCCATCTCCGCGATCGACGACTTGGACGAAAACAAGTCGTACGTCATCGCCAAGGATGGCAACGTGGGCCCAGTCTGCGAGAAGCTCTATCATAAGCTGCGCGCCATCCAGTGTGGCGACGAGCCGGACGAGTTCGGCTGGGTGTCGATCATCGAGTAAGAAACGCCCAAGACATGCAGCGTCTGCCCCGCGCCAAACATCCGTAAGAGCAGAAACAATCAATCCGAAACAAAATATGAAAGCGAAAATGTTTTTGGTCTACAGCATGGCGACGATGACACTGCTGATGGGTCTGGGTGGCTGTAGCGAGAGTGAAGCGGGTAGTGAAAGTCCTTCGGCCACTTTGAAGGCCTATCACTTCACCAACTCGGGCTGCCTCTCCAACCTCCGATCGGACGGCATGGACGACACGACCTCCCTCGCCGGTCGGCACGAGGTACTCCGCCTCAAGGCGCTCGGCAACGGTCGGCTACAGGTCCACCACGACAGTGTGGTCTACCAGTGCGCCGCGAAAATCGAGCTGCATGTTACCCGTAACGGGCAGTTGATCCACATCGAGGAGCGCGATGTGGCTTCGGCGCAAGCCAATTGCACCTGCCCCTACAACCTGAAGTATGAGTTCCCGTTGGAATACGGCGACTATCGGATCCGAATCAACGACGGCAATACATTCCCGTTTACCTACACCTCGGCTACGGATATGACGCTCATCCTGGGAGATTACAAGGGGTTGTACTGATTAGAGTAAGGTTTTTTTCTCTCCTTTTTATTGATCGAGAAGGAGGCCGTCGGAGCAATTTCGGCGACCTCCTTCTTTCTTTTCGGGCAGGGGCGCTACAGTCGGTCGATCTCCCCCACACCTGCGCCCGTACCCTTGTATTTGCTTTTGGCGGCATTGAACCGGTAGCGCAGGGTCAGCTCAAGCTCACGCGTGTCGTAACGATTGCTCTGATAGAGCTCCATCCGTGGGAAGCGCAACAGGTTGCCGTCCTTCCGTCCGCGGAAGATGTCCCAACCCTTCAGCTCCACGCGCAGCCGGTCGTTGAAGAACGACCGCGTGAGGCCTGCATTGACGCTGAACGACTTTTCGGTCAGATGCACATTCTCATAATCGCCCGTGCCCTGATAGCGCAAGTCAACCGTCAGGAGCAATCCGGCCGGTAGGCGAAGCGAATTGCTGAGCGAGGCTTGGAGCATCGGGTCGTTATATCGGATCGTTTCGTTGTCTACGTCCACGTCGGCCCATTGTTTCACGAAGCCTACGCTCAGTTGCGGCGTCCACGGCCCAATGGTCGGCGTGACCGTGGCAAAGACCGTCAGCGCAGACTGGCGATCGAGGTTACGGAAGGTAATCAGGGAGACCTTCGGGTCATACTTGCTGCGCTCCGTCCAGTAGACCACCGCGTCACGATTCATCTTATAGCTTGCCATCAGTTGCACAATACGCCACGAGGCCGTAAGGCTCACGTCGTGCGTCACGGTGGGCTTCAACAGCGGGTTGCCCGTTTGTAAAGAGAGGCGATTGGCGTAATACACATTGCTGCTCAGCTGGCGATAAGTCGGGCGCTGCGTCTTGGCCGTGTAAGCCAATTGCAGGTCGACACCCTTCACCCGCGTGCCGAACGAGACACTCGGGAACCACTGGTTATAGCTGCGGTTCTGCCCCGCGAGCGGTCGGCCGTCGCTGAGGTAGTCGGAGCGGACATGCTCATAACGCAGCCCAGCGCCCAACTGCCCAATGGGCGTTGTCCGTGCATATTCCGCGAAAAGACTGCCGTTCCACTCGTCCACGGTCATGTCCGACGACGGGACGATACGCTCGGGATTGCTGTACGTGTCTGTGCGGTGCGTGCGGACATATTCGCCACCGAGGGAGAACTCGCCTCCCAAGACGGGGTAAGACAGAATCAGCTTCGAAGCCACAAGGCGATTCTGTACGCGATTTTCTGAGTTCACAACGCGATCTTCCTGCATGCGGCTCGATTCCTCCACGTGTGCCCGCGACGTGCTACCACTCGTGTAGTAGTCCGCATTGAAGTCGATTCCCATGCGGCCCACTGTCCCGTTGTAATACGCATTGAGACGGTGCGATGGGTCGGACGTCTCGCGCCTATCCTCACGGTTCTTCCATTCGTCGTAAAAAGCCCCGTTGGCGTACACCATACTGTTGAAGGTCGGGTGTCCTGTCTCGGAAAGCATGCCGGGCGAAAGCGTGTAGCGAAAGCCGACGTAATGCTTGGGCGAGATCTCCCAGTTGGTACCGGCCGTGATGCGCACCCACTGATCTACGCCCGTGCCGTAAAGCGCATTCTCCTGCCGCCAAAGCGTATCCAGGCGCGTCAACTGCGTGATGCGGCTATCCTGTATGTATTCGCCGCGACCGTAAAGGACGGTGCCAAAGACATCCCAGCCACTCTTGCGCCAGTTCACATTCACCTGCTCGCGGAGGTCGGTCGTCTCGCCTTGATACCAACTGGATCGTGCGTCGAACCCGAAGCCATCGCCTGCGCGCCGCACCGTGTTGATACGGATCACGGCCTTCACCGAGGCGTCGTAGCGTGCACCAGGATTGCGAATGATCTCCACGTCGCGGATGTCGGCCGAGTTCAGCTGATCCAGCTCCGAGAGATCGCGCACCTCACGGCGGTTGATGTAGATCTTGGCCTCACCCTTTCCAAAGACGGAGAAAACGCCCTTGTTATCGGTCGTCAGCGAGGGCAACCGACGAAGCACATCATTCGCCGTACCCGCCTGACTCAACACCGAGCCCTGCACCGACGCCACGAGCGCATCGCTCTTCAGTCGGATAGCAGGCCGCTGAGCCCGTACCGTCACCTCGCCCAGCTGCGTGGATTCGGGATTCAGCGTGACGGTCACGCCTGACTGTGGCGCCCCGACCGTACGCGTCTCGTAGCCCACGAAGGAGACCTTGAGGAAGGTGCGCTTGGCCGCGCCACCTTCTAATGCGAATGCCCCGCGAGTGTCGGTGATTGTCCCCGTCACAAGCGACGAGTCGGGCAGCGCATACAGCGCCACGTTGGCAAACTCAATGGGTTGGTTTTGCGCGTCTACCACGCGCCCGGTCAATGTTTGTTGTGCGTAAGTAGCACATGTTGCGGCCAGTATGCCGATCAATAGGAGATAGATTCGTCTCATGTCCGTGTCTATTTAGGTTTTCTACAGACATGACGCAGGAAGGAGCCGTGCGTTACACTTTCCCCACAGCTCAGAGCAAGCCAGAAGGCAAAAAAAAGAGAGGCGACTCGTTGAAAAGTCACCTCTCTCTCGTATGAAAGCCGCACTGTGGAATTGAACAAACTCCGAATGACAAGATTTGAGTGCCATTGACATCGTTGTAATCTGCTGTGCCTCGAGAGGCAAACCCGAAGGTTGCAGCCCGCCATTGGTGCCAAGAGCGTGTCTCGGAATTCTGATATTTATGATGAGTTTCCCAATCGAACAAGTGCGGCTTAACTCAGTGTTATGATCGCTCTCTTGCGTTATCGTGTCGCAAATATAAAACGAGAATGAAGACCGGCAAGGATCTGTGAAGAAAAAACGCACCGTGACGTTTTGCGCCTATCACTTAGCGCAGGGTCGATAAGACCAAAAAAAGAGGTCGGTGCTTTTGTATGTCAAACCTACGTCTATCTTTGCGCCGTCTTTTTGAAACAAGAGGCGAGATAGCTCAGCTGGTTAGAGCGCATGATTCATAATCATGAGGTCCCCGGTTCAATCCCGGGTCTCGCTACCGACAAAAGATGAGAAATGGCCGCAAGGCCATTTTTTTTGCCTGACTCCCCCACTTGTATTGCCGTATCGTGGTGGTATTTCAGTGCGAGGAATCGGATTTTCTCGAAAAGGAGTGATCTCGACTGTCTTTGTATTCAATTCGTTTCCGTCGAAGCCCTGTCGCACTGTGCGACGGGGCTTCGTTTTTTGTCAAAGGGGCAATCATGTAGTATGTCAGCACTTCGCCTTTCGTCGAAAGGGCAGTGCGCCTTATGAGGGAACTTTTTTGCTCTACAACCAATCATCATAGGCTATAAAAGTTCTTCTACAAGTGAAATACGATTTTCATAGACTATGAGAGCTACTCATCAAGTAAAAAATGATCCTCATCGGCTATGAAAGTTCTTCTACAAGTAGTATACGATTTTCATAGACTGTGATAGATATTCATCAAGAGAAAAATGATCCTCACAGACTATGAAAGTTCTTCTATAAGCAGAATACGATTTTCATAGACTGTGATGGATATTCCTAAAGAGAAAAATGATCCTCATAGGCTATGAAGGTTATCCCACGAGCGAAAAACGATTTTCATAGCATATAAAAGTAGCTTATGAGGAGAAAAAGAGTTGTCATAAGGCATGGCAAGGCTTGGATGGGGATCGAAGTCTTGGTGTAAGGTATGGCGAGGCATTGGATGGGGGTCGAAGTCTTGGTGCGGCGGGCAAGTGGGCATGGATGAGCGTCGGAATGGTGGATTGCGATGCAACGCCCGCCTCTATACTTTACAAATGCAAGAAAGAGCGCAAAAAGAGCGGCGATTTGTTACGATCATGGGCGAGTTAATGAAAGTTTCTATTTTCGCGCCGTTCATTTTGCTCGGTGCCAATGTGCATCTGACGAGAATGAGTGGTGAGATTTCAAACCAAAACATCGACAACGAATACTTTATATCCATACACCTTATGACCTACAAATACGATTGTAAAAAGCATGGCGGGCGGAGGCTTGGATGGGCCATGATGTCACTCTGCATCGTGGCCGCAACGGGGTTACAGCCAGCTTGGGCTGCGGAGTTTGACCCGACAACAGGCCACATGACAGCAACGCAACAGAAAGGAATCATCACGGGACGGATCGTGGACGAAACGGGCGAGCCGGTGGTGGGTGCGAACATCGTCGTGAAGGGTACGACGACGGGAACAACGACGGATTTAGAGGGGCGCTTCTCGCTCACGGTGGAGGGTCCGAACGTTACGCTGGTAGTCTCTTACGTGGGCTACGAGCAGATGGAACTGCCTGCGGTGGCAGGTAGCACGCTGAATCTGCGATTGGTGCCAGACTGCAAAATGCTGGACGACCTGGTCGTGATCGGCTATGGAAGCAAGGACAAGAAGAGCCTGACGAGCTCCATCTCGTCGCTGAAGAACGACGACATCGAGCGGCTGGCACGGTCGGCCTCGACGGTGGACGGCATGCTGGGCGGCGCTGTGAAGGGCGTCTTCAGTGTGCAATCGAGCGGTGCGCCAGGGGCTGGGCCACTGATTAATGTACGCGGCATCACGTCGCCCATACCGCGGGATAAGATGACGAAACAGTCTAACGCCCCGCTGTACGTGATCGACGGTATGCCCTACTTCGTCGAGGACAACAACCTGAATCCGCTGCTGGCCATCTCACCGTACGACATTGAGAGTGTCGACATCCTCAAAGACGCCTCGGCCACGGCCATCTATGGTTCGCGCGGTGCCAATGGCGTGGTGATCGTCAAGACACGCAACGGGAGGAAGAACGAAAAGATGACGATTGATGCGGGTTACACCCTCTCCGTCGGCAATCCGATCAAAGAATACAGCCCACTCAACCCGACGGAGTTCAGGCAGCTACAGGGCGAGATCATGGACGGAACGGTGCGCCACATCCGCGAGAACCTGGGCGGAATGATGGACGCAAACATGTACGCCGTGCTTCAATCGTTCGGGAAAGTGGAAGCGACGCTGGACGAGGATACGTACCTCTATAAACTGACGGCTTACAACGGGTTGCGTGACGACGTCTTCGGTCGTGCAAACACGAATTGGAACGACGAGATCACGCACCGGAACGCCACCACGCAGCAGTATTACGTCTCGCTCCGAGGTGGCTCGGCGGTGACGAACTACTCCGTGTCGCTGAACGCGATGGATCAAGAGGGTCTGATGAAGAACGATCGCCTGAAGCATTACGGCGGACGGATGGCTATCGACACGGAGGTCTCGAAATGGGTCAAGGCTGGGGCTACGCTGAGCTATTCGGGATCGGCACGCCATTCGGGCAACCTACGGGAAGGCTTTCAGGAGGGCCTGACGGCGTGGCGTATGCGCCCGGATCTGCCGGTACGTGATGAGCAGGGCAACTTCATGCGCTTCGATGCGACGCCGCTCTACGGTGTGCCCATTATGAGCCCGAACCCCGTGGCGGTAAGGGACAGGAAGAACCGCGCCGTGTCGAGTCAATTCATGGGCAATGGGTATGCGGACGTGACGATCTTGGAAGGTCTCAAGGCGCATGCTGAAGTCAACGTCTCTGTCTTTGGTCAGCGCGACCGCACCTTCATTCCCTCACATGCGCAGTCGCTTATCCCGGGCGTGGAGCTGAAGGCTGAGCTGGGCGAGGAATACAGCACAACGACGCAGACGTCGGCCAACGTCCGGCTTGATTACAACCGCTCTTTCGGGCACCATAACCTGGCGGCCCTGCTGGGCGTGGGTGCTGACCGTACGCACTATCAGCTCCGGACGCTGAGTGCTAGCGATTTCTTCAACGAATCGGACATGGACAACATAGGGTCAGCCAATACCTACCTGCCCATCATGGACGCTTATGCCCGCGGCGGACTGAACTCCACCTACGCGCGTGTCAGCTATGGCTATGCGCAGCGTTACCTGACCGAACTGAGCCTCCGTAGCGACGCCTCGTCGAAGTTTGGGCCGAACAATCGCACGGCTGTCTTCCCGGCCGTCTCTCTGGGTTGGCGCTTGGGCAATGAGCCGTTCATGGCGGGGGCGTGCAGCTGGTTAGACGACCTCAAGCTGCGACTAAGCTGGGGTAAGACGGGGTCGACGAACGTGGACGACTTCTCCTACCTCCGCTACTACTCCAAAGGCGGGCGCTACGGCGAGAAGCCGGGCGTATGGTTGGAGCGCAACCTGCCCAACCGTGACATCCGCTGGGAGATCACCACGGAGTATAACGGCGGTATCGACTTCTCCTTCTTCGACCATCGGCTCTATGGCTCGATCGACCTCTACAACCGCACGACGAAGGGCGCACTTGTCAATTCGCCCTACTTAGCCGAATCGGGCATGAACAGCTATACCTCCAACTTGATAGACATGAGTAATCGCGGCTTCGAACTGGAGCTGGGTGGCGACATCGTCCGCACGGCGGACTTCACCTGGAGCACGTCGTTCAACATCGCCTCAAACCGAAACAAGGTCTTGAAGCTGAACGGGGCCAACCTGAACAGTCAGATGCAGGATCTGATCGTCGAGGGCGAACCCGTCGGCGTGATTAAGGGCTTCCGGACCAAGGGTATCGCCAAGGATCAGGCGGAGATCGACCGCCTTAACGCCCAGGCAGCAGCGAAGGGTTACGGGGCTTACCAAACGTCCCTCGGCGTGGGGGACTACATTCTGGAGGACGTCAATGGCGACGGCCGCATCACGTCGGACGATCGCACCGTGATCGGGTCGCCCCTGCCCAAGTTCTTCGGCGGATGGAACCATACGCTCACCTATCGCAACGTGGACCTCTCGCTTTTCATGCAGTTCTCGCAGGGCGGCAAGGCCTTCTACTCCGACGTGGGGCTGGACCTGGAGAGCACCCTCGGGCAGAGCATCACCCGGGAGACCTTCCGCCGCACCTGGACGCCGGAACGCCGCGATGCGCTCTTCCCCCGACTCGTCTACGGACAGTACAGCAGCTACAATGCGAAGACCAACGACCGCATGATTTACTCCACCTCCTATTTGCGGATGAAGAACATCACCCTGACCTACCGACTCCCCAAGGCGGCCCTGCGCGTCGTGGGCGTACAGAGCGCATCCGTCTTTGCGATGGTCACCAACTTGTTCACCCTCACGGCCTGGCCCGGACTGGATCCTGAGCTCGTGGGATCCGGCATACACCGCGGACAAGGCAATGACGCCGATCCGTACCCCCTGAGCCGCACCGTATCGTTTGGCGTGCACCTACAGTTCTAATTTCCACCCATCCCCAACTATACAGTAATGAAAACGACACATGCTATCATAGGTCTCTGCCTAGCCTTGGCCCTCACGGCCTGCGAATTGGTAGGCAGCTTAGATAAGATCGAGCCGGAGCACAAGCTGACGGACAACAACGTGATCACCGACGCCAAATCGGCCGAAGCGGCTCTCAATGGCGTCTATCTCTCTTGGCGCACCTACCGCATTGGCTGGATGCGCCATCTGCTCGGTGCCCTCACCGGGGTCGAGAACGAAGTGAACATCGCGGGCATCGACGGCTTTGCCGACAACGAGGTGACGGACGACAACACCGGTGTGGAAAGCAACTACATCGAGCTCTACTTCGTGGTGCAGAACGCCTCGGCGATCCTCGAGCACCTGGAGTCCACTGCCGCCATCCAGTCGCTCAGCCCCGCGCGCCGCACGGAGATCGTGGGCGAGGTGAAATGCTCGCGCGCCTTGGCCCGCCTCATGCTGCTGCGTCAGTATGGCGAGTTCTACGACCGCACGTCCGCTTATGGCATCGTCCTCTACCCCGGCAATCGCTCCATCAAAGACAATACGGCCCTGCCGCGCGCCTCCGTGGAGGAGAGCTACCGCGCCATCCTCTCCGATCTGGACGAAGCCATTGCCAAGGCCCCCGAGACGAACACGCACTATCGCATGAGCCGACTCACCGCCAAGGCGCTCAAGGCCCGCGTGATGCTCTACAGGAAGGAGTTCGCCCAGGCGGCCACCCTGGCGCGTCAAGTGATCGCCGAGGCGCCCGCGGCCGGTTACGCGCTGGAGGACAGTTTCAAGCAACTCTTCGTGAACAGTTTCCAATCGCAGGAAATGCTCTTCGCCGTCTACGCGATGGCCCCCGATGAGCTCTACAGCGACGGAGTCTGGAACCGTTCGACGGCCGGCCCGGTCACCAGTAAGCTGGCCAGCGCCGTGGCCCCCTCCGATAGCGTGCCAGACAAGCGCTTCGCAGCCATATACAAGGACCTCGATCCCGGGCGGCCGGAGGTGGTGAACAATAAGTACCCCATCACGGAGGGCCTGGCGGGCACCAAACAAGATTCGCACTACTACATCCGTCTGGCCGAGATGTACTACCTCATCGCTGAGGCCGAGGCGCGTCTGGGCAACCCCACCGCCGCACGCGCGGCCCTGAAGGAGATCCTCTGCATCGACCGCGCTGGATATACCCAGGCCTACGTGGAGGCCATTCCGGACTCCCGCCTCTTGGAGATGATCCTCCGCCATAAATGGCTGGAATTCTTCACCGAAAACAGTGAGGAATGGTTCGACTTAGTCCGCTTCCACGCTTGGGACAACTACCCCATTGCCCCCTATTACGTCAAATCCGACCGGCACCTCATCCTCCCGATCCCCCGCAAGGCACTCGGCGGAAATCGGGCCTTGAAACAGAACCCCGGCTATTGACCCGACGCCCCGAAGTGTACTTCCGAGAGGCTCACCCATACGCAACTACGTTTAATTTCTACATAAACAAGAGATGAAAAAGTACTTATTCCTCGCAGTCATGGCCTTACTCGCCGTGGCATGCAAACAGAAAGCCTCAGATGGCTTCGTGATTGACGGCAAATTGACGGGTAACGTCGAGAATGCCGTAGTAAAGATCTTCGATGCGGCTGATCCGACGATGACCGTCGTCGACAGCGCCGTGGTTAAGGAGGGCAAGTTTCAGCTGAAAGGCAAAGTGGACGAGCCAACCATGTTCCAGCTGACGATAGATCTGCCCGACGCCTCGCTCTCGGAGCAGGAGCGCACGTTAGCTTATGCTTTTTACGTCGAGAACGCACCCATGACCTTCACAGCCGATGCGGCCACCATGCCCACGCTCTTCTACATCCCGGATCGTAAGACGGTGAACCCCGTCATCACAGGCTCACCCACGCAGGAGCTGAACGAGAAGTTCAACGCCCAGATGGCCGACAAGGAGAACCGCCTGAGCGAGCTCAGCGAGAAACAGGCCTCCGTGTACTACTCCGCTGAGGAGCGCACCGACAGCATCATCGCCGAGGCCGTCCGCATGGAGAGCGAAATTGAAGCCCTCCGCAAGGAGTGCAACGACGCCCGCCTGGACTTTATCCGCAAAAACGCCGCCTCCATCGTCGCGCTGGATCAAGCCGGCATACTCGTCTACGCGGATGAGCTGACAACGACGGACGTGGACGAGATCCTCAAGGTCTTGGAGCCCTCGTGGAAGGGTAAAGCACGTTATGATCTGTTGGTACAGCAGATGACGACGAAGAAAAACATGGCTCTCGGCTCCATCATCCCCGACGCCGACTTCTCCACCACAGATGGCAAGACCGTCAAGCTGCACGACGTGCTCCCGAAAGAGGGTTACGCGCTCGTAGAGTTCTGGGCCTCGTGGTGCTCGCCCTGCCGCGCAGAAATTCCACATCTCAAGCAGATCGTGTCGAAGTACCCCGACTTCCACATTATTAGCCTCTCCGTCGACGACGACGACGCAGCCTGGAAGAAAGCCCTCGATCAAGACAAACCCTCCTGGACGCAGCTCCGCTGCCCTGATGGCATCCAAGGCATGGCCAACAAAGTGTACGGCATTATGGGTGTACCGGCCTGCTTCTTGGTAGACTCAGAGGGTAAGATTGTTCGGGTTGGCGCCCGCGGCCCTGTCCTGGACATGATGCTCAGCCAATTGTACGCCTCCAATAAGTAATCCGTTAGCGACGGTCGATCCCGTCGATCACTAAAGGGCATCCCCACCTCGGGGATGTCCTTTTTTTGTCTCGTTTTCCAACCCCTCAGCGCGGAGATCACTAAAATGGACCTCGTTTTCCTACTCTTCAGCGCGGAGACCACCCAAATGGACCTCGTTTTCCTACTCTCCAGAGCGAAGACCACCCAAATGGACCTCGTTTACCTACTCTCCAGAGCAGAGAGCACCCAAATGGACCTCGTTTACCTACTCTCCAGAGCGAAGAGCACCAAAATGGACCTCGTTTTGGGGTCATCCATCGCGAAAAGCACCCAAATGGACCTCGTTTTGAGGCCATCCATCGCGAAAAGTCCCAAAATGGACCGCGTTTTGGAGTCATCCATCGCAAAGAGTCTCAAAATGGATCGCGTTTTAGGGTCATCCATCACAAAGAGTCCCAAAATGGACCTCGTTTTGGGGTCATCCATCGCAAAGAGTCCCAAAATGGATCGCGTTTTGGGGTCATCCATCGCGGAGAGTCCCAAAATGGATCGCGTTTTGGAGTTGCACCTGCTGTAGGGGCGTATTGCATACGCCCCACAAACGATCCCCACGGGATCGAATCAAGAAATGCGGCACGTTT
>ERZ773100.1189-NODE-1189-length-12377-cov-7.425012_pt1 | contig 12377 bp, 8 predicted proteins | sample MGYA00511119_ERZ773100 | MGnify/ENA primary metagenome ERZ773100 (study PRJEB29015, sample SAMEA2738000) | human oral metagenome | biome: human oral; feature: human-associated habitat; material: dental | place: China | collected 2111 ...
GGCCACCTCATCGGCATGGACGGAGCCCCGGAGGGTGGCGGAGACAATCTTGCCGCGCGTCCGATGGAGCTGATGCTGGCAGGCGCCGGCGGTTGCACGGCCTACGACGTGGTCCTCATCCTGAAAAAAGGGCGGCACGACGTGCGTGGCTGCCAGGTTCAGCTGGAAGCCGACCGTGCCGACACCGATCCCAAGGTGTTCACGCGCATCAAGCTGCACTTCATCGTGCGTGGCCGCAAGCTCAATCCCGCCCATGTCGAGCGCGCCATCAAGCTCTCTCACGACAAGTACTGCTCGGCCATCGCCATGCTGTCCAGGACTGCCGCCATCGAGAGCAGCTGGGAAGTCGTCGAGGACCTCGAGAACTGACCCACCCTCCTGCCGGGGCCGTCGCACGTACCATGCGCGCCCCGGTACCACCTGTCACCGCCCCAAGACGCCCCTCTGCCCCAAGCCCTGGGCCTGATCTCCCCCCACGCCCCGCTCCTCAACACTTGGCACCAAGCATCCGGAGCACCTCTGAATCAAGCCCCGGGCCACGAAAACAACACAGCTGCCCACGCCCTTCTTCTGAACAAAAGCCCCTCGAAAACACCGAGCACTAGCCTCTCTTCCTTGCAAACAGCTTGAAGAACGCGTACGAACCGGACACCTCCGCTGCGCGCCATTCATGCACGCAATCTCGCCGTCCAGCGCCATCAACGTCCCCAAAAAGCAACAGTCGCGTCGTTTTTGCCCCGTGGAACGCTCCTGATCTTTGACCGCTCGCGGAATTTGCGGAGAATAGATTTTGACTTCCTGCCGAGCCAGCCTCGGGGAGTCTCGTTTCGGTAACGCGCCCGGCAGTGGCTCACGACCGATCGAGTTCAGAAACCTAGGAGATTGAACAATGAAAAAATCGCTTGTTGCGCTGGCCGTTGTGGCAGCTGTGCCCGCATTCGCCCAAGCCCAGACCAGCGTCCAGCTGACGGGTAGCGTCGATGTGGCCGTCGAGAGCCTGAACAAACACGCCAACAGCTCCGGCAAGAGCGACCTGCAGGTCAACGACGGCGTCTGGGATGGCTCCAAGGTCGGCATCGTCGGTTCCGAAGAACTGGGCAATGGCCTGAAAGCCATCTTCAACCTGGAATATGAAGCCAACGCCGACAACGGCCGCCTGGCTGATACGGATCGCTTCTGGGCAGGCCAATCGTGGGTCGGCCTGAACGGTGGCTTCGGTACCGTCAAGCTGGGTCGCCAGGACAGCCCCATCAAGGGTGCCATCGAAGCCGGTGACGTGACGGGTCAGAGCTGGTACTACAACAGTGAAGACCTGGCCGGCATCGTCGACAAGGTCGACAACGCCATCAGCTACGCCACCCCCTCCATGGGCGGCCTGACGCTGGCCGTTGCCTACGCCTCCGGCGAGGCTACCGCACCGGCTGGCAACGATCGCCTGAACAAGCTGAACGACGCCTACAGTGTCGGCCTGCTGGGTGACTGGGGTTCGTTCCGTGCTGGCGTGGCCTATCAGTCCATCGACGGCGCCAAGATCAACAACATCAAGAACACCCGCCAGATCGCCGCTTCGGTCGGCACGCAGCTGGGCGCCTTCGGTGCCGGTCTGGGCTATGGCCAGTCGGAAGTGAAGTATGAGACCGGCAACGCCAAGAACAAGACCAAGGGCTTCTATGGCTCGCTGAGCTACCAGGTCACCGACAACGGCACGGCCTATCTCAGCTACCTGCGCAACGACCCGCAGGGTGAGAAAAACACCGAAGACGGCATCGGCCTGACCTACGCCCAGGGTCTGAGCAAGCGTACCTTCGTCTACGGCACCGTCGGTATCGGCAAAGCCGAGATCCCGGGCCAGGACAACAGCAAGCCGCGTCGCGTGGCACTGGGTATCCGCCACTTCTTCTGATCCCTGTTGATCGGAAGCAAGGATCACCTGTCTCCGGGCAGGTGAGACCCGAAACCCCCGGCCTCAAACCGGGGGTTTTCTTTGGCGCCGAATGCGCGCCCTTGCCTCTCACCTTGCATGTTCGCTCGTTTACCACGACCGCCTTCACAATTCGGCCATTCATCACCCTTATTTGTCGTCAATTGAACTAAAGCCATCCCCCCGAGGCACGCGGGTTGATAAAATTGAAGCCATGTAAGGTCTGGGCCATCCAGCTCAGGCAGACATGATCAATGCATCCTGGCAGAGGTCCCGACCGATCGAATCCAGGGAAACTCAGGAGATTCAGCCATGAAAAAAACGCTCGTAGCACTGGCCGTTGCGGCTGCCGTGCCTGCCCTTGCTCAGGCCCAGACCAGCATCCAGCTCACCGGTAGCGTCGACGTTGCCGTCGAGAGCCTGAACAAGGACGCCAACAGCTCCGGCAAGAGCGACCTGCAGATCAATGACGGCATCTGGGGCGGCTCCCGTGTCGGCATCGTCGGCTCCGAAGACCTCGGCAATGGCCTGAAAGCCATCTTCAACCTGGAGTATCGCGCCCGCGCCGATACCGGCCGTCTGGCCAACGCCAACCGCTTCTGGCAGGGCAAATCCTGGGTCGGCCTTGATGGCGGCTTTGGTACCATCAAGCTGGGCCGTCAGGACACCCCCATGTCCGACGTCATTGAACTGGGTGACATGACTGGTCAAAGCTGGTACTACAGCAGCGACGGTCTGGCCGGCATCGTCGACAAGACCGACAACCTGCTCGTCTACTCCACCCCCAGCCTGGGCGGCTTCAAGCTGCAGGCAGCCTATGGTGCCGGTGAAGCCACCGCCAACACCCCTGTCAACGGTGCCGTAGCCGGTGCCAGCGACAACCTGAACAAGCTGAACGACATGTATGCCGTCAGCGGTATCGGTGAGTGGGGCGGCTTCTCCGTCGGCGTCGGCTATCAGTCGTTCGACGGTGGCAAGATCAACAACCTGAAGCGTCGCAATGAACTGGCTGCCTCCATCGGCATGAAACTGGGCGACTTCGGCGCGGGTCTGGGTTATGGCCAGTCCGAACTGAAAGCTCAGGCAGGCACCAGCAACAAGACCAAAGGCTTCTACGGCAGCCTCAGCTATCAGGTCACCGACAACGGTACCGCCTACCTCAACTACGTCCGCCTGGATCCGCAGGGCGACAAGAACAACCAGAGCGGCGTCGGCCTGACCTACGCCCACGGTCTGAGCAAGCGTACCTTCGTCTACGGTGCTGTCGGCATCGGCAAGAACGATGCGAACGACGACAAGCCGCGTCGCATCGCTCTGGGTATCCGTCACTTCTTCTGATCCCTGCTGATCTGACGGAAGTCTCACCTGCCTCCGGGCAGGTGACACCCGAAACCCTCGGTTTCAAACCGGGGGTTTTTCTTTTCCATCCTCAGATTTTCTCGTTCTTTCCGCGCTCATCCCCCCAGATTCCGCCTCTGGAAACGCGTCTCCTTGTCCCAGGCAGCTCTCCTCAGAGCACGCCATTCGGTCGGAACAGTTTACGAATCGTCTTTTTTCAAACACACCCCCCCTGGATTCTGACGTTCCAGACACCACATATGTCTCGGATACACCGCAGGGAGGTTTGTCGACATCGATAGGTTGCTAAACTTACCTCACGAACCATCTGATGATCAGACCGGCTCAGCTATAAATCCAATCCTTTGCTTTGGCGGCGGTCCCATCGATCGAATCCAAAAACCCAGGAGATTCATTCATGAAAAAATCGCTTGTAGCACTGGCCGTTGCGGCCGCCGTGCCCGCCTTCGCGCAGGCACAGACCTCCATCCAGCTCACCGGTAGCGTCGACGTTGCCGTCGAGAGCCTGAACAAGGAAGTCAGCAGCTCCGGCAAGAGCGACCTGCAGATCAATGACGGCATCTGGGGCGGCTCCCGTGTCGGCATCGTCGGCTCCGAAGACCTCGGCAATGGCCTGAAAGCCATCTTCAACCTGGAGTATCGCGCCCGCGCCGATACCGGCCGTCTGGCCAACGCCAACCGCTTCTGGCAGGGCCAGGCCTGGGTTGGCCTGGACGGTGGCTTCGGTACCATCAAGCTGGGTCGTCAGACCGTGCCGCTGAGCTATGCCATCGAGGCAGGCGACCTCACCGGCCAGTCCTGGTACTACAGCAGTGACGCGCTGGCTGGCTACACCAGCAAGCGTGACAACTCCATCACCTATGCCACCCCCTCGCTGGGCGGCTTCAAGCTGTATGCCGGTTACGGTGCTGGTGAATCGGAAGCCACCAACGTCGCCGCAGGTGACGTGGCCAAGCAGGGTGACTACTACTCCGTCGCCGGCGTGGGCGACTGGGGTGCCTTCACCTTCGGCATCGGCTACCTGTCCGTCGACGGTGGCAAGGTCAACAACGTGAAGCGCACCAACGAGCTGGGCGCCTCCATCGGCACCAAGATCGGCCCGTTCGGTGCCGGCCTGGCTTACGCCCAGAACGAGACCAAGCCTGTTACCGGCGCCAGCGTCAAGGACAAGGGCTTCTTCGGCAACCTGAGCTATCAGGTCTCCGACAACGGCACGGCCTATCTGACGGTCCGTCGTGACGAGTTCAAGCGCGCCAGCAACAACAAGCACAGTGGCGTCGGTCTGGCCTACGCTCACGGCCTGAGCAAGCGCACCTTCGTGTACGGTGCTGTCGGTATCGGCAAAGCCGAAGTCCCGGGTCAGGACAACACCAAGCCCCGCCGCGTCGCTCTGGGTATCCGTCACTTCTTCTGATACCCCCTCTGCGGTCAGCGCCATCCGTCCTGCGTGATGGCGCCCCAAGCCCCCTGCCTTCCGGTCGGGGGCTTTTTTTATCCTCTTCTTTCTGCATCAGGCCCTCTGGGCCCCTTCCCTGAGACCAGGCCCCTCCAGGTCCCTCTCCTGGACAGCACCGCCGGACCCGACCAGGCCCCCTCTCACCACGGCCAGCGCGTCCCACCCCCCGCCCTGTTCACAAGGCGCCCTGCCCCTTGCCGTTTTCCCTACTCAAGCCCCCGAACCCCGCGCAAACGATTGGTAGAATTGAGCGTCGGCAACGCTAACAAGGATCCATCATGAACCCACTCGACGACGACACCACCACACGCACCGGGCTATGGGTCGTGTTCTCCACCGTCACCATCCTGCTCATTTCCGTGATCATCTGGGTCCTGAAGGGTGCTGATGGCGCAAGCGATGCAGCCACCACCACCACGGCCGCTGCTGCCGTTGCAACCAGCGCTGCAGGCCACGGCCAGGATGCCAGCACCACAGCTCAGGGAGCCGCTGGCCACGCCGTAGCGCAGGATGCAGCCTCCTCATCGCAGACGGGAGCCATCACCGAAGAGTTCGTTGCCTTCGAACAGGCCACTCCCACCCAACCTGCGGGCGCCATCTACTTCACATCCGCCTCTGCATCACTTCCTGCTGACACTCAGCAGGCCATTGCCACCGTGGTCGAGGCCCTGAAGGCCGTCGAGGGCCGTCGTGTCCTGCTGGCCGGCTACCACGACCCCACCGGCAACATCGACTTCAATCGTGATCTGGCCAAGCGTCGCGCCCTTGGCGTGCGCGAAGCACTCATCGCTCAGGGCATCCCCGCCCAACGCATCATCCTGCGCAAACCCGAGCAGACCACCGGCTCCGGCAACAACGCAGAAGCCCGTCGCGTCGAGATCCTGCTGATCGACTGACACAGACCCAGGCCAGCCCATACCCCCAGTCACCGGGCCCAGTCCCATCCAGGGCAGCCCGGGGAGCAGTGAGATTGGGCTCGCCTCCATGAAAGAACACCCGGTCCGCATCGCGGTACCGGGTGTTCTTCTTTCTGCGTCAGCGCTTCAAGTCCTATTTTCTGACTCGTCCGGCTCCGGCACCACCGTGCCGTCACGCAGCGGGCGACGCAATACCTTGCCCACATCGCTCTTGGGCAAACTCTTCACGAAAGCCACGATCCGAGGACGCTTGTAGCCCGTCAGACGCTCCTTGCAGTAAGCCAGCAGCTCCTCACGCGTCAGCGTCCTGTCCTCTCTTACCACGAAAATCTTTACGGCCTGTCCGGCGTGCTCATCCTGCACACCGACCGCCGCACACGCCTTCACCCCCGGGTGGCTGCAGACCACATCCTCCACCTCATTGCAGTAGACATTGAACCCTGACACCAGAATCATGTCCTTCTGCCGGTCCAGCAAGCGCAGATAACCGCGCTCATCCAGCACACCGATATCCCCGGTCCTCAGAAAACCATCCGGCGTCATGACCGCACACGTGTCCTCGGCATGCTGCCAATAGCCGGCCATCACCTGTGGACCACGCACCACCACCTCGCCCGGCGTCCCCAACGGAAGCGGTCGCAACGACTCATCCCGGATCTCGATCTCGGTCGACGGCAACGGCATCCCCGCCGTTCCGTCATGCGTCGTCGTATTCGTCGGAGAACAGGCCACCGTCGGTGACGCCTCGGTCAATCCGTACCCTTCGCAGACCGGACACCCCGTCACCGACTCCCAGCGCCGTGCCACCGCCTTCGGCACAGCCATTCCGCCAGCAAGCGAAATTCGCAAGTTCGAGAAATCCAGCCCCCGGAACATCTCATGGGCCACCAGCATGTCGTAGAGCGTGCTTACCCCCGGGAACACCACCGGGCGATGAGGTCGAAGCGCCTTCACCAGCCCCTTCACATCACGCGGGTTGGGGATCAGGATCAGCGTGCCTCCCAGCTGCATGTTCACCAGCAGACAGATCGTCAGCGCAAAGATGTGATAGAGCGGCAACGCCCCCACGAACACCGGCGGCCCTTCCGGCGTCGGCTTTCCCGGCTGATCCATCGCCGGATGGAACCACGCACAGCTCTGCAACACATTCGCCACCATGTTGCGGTGCGTCAACATCGCTCCCCGTGACACGCCAGTCGTCCCGCCCGTGTACTGCAAAAAGGCCAGATCCTCTCCCCCCAGCTGGGGCGGCTCGAACGGCAGACCCTTGCCCTGCCGCATCACCTCGGCAAACCGGACAGCCCCGGGCAAGCTGAAAGGAGGGACCGTCCGCCGCACATGACGAAGCATCATGTTCACCACCCGGCCCTTCAGCCCCCCCAGCAGATCCCCCATCGAGGCCAGGACAACCTGACGGACCATCCCCTCCGGCCCGACCTTCTCCACCGTGTGCGCAAAATTCTCCAGAACCACCAGCACATCCGCACGGGCATCCCGCAGCTGGTTCCCCAGTTCTCGCGGCGTATAGAGCGGATTCACATTCACCGCCGTCATCCCCGCCCGCAGCGCCCCCAGCAACGACACCACGTAGGCATGACAGTTGGGCATCATCAGCGCGACACGTGAGCCCTTGGGCAACCCCAGCGACCCAAGCCATGCCCCAAACCGCATGGACAACCGATCCAGATCCCCATACGTCAGCGTGCGCCCCAGACAGACCGTTGCCGCCTGCCCCGCATGCCGGACCATCGCCTCCTCCAGCAAATGCGCAAGCGAACGATAACTGTCCGGATCAATCTCCGCAGGAACCCCATGCGGGTAATTTTTCAACCAGACACGCTCCACAACCAGGCCCCCTCAGACCACACCAGACACCATCACGCCCCACACCGGGCCCCAGAGAAAACGTCTGGCTTCAACATCCCAAACGCCCCGACAACCTCGCTGCACCAACAGCCTACAACCACAAGGCCACAGTTGTCGGTGAAATTATCGCTTCTTCCATCAAGACACGATACCGCATCGCTCCCATTCCCAACACAGACCTCCTGCCCACCTGTCTTCACCCACCTCCATCCAACGCTCCACACCTTCGCTGCCTTGAATCCTCACCTCAAACCCCGCGCCCGCATCAGGATGCCGCAGTCCCCACACTTCCTCCTGCGCGACACCCGATCCAGAGGCACAACAAATACAAGCCGCCTCCCCCATTCCTCCCTCGCCACATCTCTCCCAGCCACATCCATCCCAGCCACATCCATCCCGAGCGCATCCATGCGCAGCCTCATCTGCCCCCGGCCTACTCAGAGCCGGCGCTTCCTGCACATACCCCCTACCCCGGCCTACTGATGCTAATCTCTACTCATTCCCAAGGAGCCGCCATGCAGATCATCGACGATATCCAAGCCTCGCACGCCGAGTTCACCGCCCTGCGACGTGACATCCACGCCCATCCCGAACTGGGCTTCGAAGAGACCCGTACCTCCACCCTGGTAGCCAACAAACTGCGCGAATGGGGCTATGAAGTCACCACCGGCCTGGGCAAGACCGGCGTCATCGGCACCCTCAAACGCGGCAACAGCCCCCGCAGCATCGGCATCCGCGCCGACATGGACGCCCTGCCCATGCAGGAAGCCAACACCTTCGGCCACCACTCCAGCCACCCCGGCCGCATGCACGCCTGCGGCCATGACGGCCACACCACCATCCTGCTGGCCGCCGCCAAACACCTCGCTACCCACCAGAACTTCGACGGCACCCTCCACCTCATCTTCCAGCCCGCCGAAGAATCCCTCGGTGGCGGCCGAGCCATGGTCGAAGACGGACTCTTCGAACGCTTCCCCTGCGACGCCATCTTCGGCCTGCACAACTGGCCCGGCATGCCCGTCGGTCAGATCGGCATTCGCCCCGGCCCCATCCTCGCCTCCTCCAACACCTTCGAGATCATCATCACCGGCAAAGGCTCCCACGCCGCCATGCCCCACAACGGCATCGATCCCGTCGCCATCGCAGCCACCCTGGTCCAGGCCTTCCAGACCATCATCAGCCGCAACCGCAACCCCATCGAAGCCGCCGTCCTCTCCGTCACCCAGATCCACACCGGCGACGCCGTCAACATCGTCCCCGACCACGCCACACTGCGCGGCACCGTCCGGACCTTCTCCGTCGAAATGATCGACCTCATCGAAACCCGGATGAAAACCCTCGCCGAAGGCATCTGCAGCGGCTTTGGCGCCAAAGTCGAATTCCGCTTCCAGCGCAACTACCCGCCCACCATCAACGATCCCGCACAGACCGCCTTCGTCACACGAGTCCTCACCGACATCATCGGCCCCGACAACATCGTCTCCCCCATCGATCCCGTCATGGCCGCCGAAGACTTCTCCTTCATGCTGCTCCAGCGCCCAGGCTGCTACTTCTTCCTGGGCAACGGCGATGGAACCCACCGCGCCAACGGCCACGGCGACGGCCCCTGCCTGCTGCACAACCCCAGCTACGACTTCAACGACGACGCCATCCCCCTCGGAGCCACCCTCTGGGTCCGCCTCGTCGAAGCCTTCCTGCACCGGTAACCCGCCCCGCACTGCCCCCCTTCCACACAAGGCCAGCCCATCACGGGCCGGCCTTCAATCCAGATCAACAACGGAGAGCCTGACATCTCCCAGGAATGATCGGATGGCCCTGGCCTCAACGAGTCAATGAGCCGTCGTGCTGCCCCTGCTATCCCGCTGCCTCACTATCCCCTGTCTCGACTCTCGGATACCAGGAATCTGACTGCCAGGATGTGGACACCAGATGCACCGGCAAACGGATATGCCAGTGACCAAGCAACTGATCCGATGAGCAAATGAACACCAGATAAGTGCCGTTGGACCGCCCCCAGAATCCATCGGTCTGTCGGACATACACACGGCACCTTCCCATGGTTTCATAGCTCCTCGGGAGCCCCTCTTGCCGGGGTCTGGCTCCCGGGACTCCGAGCCCCTGGTGGGTAACAGGCCCCGCAGGCCTACAGAACCAGGACTCTGAATGTCCTCTGGAAATAGCACTTTTATGGACACCGCCCCGAGGGAGGTGTCCATTTTTTTTGCCCGACATGGAAACTGTCAGCATGTGCCCAGGGAACGCAAACGCAACAGAACAGTCCTCCAGCCCCCTGAAACACGGTTCACACCGAACCAGCCAGCCACAGAAAGGGAGACAACAGCACTTGCAAATAGCCAAACACCTTTGCCTTTATAACGGCAACCATTGCCGCACTACGGATAAGCGGGGCCCCGGCAGGCACCATCAGCTGAAGCAGCCCCCCCCAAATCACCTGACCGCGCATTCCAGAACCGCCCCGGTGCTGTGCCACATCCATCTGCTGCGACAAGTGTACGGCTAGCAGCCCCCACACCGCCGCTGGTCCCTCGTCTCCCCCCCTGGGCCTCCGCACTTAGCTCTGCCTTGACCGCGAGCCCTGATATTCCCCGACACTCCCCTGACACTCCCCTGACACTCCCCTGACACTCCCCTGACACTCCCCTGATAGCTCCCTGATAGCCCCTGATAGCCCTCTGTCCAGCCCTAAAAAGACCTTGAAAACCAGTAGCCCACTGTTGCAAGGCCCGCCCCCACAAGTTGCGGACCGAGGCGAGTCATCTCGACTCGGCCAGACAAATCAGCAAGTCAGATCAAGAAGCATGGCCGATACCCAACTTGAATCCTCAATGAATCCCCCCTGAGGCCGAGCCACAGCCTCACGGCAGGCTAGCGCCCCCGAACCATAGTCCTCATGATCGCCAGCGGCGAAATCTTGACTGCTAACGAAGCCTCTCAACGGGAAACGCTACCTGAGCGAACATGCCCAAGAAACGTACAGAAGCAACCAAGTGCCCGTGGATAGGGCAATGTGCTCCAGTGAGCCCAAGAGCCTGAACTACAAGGAGCACTGGTACCCAAGGGACTGAACGCGCACACTGCCCAGCGTCACAACCTGGCTGCCTCCAAGGCGAGCACATCAGCACTACCACCTCCTTTCAGCATAGGCCAAGCAGCCACCCAATGGATGGCATCACCTCGCCCTACCCGCCCCCAATGCAGACTTGATACCCCACACGGTTCAAACATCTTCCCGGAGCCAGGCGCAATGAACAGACCTCCCCCACCAAGCAATGAACCTGCAGCAGAAAAGGCCTCCCTCTGCGCAAGTGATAGCGACTCACGCATAAAGGAGCGCCTCCGCGCAGGTGATGGCGGCACACACGTAAAGGACCGCTTCCGCGCAGGTGATGGCGACGCACGCGTAAATGTCCCCCTCCCCGCAGGTGACGGCGGCGCACACGTCAGCCGATCGGACACCAGATACAGACATAAGTCACAAAACAATCAAACCCGGTCCGCTGCCATGAATCGCCCGCACAATGAACGTGAACTATGACCGCGCCAGATCGTTGCCGAACAGCAACAATGCATCTCAACGGATCACGCGCAACGCATGGTCTCCAAGCAACACCCCATAGCAACTGCAACCTGAACAACCGCTTTCTTTCTACCCGGAATTCTCTCTATCCGGAAACAGGCACCAACTCAGTGCCTGCGGACGGAAGGAGGAGACTCAAATGAATGCACAGAATGTACTCCTGGTCGATGACCAACCCCTGATCCGCAAATCCCTCCGTTCCATCCTGGAGTCGATTGATGAAAACCTGATCATCATCGCCGCCTCCTCGCTGGAAGAGGCCATCCGCTATGTTCATAGCGGGCAGCAGCCGCTGCTGATCCTTCTGGACCTCCAGCTGCCCGACGCAACCGGAACCGTCACGCTGGACACATTCCGCCGGAAATGTCCGGGTCTCCCCATCGTCGCAATGATCGAACGGGCAGATCAGGCAGTGACCCATGCGTGCCAAGTGGCCGGCACTCTGGGACTGGTCCTGAAAAACGCGGATACCCAACCCATCACTGACTGCCTCCGGACTGCCATCCGGCTGGCCCGCAATAGCAACGATCCCAAATCCGGAAGCGGATCTGCGCCTGCATCACATGCCGCAGTGGTTCGTCCTGAGTTCCAGGACCATCTCAGTATCCCCAAAGCGAATGTACCCCAAGGGCTGCGTGTCCAACCTGCGGTATATCCGGGCAGCCATACCGCTCCTGCACAACCACACCGTGAATACCGGGACGGGCGCCATCTGGGGCTGAGTGAACGCCAACGCAGCGTCCTTCGACTCATGATGCTGGGTCTGCCAAACAAGAGCATCTGCCGAGAGCTGGGCTTGGCAGAAGGAACGGTCAAGGTCCATGTCAGCGGCATCCTTCGCATCCTGGGCATCTCCTCGCGTGCGCAAGTCGCCATGGCAGCCATGCGCTCGGGAATCCAGTTCGAAGACATCGCAACGTCCTGACAGCGCAGAACAGATCGAAGGTGAGCTGGCTAAACGCAGCAAACGGCCCACGTCCAAACCGGACGTGGGAGCCATGCAAAGAAACAGGGGAAGACAAAGGCATCGCCGACGGGAGCGCGCCTCAGGGTTACGCCGCTGACTCAAAACAGGCTGGCGAAGGAGACATACAGAAAGAGACAAACAGAACGTGAAGGGGACGTATGAGATACAGAAGACTAATGGAGAAGGTCGTAGGAGACATACAGACGAAAAAAAAGCCCGTACATGGTACGGGCTTTTTCATGAATAGGGTGTCTGACGATGTCCTACTTTCACGGGCGCGGGCCCACTATCAT
>ERZ773100.1192-NODE-1192-length-12345-cov-3.168348_pt1 | contig 12345 bp, 9 predicted proteins | sample MGYA00511119_ERZ773100 | MGnify/ENA primary metagenome ERZ773100 (study PRJEB29015, sample SAMEA2738000) | human oral metagenome | biome: human oral; feature: human-associated habitat; material: dental | place: China | collected 2111 ...
TGAGCTGGAAGCACGCAACCACGCCCTGGAAGAACGCCTGGAGCAGTTGCAGCAACCGCCTGAAGCAGATGACGCAACGGCTGGTGGCAACCGGCGTGGTCCTGTCATGGGGCAAATGGTTATTCCCGGCGTGATTACCCCCTACCGTAGCGGTCTCGCAGCCACGCCGGGTGTGACAAGTGGTGTCACAAATAATGCGGCAACCGGCGGGAGCACCGACTATCTTGGCGGCCTGCAACAGTCGCTGGGACAGCTCTCTTCTTCATTCCAGCGCGGTGACAGCCGGACGGCTGCGGCACCGGCAACAGCGCCGGTTGCAGCGGCGACAGCCCCTGCCGCCGCCCGTCCCCTGGCAACGCCAAATAACCCTCAACAACGCTGGGAAACGGTCTTCCCCGTGTACACGTTGCCCCCCAATTCCATTCTTTCCAATGCCATGCTGGTGACGCCGATCATTGGCCGTGTGCCGCTGCCCAACCGGGGCGGAAAAGTGGAAGACCCGTTTTTCTTCAAGGTGGAAATCGGGGCGAACAACCTCGCCGCCAACGGCCACCAGATTCCGGGCGTGGCGAAGATGATTGCCAGTGGCTATGCCACCGGTATCCGGGACCAGCAATGCGTGCGCGGATATATCGACTCCCTCACCTTCATTTTCATCGATGGTCGCATCGTCAACCAGGGCAAGGCGTCCGGCGAAGGGGCAAGCAGCGGCGATGTCCTCGGCTACCTCTCCGATCCCTGGGGAAAACCCTGTATCCGTGGCCGTTATATCAACAATGCCAGCAGCTATCTCTGGTCGCGCGGCTCGGCTGCTTTTGTGGAAGCGGCAGCGGAAGGCCTTGCGCAGGGGCAGGTCAATTACAAGCAAAACAGCGACGGCAATTTCAATGCCGTGCTTGACGGTGATATCTGGAAATTTGTTTTTGGTCGCGGCGTCTCCGGTTCGGCTGCCGAGTTTGCGCAGTATATCCGCGACCGCACCGCAGATACCTTTGACGTTGTTTATGTGGAGCAGGGCAAGCCGGTACAAATCATGCTCAATACCCAAATCCCCATTGACTATGACGCCAATGCGCGTCTGGTCAATTACTACACCGAACCCAAAATCAGGAGGGTTTATGACTGAGGAGGAATCACGCATGTCAGCCCGAACCATTTTTACCTTTACCGGCCTGCTGTTTTTTGCAACCGTACTCTCTGCCTGTTCCCTGGCCGAACCCAAATCCGACAAGTTGTTACCTGATGCCGGACCGACTACCGCTGAACTGATGACCGGGCAGCACGGCAAGGCAAATGCCTGGTATGGCGATGGCGTCCGTGCCGATTATCTCGGTATGCCGCTCGCCGAAGGCTACGCGCCGAACAGCAGCTACTCGCTTGCCCATGTCAACGAACTCAAACGCGATTTCCATCAGGTGCCAAACCCGGAAATCACCGCCTACGTCTTCCCGCATATCTCTGATGGCGAGTTGCCGGTACCGGGATATTTCACCCTGTTCCGGTTGTACGAGCGCGACCACTACGCACTGGAGCAGGAGGGCTACCATGAAGCTCGCTGAACGCCTGCAACGCAAGAAACCGTTCTCCGGTTGGCAGACGGACAACCATGAACCGAAAATATCTGCCCTGGTTCACCCGGAAGGCGGGGAAGACATCGAAGCCCGGGACGGCGAAGAGGCGGTTACGAAAACCGTCCACACGGCGAAAGCAGACAAAAAACCAACGGTGCAGTCGCGTTATCACGTCAATCCGCTGGTCAACATCATCAACCGCCTCACCGGTGAGTGGCCGCTGTTCGGACCACCAGAGCTGACCGAAGCGCAGTACCGGGCACTCTACAGCAGTGAACCGGCATTCGTTGACTACTTCCCGGTCGTCGGCTACCTCGACGAGGAAGAAGCCTATCTGCTGGAAGACGAAATCAACGTTTGCAAAATCTGGCGGGTGGAAACCCGCTATATGTGCGCCAAGAGCAACGAGACGTTGGCGGACTTCAATTTGCAGCTGACCCAGGCGCTCAACGCCCTGCCGACCGATGATGAAAACCCGTATATCGTCCAGGTCTTTGCGCAAAAGCAGGAACGCAACAGCATCGTCAGCGACATTGAGGCAGCGATGCGCGAGAACAATGTTCTTGATGATCCATTGTCGCAGGCGGTACTGGAAGTCAATCGCCGCCATGCCGAGCTGGTCAGCCATCCGCGCGGCATTTTCCCTGACAGCCGCCTGACCGGTAGCGAGCAGGGTTGGCGCGTCGGCGAACAGGCGGTCTATCTTTGCATCTACCGCAAGGCTTCGGAGCGTTTCTGGAAGAAACAGAAGCGCGGTCCAGCACAGCAGCTGCAATACGACCTGAGCGCGTTCAGCACCATGATGAAAAACGCGCAGATTTTGCTGCGGCCATTGCTGCCGCACGAGCTGGTGAGCTGGCTTGCCCCGTATTTTGGCCACGAGGAAATGGATGCAGAGACCATGGCCAACTGCCGCCAGACCGCCAGTTTTGACCTGGGACAGAAAATTTTCTATCACCAGCCCCAGTACCACTTCAGCAATGAGGAACGTGAGCGCGGCATCTACCGTTTTGGTGATGCCTGGTTGCGCTATCTCACCATTGGCGGCATTGACCGCGTGCCGCGTGACGGGGCGATTACCCTGGGCGAACAGTTTTCGCAGGGCAAGGAACTCAATATCGGCGCCTCGATTTTTGAGCAGTTGCCGGTTGGCTCGATGATGGCCTGGAACATCATCCCGCAAAGCGATTTTGCGATGAAAAACGAGATTAACACCATCCTCTACCAGTCCCAGGACGGTGCCTCACGCGAAGCACGACTGGCAACAGAGCAGGCCGAAGAAGTACACAACGAGATGCTGCGCAACAAGCACAAGGTGTTTTATGTGCAGATGGGGGTGTTCCTCAAGGCGGATTCGCTGGAAGAGCTGCTGGATGCGACCGAGATCAGTATTGCGAAAATCAAAAGCAGCAACAGCGTCGAAATCATCAACCCCAAATACGACCTCATCAGCCAGGATAGTTTTATCCGCAGCCTGCCGACCGTTTATGACTTCGCGCACGACCGCAAGGCTGCCCTGCGCGCGCGCAAATGCTACACCGCGCACCTCGCTTCGCTACTGCCGTTCTACGGCAACAAAAGCGGCAGCAACCATCCCTGCTACGTCATGTATACCAGAACCGGCGAACCGTTCTATCTCAATCCTTTTCACCCTGCTGATCGGGAACGGGTCGCCCACGAGTTGTTCTTCGGCCCCTCGGGTTCCGGCAAGTCCGCCTCGATTGTTTATATGACCCTGCAATCCATGGCGATTAATAACCCGCGCCAGTTCATCTTTGACTACGGCAATTCTTTTGGCCTGCTGGCCGATTACATGGAAAAGCACGGCAAGAAGGTGAAACGCATCACCCTCAATGCCGACTCCAGCGACGTTCTCGCCCCGTTTTTCGAAACTCGAAAAGCCTTGGCTGAGGCGAGAAAGGCACAGGCCATCAGTGACGGCAACCGGAAGAAAAAGCAGGCGGCGGATAGCGCCACTGGCGGGCGGGCGGCTGTTGAAACTGCGACTGTGGCATCCCCGCCAAATGATGCCATGCCCATTGTTTTGGCTAAAGCAGGTGACAAAACACCAGTACCTGTAACGGATGCTGCGACAGCCGGAGTAGATAGCAAAGCCACCGGCACACAGCCAGACGATGAAACTGCGGTCACGGCGCCCCCGCCAGATGCTGTCATGCCGGACGAAGCGGCGACAGGAGCAGACATGGGCGGCAGCACGGACAGTAATGACCAGGAGCGCCGTTTCTATCTGAAGGAGATGGAGATAGTGCTGCGCATTATGGTAACCGGCGGTAGTGGTCAGGAACTGACCCAGCCGCAGGTTGCCCGTCTGCAACAGGCGCTGATTCGTGGTTTGCAACTCTCGGTTGATGAAGGTGAGCCGCATGCGCGGCCGATACATATTGCCCGTGCCATGCATGCCATGGCCGAGAAAGAAGCCAAAAAGGAAGGTGGTCTGAAGGATATCGCCCTCGACATGCGCAACATGGCAGACGCGCTCACCTCATGGACCGTGGGTGCCAACGGCATCCTCTTCAATCAAACTGCGACCGGTTTTGACGAGAGTTACGACCTCACCGTCATTGAACTGGGCGCGCTCGGCAGTCAGGGGAACGAAAGCATGCTGGCGGTCGCCGGATTGTCGGCCATCTACACCATTACCGCCCTTGCCGAGAAACTCCAGGGCAGCGGCCGCTCGCTCGAAGTGAAAATTGACGAAGCGCATTTGTGGGCCAAAGTACCGATGCTGATGGCCGGGCTGGTGACCGGCTCCAAGGTTTTCCGCAAGCTGAACTGCTGGTTGAACGTCATTACCCAGGATATTTCCGACTTCACCGGCGAGGCGGCAAAAATCCTCAGTAACGCCGAGTTCTGGTGGTTGATGCGCATGTCCGAAAAAGAAATCGAAGAGGCCACCACGGTGATGCAGCTCAATGACGAGCTGCGCCATCTCATCCGTTTCCCGCGCAAGGAATCGGGACGCTTCGTTGAAGGCGTATCCATCTCCAGTACCTGCCCGGAAACACTGATCCGTTACGTTCCGCCGTCACTTGCGCTCGCTCTTGGTCAAACCGACGGCAAGGAAAAAGAGGCGCGGCAAAAGCTGATGCGCAAACACGGCATCAGCGAACTTGAGGCGGCGCTGATGATCGCCGAAGAGATCGAACAGGTACGCCGCAAGTATCAATCAGCAGCCTGAGCCTGCATAACCCGAAGGAGCATTCATGAAACCGCAAACAAAAACCATGACATCTGCCATCCGCAAGCTGTTGCCGGGTGTTGCCCTGTTTTCTGCCCTGGCATTGCCTGGCATGCCGGCAACGGCAGCCGAACTCACCTTCAGCCGCATTGGTGCCGGAGGCGACCAGGCACTGCAAAAGGTATGGGGCATGACACCGGATGAAGTGCAGCGGTACAAGAATTTTATGGAGGCAACCGGCAAACGCTACGAAAACGCGACACCGCTGATGGTGCTTTCCATCATGGCCGACAGCCAGGAAGACCGTATCTATTACGCGAAAAAAGCGGCCGAAGTCGAGCACAACCTGGTCAAACGGGAAATCGAAGCCGCCTGGTACATCTCGGAAGCCATGTCCGAGGACCGGCTGGAAGACGAGATGCAGCGTGCCACGGATGCGCTGACCGGTATTGAAACGCTGGGTTACGTGCCGACCCATATGCGCAAAGCATGGCAGGACGATGACGAGGTGGTGGTCGTCCTGGACGAACGCTGCCTCTCAACAGCATGTATCACCGGTATTGGCCGGCAGATCGCCGCCACTGCACCACAGGCACCACGCCTCTTTGTCATTGACACGAAACAGCCGCTGGATGAAGCCGCAAGGACGCTGATTAACAGCTGGACCGGGAAGACGGAGATCCGTCGCCTTGACCCGATTGAACATGCCTGGCTGGAAAAGGCCGAGCGCAACTACCTGCTGCATGTCCGCAAGCGCGAGATCGTCGATGTCTTGACCGGCAACAATATTCCGACGACGGACGAAGAAATAAAAACGCCGTCCGTTATTTCGGCACGGGATACGGATAAAGCGCCGGCTGAAGAAACGGAGACGCCGCAGACACAAACGAAAGACAAGATAGCTGCTGCGCTGGCCGCAGCGCGTACTGCAAAGGCAGAGACCACATCCGGCATCGGCACATTACCCGTGCAGCCAACAAAAGCTGATACGCCGGTCACGGAGCACACGATACCTGCTGACCACACACGCCAGCAGAAGCAGCCGGAAGCGTCATCAGCCTCTACCACCCCGTCGCCCAAGAATCCCGCTATTCCCGCCAAGTAAAGGAGCACATCATGAAAAAACTGCTCAAACCCCTTCTTCTTGTACTGGCAATTGCCGTCAGTCTTCCTGCCTTGGCGCAGAACAAAATTGACCAGGTACTCGGCCAGGGCGCGCGTGCCGACCAGGTGCCGACTACCGAGGCAGGGCGTTATTACCAGCCCGGAGCAGCCGCTGCACGTGACAACATCAGCCCAAGCAGTTACAGCAATGTCTTCAATGTCGGGGCGCATTTCCGCGCGGATTTTGCCTACAGCTGCGGCAATCTTAATTTTGCCGAGAACATAAAGGCGGAAGTCAGAAACCTGGGGAACAAACTCAGGGATACCATCAAAAAAACGCAGGCAGCGTTAATAACTGCCGCATCCGGCGCGGTCAGCAGTTTTGCCCAATATGCGTTGATGAAAATCAACCCGGTGTTGGGAGAACTGACGACCAAACAGCTGGACGAATACATTGAGTTGTTCGAATTGAAGGTGAAGCAATGCCGCGATTTTGAACGCGATCTTGCCAACGGGAAAAACCCGCTGGGCGAGCTGATGCAAGTCGCGGTAGGCCAGCGCTGGAAGCAAACCATTGGCATTGTCAAAAGCGGCAAGGAATCCCTGGAAGAAGCCGAAGCAACACTGATTGATGAAGCCATCAAGCAGGGGGTACAAATGGCCGACGGCAAATATTACGGCGGTCTCAACCAGAAACCGATCAATATCACCCAGTCCCTGCTACAGGCCGGCATGAACCTGAATATCGGTAACAAGGATCTTTCTTCCTGGGACCAAGGGTTTTCCGGCAACGACAAGGATCACCCGGTCTTGCATGAATTCAAAAACCCGAAAGAACTCTACGAATTTATCAAGGAAATTTACGGCGCGACCGAGAAGAAACTGAGCAAATCCGCAGACAACAATGAAGAAGTCAATACCATCGCCGGCCGGGGTTATGAGCTGACCTATACCAAATACCGGGATGAGTACCTGCCTGTATTGCGCGAATTGGTAGACGGCAATATCAACCTGGAAGCCTTTACCCAAAAAACCGGGCAAATCCTGCCGCTGGTTGAAGTGGACGATATCCGCCGTCTCCCTACCTATGAACGTGCGGTTGAAATTGAAGCTCGTGCGCAGCGTTATGGCATCGAGCGTCTGCGTAAAAACCTGATTTTTGCCAAACAGGCACTGAAAAGCGGCATCAATTCGCCTGATCTGATCCAGTCCGGCATGCGCGTTCCGGCCGAAGACGAATACCGCACCCTGTATTACAAAATCCAGGACGATATCCGCGAGATTGGCCAGCGTGCTTACCAATACTGAGGAGGGCAAAATGGAGCATAACAAGCAACCGTTGCAAGCAGAACTTTTACAAGGCGCGGAACCGGCCCAGGCTTCTCCAGTCAATGACGAAGGAGCGGCAATGGTAGAGGATGAAATTTCGGTCTCTCCTGAGCCGGACAGCGAACAAACCAAAAATGGTAATCCGGAAGTGCAGCAACCGCCATCACCGGATACGTCCTTGCCGAAATCGACAGTTATGCTCCATCCTCATCCTGTTACAAGCCAGCACATGATCGCAGGAAATCAGGCAGTAGTTGTTGGCCAGACCGGCGTAGTGCGTTATATCAATGGCTATCCGGTGCTGGTGAATCCGGAGACCGGAGAGACATCACCCTTGGCACTTCCGCAGCAGCCCGGCAAGTTTTGGCGATGGACCAAACGGCTGTTGATGCCGATTATCATGCCGCTACTTCTTTTTGTCATTGGTCTATTGACGCTGGCCCTGATCGGGCCAAGCGGAGTAGACAAGATGAATAATATTATTGCTACCTGGTGGTGGCCGGCAACTTTTTTCCGTTTTGGTATCTATCTGTTCCTTTCGTGGGGAGTTTTTCGTTTGATCTCACAAAAAATTCGTAACACCGCCCTGATGCGGGTAGAAACGCAACGACAATACTTGTTTGAACAAGGAATTCCCGATCATGAAGTGTTGATGCGTCTTGATGCCATGGAAGCTCGCATACGGACAAAACGTCTTCCCGGTTGGTGGTTGTTTGTCATCCTGTTTATTTTTGATTTATTGGCTATCCAATTACCTTATTTTCTACGATAACACGACTAAAGGAAACCACCATGAATGTCTCTACCTACCTTGAAGCCTTTCTGACCGTATATGGATGGGAAGTCTATGGCGCCCTGTTTTTGTTATTGATGATGACGGGATTATTTATCTATCCACTTTTGCGTGCATTTATAGAAATTGCGATAGATTTTCTTGGTAGTGATGGACAAGAAGGACAAAATGCCTTATTTCAAATCATTACTTCTACAGTACTGGCTTTGGCCATATTTATTGTGGCGTTAGTACCAGTTGCAGAAATAAGTTTTGGCAAAATGACGGTAGCCAATCATTGCGGTAAAGCACAATTTGCGATAAACGATGTAAACAAGGAAGTCTTGGGAGAGTATTTTACAGACACAGATGCAAGGGTTCCTTTGATGCCATGGCTGGCAATGTCCATAGCGCAAGGAGTCAATAGTGTCTTCTATAAAAATTTACCCTGCGTACAAGATGTTACTGATGCTCAAAATGCAGTATTGACACTGAACCTTGCTGATGCTGAAAACCCGCAAGCTTTACGCAAAGAATATAAAAGATTTAATAATGAATGCCACATAAAGGTGAAAAAATTAATAGATAGCATACGAGATGGATCTTTCGATATAGATAATAAACTAGGAAAACATAAGTATGATAAACCCACGCAGTCATGGTTAGAAAACGATATTCTTAATGATTATGTTAATAAATATAGCCGAAATTTCAAAAAAGAATGGACAGGATGGAGCATTTCTGATGATGAAAGGAAATTTATGTTGGAATTTACCGATTCGCCTCTAATTCAGCAAGTATTTTATAAACCAGATAATCCAAATCTTCCGGAGGCATTAAAACCTTATGTATTGACTTTAAGGGCAGATAATCCCGTCAATGAGTTACAAGGCAGTACGATTGCCGGTAACGAAACATCTACACCTACATGCTATGATTGGTGGAATGGTGCTAATGGAGACGAAGGATTACGTTCAAGAATTATAAAGGCATCCAATAGGAATCTTGTTAGAAAAACGGCATCTGCAGTAGGGCCTGACGCATGTAGAGCTGCTGATATAAAAGGGGAATTTAATGGTGCTGTTTCTATGATGAAATCAGGGCAAGAAGAGATTTGTCTCAATTATATAAAAGAAACTCTTGCCGGTTCTAATAAAGATCTTTTTGATACTTATATGTTGTATATGCAACATGAAAACCATTTGAAAGATAGCCCTCTTACAGATGGAGAAAATGGAGCGCTAACAGCCTCTGCGGTTCTGGAAGGCGTAGGTATAGCTATTTCAGCAATTACAAAAAAAGACTTGGGTACGGGGATGCTCAGCACAGTTACAAGTTTCTATGCCACAGCTCTCTTGGTAAAAATAATGTTGAAATATTTAATCCCATTCGCACTAATGACCATTTATATGTTTTGGGGAATATATATGATAATTGGTGGTTTGCGCGGAACCACTATGTTAAAAGGGATGTTCATCATCATTGCTCTTTGCATCATTCCTGGGTTATGGGTGATAATAGATCACTTGGATGACCATCTTTGGGCTGCAATGGGAATGAGTGAGTGGGGAATATTCAATAGGGCAATGCTAGATATAACAACAGGAATGTTCTATTTTGGTATTATGTATGTAGTATTTTTCCTCTTTAATTTGGCTGGTGGCGGTGATGCTAGTGCTGCTGTTAGGAATAGTGGCGGAGGCATGAGTGATGGGCTAGCTCGCTCTCTTGGGGGTAGTTTTGGTCGTGGTAGCGGTAAAGTCGGTAGTTGGTCAGTATTTGGTTCTGAAAAACCACAAACAAATAAGGAGACTAATAGAAGGGAAATGGTTCCTACAGGAGGTTTTATCGGTAAAGGTATAGGTGCTGGATTAGGAAAAATAGGCAGTTACGGCAAGAGAGCTTGGAGCGGGATTCGCAATGGATGGAGTAAATGGCGAGGGAGATAATATTCCAAATATACACATAAAAAGGGGGAAGCCCATCTTTCCTTTTATCAATGATTTTTAAAAAGTATCTTCATCGCTAAAAGGACTAAAAATTACTTCTGGACTAAAGGATTCAAAAAATATACGTGGGTCATAGGCAGAAATAACAGGTTCTATCCCTTCGGAATTTCTATTTAAATTCTCCTCACTCTCAAAGCAAGGTTGTGGTATAGTTGACATTTTCGTCAAGCATTTTCCCTTTTGCTTGGCAGCTTCTTCATTCCATCCTTCTATGAATCCGTCTATAAATAACTGTAATTTATTAAAAACATTCATCTATTTCCCCAATATAGTTGATTTTTAATCTTGCATCTTGTGTATCTAGTCAAAATTACCCTGTTTACAAAAATTACTCTGTAGACACATCAACACTGTTTCTATAAATCTGCAATCTTGGTCCAAGAGTTCCTCTCCCTTCTCCAAAATCTTGAGTAATTTTCACAGAATAATCTTTACAGACTAATATGCTAGTTTTGCTATTCTTATTATATCCCATGGATTTTATAGCCTTTTTATCGAATAATGGTTTTGTAGTCCATTTATCAAGAGGAAGATTAAATCTCTTTATTATGTCATCCCTGAGTTTATTAATTGGTGTAGATGTAAAATCTATTGAAAGCTTTAAATAGATTTCGTTTACATTGCCTTGTTTGTCAAGATTGAAATATCCATAATTATATCCTTTTAGACGTTTTGAGAAAGTATCAGGATCAATTTCGGGAGATACAGAACTAGAATCTTGATTAACCTCAGCATCAGGAAATATTTTCAAAACACTTTCCTTATCAGCACCCAAATGAATACCCTCAAAATCCAAGCTCTCTGCCGGTGGACAATCAGCAGCAAATGCGGCATATGTTCCTAGAAGTGCTGCGAAGAAGATACCCTTTTTCATCTGTTACTCCTTTGTCTGGCAAGACAATTTGGTTGATAAGCCCATGGTAGCGCAGATTCGAGACGAAGAAAAGTGCTGCTATCGTTCTGTATGGCGATCCTCATTTTGTCGAAAAGATAAGGTAAGCGCAGGTAAGTACCAATAGATGAAGGGGATACCAAGCGTAGAAGAAATGCCGCTGCCATTTGCCGGGGCGGGGTTTGCCGTCGTACAGCTGTTGTGGCAGTGGTGTGCCGCGTAGCACGAAGAATACTGCAGCATACCCCGGCAAGGACCACCACATCATCGTTGGCGGGAACATGACGCCGCCATACGCCAACCCGACCAAAGTGAACATCAGCAGCGATACCAGATAGCACCAGCGCATCGCTACAGGGTGATTGCGTAGCGTGTAAAAAACCAGCACCCAGACCGGGATGAATCCACCGTTATCGGCAAAGAGAGAGAGGTAGAACCAGAGGAACAATCCGGGCAGAAGAACATGTGCCGGGCTTTTACCTGTCTCACGGATACGCTGCCAATCCTGTAGTGCGACCAGCGCACAAAATAACGAGAGGAGGACGTTGATGTCGAAGAAAACCAGCATCCAGAAGTCAATACTGTGATCTAGCGACGCCCATGCTTTCCATGCGTAGGGAAACTGCGATATCAGCGCGTAAATCAGCAATCGCCGGGCGTAACGATTCGAGTCACGGCTTTTCAGAAACCCGGCGACCAGCAGGTAGGCGAAGAGTGGCGCTGCCATACGTCCGAGTGACCGGCAGAAGAGATAGCTCCAGCCCGTTTCCGGCAAAAACAGAGCCGCAAAATGGTCAATCGTCATGACAACGATGGCCAGGTATTTGATATCGATGTCGCAGGATGGGAGAGATGCCTGTGTGCGTTCAATGGTCATTAGAAACTCCAGTTTTTTAGCATGGAAGGGCTTCCTTGCACCTTCCCGCCGGGAAGATGGTTCTGAAACTTACCCAATAAAAAAGGGCTGTTTTCAGCCCTGGTAAATCAGCAGTAATAACCCTGCTGCGCCATATCAATCCATGCTTCGTAAGCTGGATCAATGGCTTCGTCAATATCGTTCTCGACCGTTTCTGCAAAAAAGAAAACAGGTATTGAGGATGATGTGTTTGTGGAAGTATCACTGCTCGTTGCTGCAACAGAAACCGCCATCGGCGCTTCTGCAAGACATTGGAATACATCAACCAGGTCATCTGCATCCAAAATGTCGGAAATGTCAGGATAAGCGTTCTGAGGTTGTGTACAGATAGTTTGTGTGCAGTCTTCAATCTTGGCAGGCGTTTGCGCAAGCAGTTCAATCACTGCATCAATTTCAGTGGATGTCAGAACTTTGCGGACATCCCTGTTGTCGGGTGCAGTATGGAGCAATGCTTTTTTCTGCGATTTGGCCAGTTTCTCAGCTTCTTGTCTGGCGGCTTCAGCTTTCCAGCCTTCGACAAATCCTTTCCAAAAGAGCTGTATTTTGTTCATGG